>Ga0247727_10010393_pt1 | contig 16509 bp, 14 predicted proteins | sample WisWelCaveWW1625_FD_202498 | JGI IMG/M metagenome (GOLD analysis project Ga0247727, IMG submission 202498) | Biofilm microbial communities from Wishing Well Cave, Virginia, United States - WW16-25 | ecosystem: Environmental > Aquatic > Deep subsurface > Groundwater > Cave microbial mat | place... | reverse complement strand
AGAATACGGATTGTAACCGCCGTACCCGGAATTTATCCACGGGCTTCCGAATCCCAAAGTCCACCCCATATAACTGTTCATTCCATAACTGTAATATCCACCTGTATAGCCCCATCCGTTGGTCCAGGAATATGCAGGGCCATTGTAATTGTATGGATCATACCACCAGGAATTGCCGTAGGAAAAGCTATTCCAATAGGGTGTATTGATGCTGTAATAGGGATCATAGCAGTACCTGGGGTCATAATAGGCCCAGGTTCCGGGACTCGTATTGTATCTGCGAATCCGCCGGGAATAATTATAATCATCGTTGTAATAGCCGGTATAGTCATCATAATAGCGATCGCCGTATTTGGATTGTCTCGCCGCCTCATAATCGCTGTCAACTCCTGAATACTGCTGATCTTCAACCGTTTCGACATTCGTTACTGATTCTGAAATTGCCTTTTCTTCTGCCACCCGGTCAGCTTTGGTGTAGTACACATCGTCCACTTCGCTTGATTTCGGAAAACGCGTGGAACTGCAGGAAGTCAACAAAATGGTTGCACAGGCAAGGCTAGCCAGGATTTTCATTTTCATAATGATGGGTTTACCGGCGTTTTTCATTGATTTCAGGTTCGGGCGGCTTCTGCTATATTTGACGAAATTTACTGACGGAAGGCCAATTTCGCAAAGGCAACCCGTTAATTTCCAGCAAGAATCATACCACGACCAGGGGATGGCAAAAGAACTAACGCCAAAGTCTAAGAATTCGGCTGAATGGTATAACGAAATTGTACAAAAAGCCGGCCTCGCCGAGCATTCTGCAGTTCGGGGTTGCATGGTGATCAAACCATACGGATTCGCGATTTGGGAGTTGATGCAGCAACGCCTTGATGCCATGTTTAAGGAAACCGGCCATGCCAATGCCTATTTTCCACTTTTTATACCGAAATCCTTCCTGAATCGCGAAGCACAGCATGTAAGTGGCTTTGCCAAAGAATGCGCCGTCATCACCCATCACCGGCTGATGAACAATCCTGACGGCGATGGCCTTGTGGTGGATCCCGATTCAAAACTTGAAGAAGAACTGATCGTCCGTCCGACTTCTGAAACCATCATCTGGGACACCTATCGCAATTGGATACAGAGCTACCGCGACCTCCCTTTGCTGATCAACCAATGGGCGAATGTCGTGAGGTGGGAATTGCGGACGCGATTGTTTTTCCGCACAGCGGAATTTCTTTGGCAGGAAGGACACACGGCTCACGAAACCCGGGAAGAAGCAGTGGAAGAAACTTTGCGAATGATTGATGTGTATGCCGGGTTTGCAGAGGAATTCATGGCCGTACCTGTCGTGAAAGGTGTCAAGCCGGAACACGAAAAATTTGCCGGCGCGGTGGATACCTGGGCGATTGAGGCGCTGCTTACAGATGGCAAAGCGCTTCAGGCCGGAACGTCGCATTTCCTCGGGCAGAATTTTGCAAAAGCATTTGACGTGAAATTCCTCGGACGCGACAACAAAGAAGATTATGTTTGGGCGACATCCTGGGGTGTTTCCACGCGCCTGGTCGGAGCATTGGTGATGATGCACGGCGATGACGATGGCCTTGTTCTTCCGCCCCGCCTTGCACCGGTCCAGGTGGTCATCATTCCCCTGTACCGGAATGAAACGGAAATGGCAAGAGTCAATGAAGTTTCACGGAATTTTGAAAAGGAATTGAAGCTGGCTGGAATCCGGGTGAAGGTGGACGATGACGACACGAAGCGTCCGGGCTGGAAATTTGCTGAATGGGAGCTGAAAGGAGTGCCTTTGCGGGTGGCTGTGGGTCCGAGGGATCTGGACAACAATCAACTGGAATTTGCAAGGCGTGACACTCGTGAAAAATTTGCCGTTCCGATTGATCTGCGGTTGGAGAGAACCAAAGAATTGCTGGATGAGATTCAGAAAAACCTGTTCAGCAAGGCGGCAGCTTACCGGCAGGAAAACTCAAGAAATGCTGACAATTACGACGAATTCAAAATCCTGTTGGAGGAAAAAGGCGGATTTATTTATGCACACTGGGACGGCACTGCAGAAACTGCTGCAAAAATTCAGGATGAGACAAAAGCCACGATCCGGTGCATGGATCTTTCTCAAAGTGAAGAAGGCAAATGCATCGTAAGTGGAAAGCCGAGCAAGCGCCGCGTCATATTCGCAAAAGCTTATTAGGTATTGTTGAAGGTCGGGGAAATCACATCTGCCATTGAATCCTGGGCGCCGGCAGGCCTGGCGGAATCCTATGACAATGTCGGATTGCTGGTCGGCGAACCTGAAGGACAGGTGACCGGCGTTTTGGTAAATCTGGATGTGACGGAAGAAGTTCTGGATGAGGCGAAGAAACTGGGTTTGAATCTGATTGTCACCCACCATCCCGTTTGGTTCAAGCCAAGGAACCGGCTGAACGGCGAAGATTTCGTTTCCCGGCTGATCCTCCGGGCGATCCGGGAAGGCATTTCATTGGTTGCCGCGCATACAAACCTGGACAATATACATACGGGTGTCAATCGAAAGATCTGCGAACGTCTTGGACTGGAGAATCTGAAAATCCTTTCTCCAATATCAGGCGCGGAAGATACGGGTTCGGGGATGCTTGGCGAATTGGGAACTTCCCTGAATGAAGCTCAATTCCTGGAAAAGGCGAAGTCGGCATTTGCCTGCGGCGGGATCCGTTATGCACGTGGCGATGGCAGGCAGTTGGAGAAAATTGCGGTTTGCGGAGGTTCCGGGAGTTTTCTGATTGCTGACGCATTGCTTGCCGGTGCCGATGCTTTCGTCACAGGTGATATCTCCTATCACAAATTCTTCGAAAATGAGAGGAAAATGCTGCTTTTGGACATCGGACACTATGAATCAGAACAATTTACGAGTGAACTGATCAGAGACTTTCTTTTGCGGAAATTTCCTACCTTTGCCGTTCGTTTATCGGCAGTGGTAACGAATCCCGTCAAATACTACTGAAATTTCGTAGCAAATGAGCAACGTCAATATTGATGAGAAGCTGAAGAATCTGGCAAGATTGCAATTCATTGATTCTTTGCTCGACAAGATTATGGTTCTCCGCGGAAGTCTGCCGGAAGAAGTTTCCGATCTGGAAGATGATCTGGAAGGATTGGTGACCAGGAAACTGAAGATTGGTGAAGACATCAAGAAAGAGGAGATGGAAATCGCCAAGCTGAACAATCACATTAAGGAATTCGCCGGTCACATCGAAAAATATACCGAACAAATGAACAACGTTCGGAATGACCGCGAAGCAAAAGCACTGGAGCAGGAAATCACATATGCAAATCTTGAGATCCAGACTTCCGAGAAAAAAATCGGACAGTTGCAGGAGAAGATCGAGCAAAAGAATCTGCTGATGGAGGAATCAGAGAACCAAATCAAGGAACGGAAGAATGACCTGAAAGAGAAGAAGAAGGAACTGGAGATCATCATCAAGGAAACGGAGATTGAGGAAAAGAAACTGCTGAAAGAAAGTGACAAGGCTTCGAAAGTCATTGACGATAGAATTCTGACTGCATACGGGAAAATCCGCAACAACATGCGGAACAAACTGGCGGTGGTGAGCACCGACCGGGAAGCATGCGGTGGATGTTTCGCAATCATTCCACCACAGACTCACCTGATACTTCGCCAGAAAAAGAAGATCATCGTCTGCGAAAATTGCGGACGCCTGCTTGTCGCCAACGAGTATTTTGCCGACGCTGAGGCTGAACTTGCGAATTGAGGCGGCCTCTGCGGCAATTGCCCTGCTCCTCCTTTTTCCTGCAACCGGTCAAAGCCAGGAAGCTGTCAGGATCGCGGTTGAAACACGTATTTCTGAGTTGAGATTTGGTGATGCTGCTGCATTGCTTGCGCGCCTGACCGATGCCGCTGACCGGGAATACTACCGGTCAAGAATCACATTATACAAGATACTTCTGACCGATGATCCTGCCTTCCTCGATTCATTCTCTGCTTCCTGCGAAAGTACTATAGCTGCGCTGAATGCCGCGCCGCAAACCGGCCGTATACAATCCATGCTCGCTGAAATCCGCCTGATACGCGGCCTTGTGCGATTCCTCAATGAAAACTATTTCGGCGCTGCCACCGACTTTGCTGCATCCTGTGAGATTGCCTCAAAATGCAGCAAAGATTTTCCCGCTTCCCCCCACCCGGCAAAGGTGATGGGAATTTACCATCTCGCTCTCAGCGCCGTTCCTGAAAAATGGGAATGGCTCGCCGGGCTATTGTGTTTTCGTGGAAATGCAGAAGAAGGCAAGGGACTTCTGTCGCAACATTCGATGGAAGGATCTCTCCTTCCGTTGGAATCGGAGATTGTGCTTTTTTTTTATGAAAAGAATTTCATTTCCCGTCCGGACCTGGCTCTGAAGAGAGTTGCCGGTCTCGGAACGAAATTCCCGAAAAGCCCATTGATTGCCTTGCTTTATGCATCGGCGCTGATGGAAGGTGGAAATCCGGCCCGGGCAATGCAATGGATTGAAAACCAGTATCCTGAAAGTGAAGACACGTCCGTTTTTCATACTCCGGCCAGGGAACTCTACCTGGCCAGAGCACAAATGTTTTCTGAGAATTATTCAATTGCCGCTGTTTCATTCCGGGAATTTCTGGATTCATACAAGGGTGACGCATATCGTGGGGATGCACAGTACCGCATGGGAATCTGCCTGGAACTTTCCGGCAAAAGGCAGCAAGCGGCAGAAGTATTTGATGAAATCAAAGGCAGCAATGCAGGAAATACAGATGCAGATGAATACGCAGCGGCGATGTCGGAAATTTATTCCGGACGCGCCATGACATCATTCGAAAAAATTCTGTACCGCAGCAGGATCCTTTCCGATGCCGGGAATCCGTCTTCATCAAATGCAATTTTATTTCCCCTTGTTGACTCTGTTTCGCGGATGACAGAAGACGAAAAGACAGAATTGTATTACCGCTTCGGCAGAAATTACGACAAGAGCGAAAACCGGCAGCTTGCAAAATTTTATTACCTCACATGTGCAGGTTCATCGCCGGTCATCAACCTTTGGATGAAAAACTATTCGCATTATTATCTTGGGAAGATCCGGGTTTTGGAAGGGGAGATCGAATCAGGGATCCGGGATTACAAATCAGCTTTGGAATCAGATGGTTATTTCTACCAGGACGGATTGGAGCGAATGTGCAAATCGGCGATGCGGGATGCCGAAAATTCAAGTATTTATCCCAAAGTAAAAAACGGCCCCTGAATGCCGGAGGGCTTGAATATCAGGGGTAATCCACAGTGAATCAGGGAGAAATGTTAAGAAATGGGCAAAACTTTTAGCGATTTGAGGCGTTATCGCTTTTTACCTTTGCCCAAATCCCCCAAATGGGAAAACTGACCTTACTCGCAAGCCTTTCTCTTTTGCTTTTTTCCTGCAACAAAAAGCAGGAATCCTGGCATCGGGTGAATGTCAACGGCAGTTTTGCAATGGACATTCCCGGACGGTTTGAACGCGGATTCGACCTTCATGATTTTGCACCGGTACAGTTTCAGGATGAAGATGCCGAAACTTACATGATCGGTTTCACCCAATCCAAATCCGATCTGGAAAAGATCAGGTTGAAATATACACTGAAAGACTATTCATGGTTTCAACTCAGAAACATTTCTTCGGGTATCAATACGGTGCTGGATTCATACTCCATGCAATCAGATGTGAATGGCAGCAAGGCCATCTTCACCGAGATATCCGGCCGTGCTTTTGACGGAGAGAGTTTTGTTCCGGTTCACTATTCGGCTGCGGTCATTGAAGGGTCTGAAAGCTATTATCAATTTGTTTGCTGGGGAAAGGAAAGCGAAGTGTTGTCAATGAAAGACGACCTCCACACGATGTACTGCTCCTTCCGCGAGGCGGGAACAGGCAGCAGGATTTCTGGCGAATCCGGTGCCGGCGCTGCTTCAGCAAACTGATCCTTCGGGTCAATCGAGAGCCTCAGTGACCACAGTGACCTCAATCGAAGGAAGCCGAAAGGCTTCTGATCCCACGGGCCTTTTCCTCTTCCGGTTTATTATCTTTGACGTTTCCCGTTTCCCAAGGATGCCATGGATCTCAGCAATCTGACCGCTATTTCGCCCATTGACGGAAGATACCGCGGAAAAACGGCCAAACTCGCGTCGTACTTTTCAGAGCTCGCATTTATACAGTACAAACTCCGCGTGGAGGTTGAGTATTTTATCGCCCTGAGCAGGGAAGGATTGGAGCAGCTCCCTGCACTCAATGAAGTTGAATATGCCGCCTTGCGGAAATTGTACAGTTCATTCATCGAGAATGATGGCTTGCGGATCAAAGAGTTGGAAAAGGAAACCAACCACGATGTAAAAGCCATTGAATATTACCTGAAAGAGGCATTCGCCGGTTTCGGCAATTCCCTGTCCGGCGCAAAAGAATTTGTCCATTTCGCACTGACATCCCAGGACATCAACAATACTGCAATCCCCATGATGCTTCGCGATTCCATCAGCGATGTCATCAAGCCTTCCTATGTTTCAGTTTTTTCACGGTTGGAAAAACTTTCCTCTTCCTGGGAAGGAATTCCGATGCTGGCCCGTACCCATGGCCAGGTCGCATCACCGACAACGGTTTCCAAAGAACTCCGTGTTTTTTCTTCGCGTCTCAGGAGGCAGTTGGATTCCCTTGCGCAATCCGGATTCCCGGCAAAATTCGGCGGTGCCAACGGCAACCTGAACGCGCATTATGCCGCATTCCCTTCCCGGAACTGGCAAGGTTTCGCTGACCGTTTTGTGGCTTCGCTCGGATTGACACGCTCCTATCCCACAACCCAGGTAGATCATTACGATGGGCTCGCCGAAATTTTTGACAACATCAGGAGGTTAAATACCATTCTGACCGATCTGTGTGTGGATTGCTGGTTGTACATCAGCTATGATTATTTCTTGCTTGTTGCCAACAAGGATGAAACAGGTTCATCCACCATGCCTCATAAAATCAATCCGATTGATTTTGAAAATGCTGAAGGCAATTTCGGCATGGCAAATGCCATTCTTGAATTCCTCAGCCGGAAGCTGCCGGTTTCCCGCCTCCAGAGGGATCTCACCGATTCCACTGTGTTGCGGAATATCGGCGTGGCAATGGCCCATACCTATCTCGCATTGCAATCTCTCGATGCCGGTCTCGGAAAAATTGAAATCAACCGTTCGAAAATTTCGGCGGATCTGGAAAGCAACTGGGCTGTAATTGCAGAAGCCATTCAGACCATCCTCCGGCGGGAAGGCATCAGCGATGCCTATGAATTGCTGAAAGGACTGACAAGGGGTAACCGGCAGATAGGAAAGGAAGAAATCCATCTTTTTATCAAAGGACTTCATGTTTCCGAAAAAGTGAAATCGGAATTGCTGGCGATCAGTCCTGGAAATTACCTGGGGTCGGAAGGGAAGCTGTGACGCGATGCATGGTGTCCGTAAGCCCACCGCCAATAGCATATTTCTTCTGCATTCAGACGTTGGTCAGGTAAGGATTGGATGCTCAAGGTTCCCCGGAATGTTTCCGTCGAACCTCTCCGCTCAGCCTCCTGGAGGGATGCTGATTTTCTCCTCCGGAGTAAATCGTCGTCTTGTTTTTGTTATATTTTCCTGAATGTAATGAGCCAAACTGTTTTAGAGTTTTTGTCCAGTCTTTCAGGGGGCTAAGACAGGTTGTTCGCAAACCTATTCACGGTTGGAAAAGATACCGTTAAATTCATCTTCATTCCAATTCGAAGGGTTCTCTATAATGTATTGGGAAATCCGACATGATTCTTCTTCATCCCGAATGATACGTTCAAAATAATTCCTTTCCCATATTTTGCATCCTTTACATTGACGAATCGTATTGATCTGATTGGTTACAGACCCTTTAAATCCGCGAATAATTGCGCCGATGGTTTGTGAAGGAGATTTGAACGGTGTCCCTATATTTTCTGCATGAACAAATTGCAATTCGCCCACATGGTTTGATTCCGTTGCGTTGTCATCCACCGTAGGGGCGAATTGCAATGGTTCCGTTGCGTTGTCATCCACCGTAGGGGCGAATTGCAATGGTTCCGTTGCGTTGTCATCCACCGTAGGGGCGAATTGCAATTCGCCCCTACGGGATTCACCGCGACGGTTAATAAAAACAACCGCATGAAAATGATTCGGCATAACCACAAAATCGCCCAACGAAATATTGGGCCTGATTATCGGGGTTTTCAACCATTCGGCAGTAACAATTTTTCCGAATTCATTCAATAACAAATTGCCGTTTACAATTCTACCAAAGAAATGTTCCCGTTTTTCACAGCACAGGGTAATAAAATATGCACCCGGCTGAGAATAATCGTAACCTTTTAACCGGATTGATTTTCGGTTGTGTATATCGGGGTTGTATTTCATATTCATAAAATCATTTTAACAAATTTTGTAGGGGCGAATTGCAATTCGCCCACATTGTCCGGCAATTCGCCCACATTGTCCGGCAATTCGCCCACATTGTCCGGCAATTCGCCCACATTGTCCGGCAATTCGCCCACAGTTCGGCAATTCGCCCACAGTTCGGCAATTCGCCCACATTGTTCGGCAATTCACCCCTATTAAACATTCATGAAAATCATTAATAGATTCAGTCAAAACCCCATCGGCCAATTGTCCCGCCTCCCGTCATCCCCGCCTTCGATCCAGCCGCCCGGCCAGAACAGAATGCAGTTCATGGATCCGATCGGATTTCTGACTTTTACCTCATGCCCCTTTTTTTGCAGCTTCGCGAGAACCTGCGGGGTGAAAGTTCCTTCTTCACAAGTAATCTGATCCGGTTTCCATTGGTGATGAAACCGTTTGAAATTCACCGCTTCATGCATGGTAGCTTCATGCTCGATGACGTTCAGGATTGCCTGGAAGACGGAAGTGATGATAGTGGATCCGCCGGGGGTGCCGGCGACCATGAACAATTCGCCGTTTTTTTCAATGATCGTCGGTGTCATCGAACTCAGCATTCGCTTTCCGGGTTCAATCGAATTGGCATCGGCACCAATCAATCCGTAGGAATTGGGCTCCCCCGGTTTCAGGCTGAAGTCATCCATCTCGTTGTTGAGAAGGAATCCGCACCCCTCCACCACAATTCGCGAACCATATCCGGTATTGATCGTGGTTGTAATTGAAACTGCATTGCCCTCGCCGTCAACAACAGAAAAATGCGTCGTTTCAGAGCTGTCTGAATCAAATTCGCCTGCAAAAACTGAATCAGAAATTGTTGCTTTGTCCGGATTGAAATCCAGCATTCTTTGGCGGAGATATCCGGTGTCCAGCAATTCCGCTACCGGAACATCATAAAAGTCCATATCGCCAAGATGCAGGGCGCGGTCGGCATACACCCTTCGTTCCGCTTCGGCGAGGAGATGAATGTAGGCGGCAGAATTCCTGCCCATTTTATCCATTGGAAATTTATCCACCATTCCCATCAATTGCATCAATGCAATTCCCCCGCTGGAAGGGGGTCCCATCGTGATTATTTTGTAATTTTTGTATTCGCCCAAAACCGGATCACGCCAAATCGCTTCGTAACGATCAAGGTCTTCCTGACTTATCTTCCCTCCTCCTTTTTTCATTTCCTGAATCAGGAATTCCGCGGTCGGACCGGAATAAAATCCTTCCCTCCCCTGATCGCGTATTCGTTCCAGTGCAAGTGCAAGGTCCTCCTGCCTCAGGGTATCCCCCTCCTTCCATTCGCCCCCTTTCAGAAACGGAACGTATGCAGTTTTCCGGTTATATTTCAAAAACTTTTCCCTTTCGGAATTCAATTCCGCGGCCTGAATTTCCGTGATTGGAAATCCGGATCTTGCAAGAATAATTGCATCTTCCAGGATATCCTTCCAGGGCAACTTCCCGAATTTTCTGTGCATTTCTTCCATACCGGCAACCGAACCCGGAACGCCACATGCAAGATGACTGAATATGCTCAGCTCCGGAATCACATTCCCGGCGGAATCGAGATACAGTTCCCGGCTTGCAGCAACCGGAGCTTTTTCCCGGAAATCAAGGCTGAAATATCCGCCATTGCCGGTTCTGATCACTGCAAATCCGCCACCTCCAATATTCCCGGCATAGGGAAGAACCACAGCAAGAGCAAACTGCACGCCAACGGCTGCGTCCATTGCATTCCCGCCTTTTTCCAGGATTCTGACACCCACTTTCGTCGCTTCAAAATGATCGCTGACGACCATCACCTGCTTTCCGAGGGCGCCCATACGGGATTTCTCCGGCATGTCGCGCTGTCCGCAGCAGGTGAGCAGGAGGCAAAGGAATACGGAGAGAGGAAAAAATTTCCGGATCATTGTTGCATTTGGAATGATTGGAATCTCATTTTGGTACAATTTATGCAGCTGAGACAATATCCTTAGCGGATTACGTACTATTTTTAGACTTCGGTGAAAAGGAATAAACTATTCAAGATGAAAAAAATGAAAAACTTTTGGTTGATTCTGTTGCTTTTCCTGGCTTTTTCATCAGGGCCGGCTTTCCCCGGATCAGTGATGGCACAGAATGATGTGATCACCAGCGATGATGAGGAAGAGGAAGAAGAATCAGACGAAGAATGGGAGCTGGTCGAATATCCCGAAGCCCTTGTGGTAGTAAACGGCAATGAGCAGGCGATTACTGAAAATTTCCAGGTGGAAAGGAACCAGACTCTGACTGTGCAAATCCAGCGGTTGCAGCCACGTTCCTGGGTAGCTGTTCACATTGAAAAGGCGGGTGTGAAACTCGAAAAAATGCGGTGGGACTCGAATGAAAAAGGTGAGATCGAACTGGAAGTTCAGACCGGGAAGTCAAAAGTAAAAGGCTCTGCAGAAATCTGGTACACTCCCTCCAATGGCCATGCAAAGAATATCAAAGTTCAGGTGCAGGTGATCTGATGAAGCATGTACCGGGTACTGCTTGTCAATCCTCCCGTCCTGGGTGTTTTTGAACCCTGGTACGATACTCCGGATTTTGGCCGTGTCGGCCTGGCATATCTCGCCGGCTGGCTCCGGAAATTTCCCGGATTTGAAATCCGGATTCTCGACGCAAAATTTGAACGAAAAGATTTCAGTGAAACCCTGGCAGAAATCCTGCAATGGAAACCTGACCTCATCGGATTCACTGCATTCACCAACGAGATCAAGCCGGCGGCGTATCTTGCAGCGCTTCTGAAAAAAGCGAATCCGGGCATCGTGACCGTCATCGGTGGAGTGCATGTCACGGCGCTTCCGGTTCAGACGATGATGGAATTTCCATCTTTTGATTTCGGAGTGGCAGGCGAAGGTGAAATTACGTTTCAGGAACTGTGCATCGCGATTCGTGACAAACAGGAATTGAAGGCGATACCCGGGATTCTGTTTCGCGATGGGGGAAAAATCATAGAAACATCGCTCCGCTTCCGGATTCAAAACCAGGATGACATTCCCTGGCCGGCATGGGATTTGATGCCGAGGGCAAAGACATATTTTGTGCATTCCCTGAGGGGTTGCCCGTTTCACTGTTCGTTTTGTATGAATCCGAACGGCAGGATAGCCAGGCAGCGGGGTGTGAACGACGTGATCGCCGAAATCGAATGGATCATTGAGACATATCATCCAAAACGAATATCATTTGGTGATGAGCTTTTCAGCGTTGACATGGAGAGGACCCACCGGCTGCTTGATGAAATGATCGCAAAGGGCATTGGCAAAATGGTTGAATGGGACATTCAAACTCATGTTGCTTATGTGGACGAAGATATTCTCCGCAAGATGAAAACAGCGGGCATCAAACGGGTAGAGCTTGGAATCGAAACGGGAGACGATGCCACGCTGAAATCCATGGGCAAGGGGACAAACCGCGCACAGATTCTTGCTGCAAGGGAAGCCGCCAGGAAAGCAGGTGTTTCGATCGGAACGTTTTTCATCCTGGGGCATCCGGGAGAAAGCAGGGAGACGATCCGAAAAACTGTTGATCTTGCGGTAAAAATGAATCCGGATCTTCCCATGTTTGGCATCATGGTTCCCTATCCGGGAACCGAAGTTTCGCGGCTTGCCGCGGAAGGGAAAGGGGGATATCGTTTGTTGTCAACCGATTGGGATGAATACAACAAGCAGCTTGGGGGAGCGCTCGAATTTGGCGGACTGAGCCGGAAACAGATTGAAAAAATACAAATTTGGGCATACATCAGGATTTTCCTCTTCAATTTCCGGTTTCTTGACCTGGCCGGGTTTACCTGGGAATACCGCAAAGGGGCATGGTCGGTTTTGCGGAAATTGTTCCGCAAGGATTCGTCTTTGTCAAACATGCTGAACAAACCCCTGGATTATGACTCTACCTTTGAGAAAGGCGCACCCATGGATCCGGCGGGGTTGGTAAGGGCAAGAGAAGTCTGGAAAGAGATCCAGAAGGAGGAGATGGTAGAAAGCAAAAAGCAGAAAGAAGAAAGAAGACAATAGATTACAAATCAATGTACCTGGAGCTGAATTCCATCAACCGCCGTTCAGGCTGGATCGAAGTGATCTGCGGAAGCATGTTTTCCGGGAAAACCGAAGAACTGATCCGCCGCCTGAAACGGGCGCAAATCGCCAACCAGGGAGTTGCGATTTTCAAACCTGCGATGGAAACGCGGTACAGCGAAACCGATATCGTATCGCACGACCAGAGTTCGATCCCATCACGGGCGGTAAGTTCTTCGCAGCAGATTCTTTTGCTCACCCAGGATGTGGAAGTTGTGGGAATTGACGAGGTTCAGTTTTTTGACGAAGGAATTGTTGAAGTTGCCGGCGACCTGGCCAACCGCGGATTGCGTGTCATCGCCGCCGGACTCGACATGGATTTTACCGGGAAGCCATTCGGACCGGTTCCGCGTCTCCTTTCCTGCGCGGAAATTGTCACAAAAGTTCATGCGATCTGCCAGGTTTGCGGAAGCCTTGCAAATTATTCGTACCGCAAATCAAAAAATGCTTCACAGATTCTCCTGGGTGAAAAGGATGCCTATGAACCGCGATGCCGCCGTTGTTTTCTGGACGGGAACGATGCCGGAATAAATCTCAAAACCCATAACCCAGGGTAAATGATGCGCCAAAGTTTTTTGCATTTGATTTCAGGGAAGACGGATCCGACCCGCTTGTTGCCGAATTGATTGCTTCATTCACCGGAGCGAATTCCGTTTGCCACCATTGAAACTGCGCGAAGGGACTGATCATGAAAACCACCTTTTCGGTGATCGCCGCATGAATCAGCATATTCAAGGAAGAAGCGATTGTGAATTTGCCAACCACCTTTGTCCATTTTTCATCACCAATGAGAGTGGCATTGGCAGCAGATCGCGTATGGTATTGAATGCTTCCAAAATCAAGACTCGTTCCGAATCCGATCCTGATGATTCCTCCGGTCAGGTACATTCCCAATCCGATCTTTCGGGTATTCACCCGGAACCGTACCTGTCGCTCTGCGGGATTGACACTCCCGGTTGGTATGCCTTGTGCAAATTCCCTTTGATGAAGATAGGTCCAGGCCGCTGCAAAATAAAACCGGTCAGAAAACGGAGCATGCACATACAACAAGGGGCCGTGCAAGATTTTCACACGACTCATGGTATCGGCAAGCCAGGAACGGGTTTCGTTGTAACGGCCATGAATAAAGTTCAGGTCAGGTACCGGGGCATGCGCGAGCTGGTAGCCGGCAAGTACGAAAACCTGACTCCGGGTAACCGAACCGAGGGAGAAAATCAGAGCAAAAACAGCGATTGCGATTTTCGTTTTCACGGTCATTTTAGCAGATGCAAAGCAAACCTTCCCGAAATTTCCTAAAATCGCATATGAATGGCACCAAAACCTTTCTGCTTCTGCTGGGTATTGGCATTTCCTTTTGCGCATGCAATGATCCTGCATGGAAGAGCGACCGGGAACTCATGATGATCAAAGGCAATGTTACGAAAATGACGGAAAACCAGTACATCATGGGTAACAATCCGGATTCAGCCAATTTCATTGCGACAGAAATCCATTCTTTCAATGACGATGGAAACATTACCAGATATTTTCTGACGAATTACCAGATCCAGAAAGATATGACAGTGAATTATGAATATGATGGAATGAGAAAGCTTCGCGGCAACATTTCGCAAACCAATCCCGTGGCTTCATTTTCAAAAGTATATGAATACCCTTCTGATTTGAATGGTTATGTACTGAAAAATTTCAAGGAAGATACTGTACTTTCCTCCATCAGTGAATTTGTCCTGGATGAGGCAGGATACACATTGGAAGAACGCGCCAAAAATCCGAAAGGAAAAAAGAAATATGTTATCTTTAACATGTGGGAAAACGGAAATCTTGTTTCCAAAAGTGTATTTGATCAGGATTCAACACTCATCGAAACCACGGAGATCAGCTACGAAGGCAACTTGCAGAAATCCAAAAAGATTACCGACTACCGCAACAACCGGACACATGAGGAAAGTTACAATCATGTTGCCGATCAGAACGGGAACTGGACAAGGGAAACCACAATTTTCAATGGAAAACCCGTCTTGATCCGAACCAGGGAATTCGTCTACAGCAATTGATCCAATGAATCTGATTCACCTTACCCTTGCTTTCATTTGTATCTTCTCCGTTTCCTGCGGAGAGGAAATCAATGACAAAGACCGGGACAAACCCGTGTCCTCAATATCATATTCCGGGTTCTGGCAGCCGGATACACGGGCATTTATGCTTTCGGGTGATGTGGAATGGATCGAAGAGCGAAACAAAGTTTGGTTTGACGGGGGTCCGGTTGCTATGGACGGATTTTATTACCGCTTCAATGAGGTTGGGTTCAAGATGCAGCAGAAACGCTTTGGACGGAACAACACCCTGATGGCCATCACCAATTATGAACATGACCCGGAGGGTCTGCCGGTAAAATCAAGCACTTTGAATGAGGCTGGCCAAATATTGATGAAGGGCGAATTTGAATATGACGAGTCGGATCGAACCCTGAATTTCAAGACATTTGAAACCGGCAATCCGGTTCCGCAAATGATTACGCGGCAGAAATTTGATGAAAAGGGATATCTCCTCACCGAAGAATTCCTGAACTCAGCAGGAGAACTCATGGAAAAAACGGCCTACACCCGAAATGACAAGGGTTGGATCATGAAGGAGGACAGGTTGGAAGCTGATGGACATCTTGAATTCCAGCAAAAGAATACATACGACGAAAAAGGAAATCTCATCGAGGCGATCCGCCTGGATGCACATTCGGGCGTGTGGACAAACACCTTCCTGTACGAATTCGACGACAAGGGAAACTGGAAAATCCGGAAGACACTGCTGAACGGGAAGGTTGTGGAGGAAGCGGGGAGGACGTATAAGTACAGATAGGCCAGTCCGGAGCAGATAGTCGTTAGCAATTGGTCCTGAGTCGTTAGCCTGAGAAAATAGTCCTGGGGCTATTGATTTCCGGAATGTTCATGAATCAGATTGGGGGAACCTCTAAAAACTGCGAATTTCTTCACTTCGATAAAAACTCAGTGTAAACGTTGGGCTCCAAGTGAAAATGCTCATTTACCTCAGTAAACTCCGCTTTTCAATGCACGCCCGCCTCGAAATCTGTGTTTTTAGAGGTTCCCCACAGTTTATCCGTCGGGAAAACCAAATGGATTAATAAACTTATTCTTTGGTATTCCACATGGCGTTCGCAGCCTTCCTGGCGATCTCAGACCGTTTTTCCGGAACGACAACATCATTTTTCTCTCCGATCGGGATGTCAGCTACGTTAATGGTTTTTGTCCTCAGAGTTCTCCGAGTTTTTCTCTGTGGTCTCTGCGGTTTCGTTTCTTCCTTTCCCTTCCTAAAAATCCCCTCAAAATGTGTTTTAGATTTCCGTATTCCTTGCGGAAAATGGCCTCTGCATTTACCAATCAGTCTGCATCATGAACAAATTGAAAACGGTGTTTTTTGGCTTAATGACATTGAATATTGCATCGCCGGGACTTCAATCCCAATATTTCAATGCCGGCAATATCAATGTTGCATTGCAAGGCAATGGTTTTTTATTCAACAACTCCGGGTCGCCTGGATTTGAAGTCCCTGTCGGGAGCGGAAAACACGTGAGTTTTGCCGGGGGCCTGTGGATTTCAGGACGGGACAGCGCCGGCAATCTTCATCTTTCTGCATCGGAAAGTGATGATTCGCAGTTTGACTTTGATGCCGGTCCGGTTGCTGACGATTATTTCCAGCAATCTTCCAAATATGAATCGCCGGGTTATCTCGCCAATGGCGATATGCTGTATCACCAATGGAACTGGCAATTGCCAGATTATTGGCCCCCGGGAAATTTCATGAATTGGCCGGTCCATGGAGATACCCTCATCGGCGAAGACAAATACCTTGCTCCGTTTTATGACCATGATCACGACAGCATGTACGGACCGGTATTCGGCGATCACCCGATTCTTCGTGGCACTGAATGCTATTTTTTCGTTTACAACGATGAAGAAAGGGCC
>Ga0247727_10010392_pt1 | contig 16510 bp, 14 predicted proteins | sample WisWelCaveWW1625_FD_202498 | JGI IMG/M metagenome (GOLD analysis project Ga0247727, IMG submission 202498) | Biofilm microbial communities from Wishing Well Cave, Virginia, United States - WW16-25 | ecosystem: Environmental > Aquatic > Deep subsurface > Groundwater > Cave microbial mat | place... | reverse complement strand
GGCTGCGGCGCCGAGTTGCCGAGATCCTGCGGTGCGTCCGACGGCGTGGTCCCCGGATCCGCGGGAGGATTGCCGAGATTGGACGGGTTTGGATTGGTCGCGAGAATTTCGTCGGTCGTCTCGGCTGTCGTTGCCTCGGCCGGCGGGGCCGGTTCCGGCAGTGTGACGACAGGGTCCGCCAACACGCGAGCCGCCACAATTTCCTTGCGACCGTTGCCAAGCAAGTCGTTCGCTCCCGCGCCGCCGTTGATGCGGTCGCCGCCGGCGTCGCCACGAATCAGGTCGTCGCCGCCGCCGCCTTGAATCACGTCTTTGCCTGGCCCGCCGCTGATCCAGGCGTTCACCGTCACGTTGCCGCCGACGTTGATCTGGTCGTTTTTGCCGCCGCCCGAAATGAGAATCTTCTCAATGTCCGCCAGCGAGAACGACGTGACCTCACCGTTCACCGTCACCTGCAACTGGTCGCCCGCCGCGCCCACTTCGATCGTGTCCGCTTGCGGCGTTCCGTCGATCACCAGATCGCTGCCGGCGAGATAAACTGACGGCACCACGCGTCCGCACAACTGCTCCACTCCAAACCGCCCTTGCTTCCGAGACCTGTGGTCTCCATGAAACGTCCTAGCCATCGAGCTTTCCTTTCAAAGATGTCAATCCATGTTGTTCCCCCACACGGGCGGGTAGGTTAATCAGGCCGGTCTGGGTTCGCAAGAGTCGCGAGGCTTTTTATTCGACGCAATTTCTGGTTGAGTCGCGCGTCGGGCTGGGCGTTTCGGCCGCCGCTCGTTCTTGAGAATTCGATCAGCGATTGACTGGCGAGATCGTGGCATTGCGTCGGCCGCGCGGCTAGGATTGGCGAAGAGATTCACACTTGAAGTTCGGAGGACAACGATGAACGAGCCAACACACGCGAAGAAATCCGTTTCGGGGGCGATGCTGCCGCGGCGCGAAATGCTGGCGTACACCGCGGCCTTCGGCACGTCGTTCATGGCGAGCCAGGGGCTGTTGCGCGGCGACGACGCGTGCGATCAGTCGGCGAAATCGGCGCCGCCCGCGCGCCGGCCCGTGGACATGAAAAAGTCGATCAACCTTTGGGCGTTTCCGTACCCGGCCAAGTGGTCGCTCAAGGAATGTTTCGAGATTGCCAAAGACGCGGGCTTCGACGCCGTCGAAATTAATTTCGCGCTCGACGGCGAATTCTCCGCGGAGTCCACCGACGCTCAGGTCATCGACATCCGCAAGCTCGCGGAAAAAACCGGCATCGCCATCAGCGGCGTCTGTACGTTTCTGTACTGGCCGTTCCCGTTCACGCACAACGACGCGGAGCGGCGGGCCAAGTCGCTGGAGCTTGCATCGCGCATGATCGAAACGGCCCGGCTGCTCGGCACGGACAATCTGCTTGTCGTCCCCGGCGCCGTGTACGCGCCGTGGATTCCCGACTTCGAGCCGGTGCCGAACGACGTCTGCGACCGCCGCGCACGCGAAGCCGTGCGACAACTGCTGCCAGTCGCCGAAAAGGCCGGCGTCCACCTGAACATCGAGAACATCTTCGCCAACGGGTTTCTGTTCAGCCCGCAGGAAATGATTCAGTTCGTGGATAGCTTCCGCTCAAAGCACGTGCATGTCCACTTCGACACGGGCAACATCATGCACTACCAATTCCCCGAACACTGGGTGCCGATCCTCGGCAAGCGGATCAAGAACATCCATTTCAAGGAATGGGACAAGCGGACGCAGGAATTCAATCTGCACACGTTTCGCACGCTGCTCGACGGCACGACGAACTGGCCGGCAGTGATCGAAGAACTCGAAAAAATCGGCTACCGCGACTACTTGACGTTCGAGTACTTCCACCCGTTCAATCATTATCCGGAGGCGCTGATCTACCAAACGTCCGACGCGCTTGATCGCATGCTGGGCCGCAAGGCGTGAAGCCGCCGAAAGTCGAGCCGACAGAACTGTTCGGACAATTCGGGCTCGCTTCAGTATTTTCCGGCGCCGGTTGACAGCCGAGTTTCGCTGGCTAAGATGATGCGTAGCATACCTGGAGGCGGCGGCTTCTTGAGTTCAACTCGGCTTCTCGACTCCGGGGTTGCGGTCGCGAATCTGCGGCCTCGCGGCACTGCTGATTGTCTCCCGCCAAATGGCTCGGAGTGTCGAGCGCCGGTACAGGGAAAGCGTGCAAGCGTCGCTCATGAGAAAGGATTGATCTGTGGCGACAACCGCCGAATCGGCCACCTTGCGAATCGTTCGCGAACCTACGGTCTATCTGGTCGGTCGGCAGATTGTGGACGATGACGCGATCAATCGCTTCTTGCAGGACCACGAGGCGTCGTGGAAGACGGACACGGAAGTTGGCGGCGAGCAGCTCGTCGAGGCGGCGGGCCGCGTGTGCTACATGTCGTTTGGTCTTGGCCGAAAGACCAACGAAGAGTACATCGGCCACTTGGTTTCGGTCGGGCACGGCAGCGTGCTCGAACATGCGGTTTGGAATTTCATCATTACAGGCGTGAGCCGCTCGTTCACGCATGAGTTGATTCGGCATCGCGCCGGTTACGGCTATTCGCAGCTCAGCCAACGATACGTCGATGAATCGACCGCGGACTTCATCGAGCCGGATTGCATCGCGGACGATCCGGAATTGCACGCAGTCTGGCTGCAGGCGGTGCACCAGACTCACGAGGCGTACAAGCAGCTCGTCGAAGGGCTGAACCGGAAGTACGCCGACATGACGGACAAGACGCTGCGCCGCAAGCTGGCACGGCAGGCGGCGCGGAGTGTGCTGCCCAACGCGACGGAGACGAAAATCTTCGTCACCGCGAACTCGCGGGCGTTGCGGCACTTCATTGAAATGCGCGCCAACGAGCACGCGGAAGTGGAGATTCGCAAGGTCGCCGTGCAGGTACTCAAGATCATGCAGGTCGAGGCGCCGAGCATCTTTCGCGATTACGTGCTCACGCCGCTGCCGGACGGCACCGAGGCGGCCGACACGCAGTTTCGCAAGGTTTGAACGGCGAGTGCTGGCGCGAATGACCGGTGGCTCACTGAACGACCGGCCAATCACAGGAGGAATCTCGATGCCAGAAACGGAGCCGCGGGTGGTTGTCGTCGGGCCGTTGCGAATCGCCGTCGAATTTCGCAAGACGCAGGAAGATGAAGGCCCGACGATCCGCGTGTTTGGAATGGTCGGTAGCGCGGAGAGACAGGTGCTGCGGTTCGATTGCTTCGTCGAAGATCCCCACTACCACTACGACCCGGACGGTCGCGACGAGCAGCATCACATGCGAGACGAGGGCATCGAGGATGCGGCGGAGTGGACGCTGCACCGGCTGGAACGCAACTTGGCCGAGATGATCCGCCGGGCCGGCTTCGGCGCACTGGCCGATCGCGTCGATGAGCGCCACGTGACGGACAGCATTCCGGCGCTTCAAGAGGCCCTGTTAGCTTCCGCGGTTTGATCGCAGGGTTGAGGTTTTGGGGGAAGAGTTCTCGGGCACCGCTGCCCGTCACGGCACCCCTGCTTTTTATGGTCGCTTGACCTGATGGGCCGCGAGTTCCAGTCGCGGTTCGCGGCCATTCGGGAGTTTCCGGAAATTCCCGCCGGCGCAGCGACGCCAATGTTCCGCCCGCGCGCTGCCAGTCCGGTTGTGAACGACCTGCTCACCACGCTAGCGACGTGGGAGGCTGAATTCCGGGCACGGCGCCAACCTGCCGGCGTGTCGGCTAGGAACAACTTCGTGTCGGTCGAGCGGCACAGCGATCGCCCCACGCTATTTGGGACTGGTGTTTGTCTTTGTTTTTCCAAAAAGGTACGAACCAACTTGCCACCTCGCAGACCATCACGACACTCTCGTCCGTCATTTCGTCCTCAGGGTCCAGGCCACGGCCCGAGCCGCCGGCCACGCCACCGGCACGGTCCGCCGCGGCCCGCGAACCGCCCGCGCGATCAGTTCTATGATCGGCCCGCGCCGCAGCGACAAATGCCGACCGGGCCGGTGGAAGACCGCGAAGTGCTCGGCGTGCTCGAAATGCACCCGAAAGGCTACGGATTCCTGCGCGATCACACGCGAAATTACGTGCGCGACCCCAACGATGCATACGTGGGCGGCGACCTCATCAGCCGCCACCGGCTACGTGAGGGACTACTCATCAAGGGCATCGCAACCGGGCCGGCGGGCGCACCGGGACCGCGGCTCACGCGCATCGATTCCGTCGAAGGACTTCTGCCCGACGACTACATCAAGGTGAAACTCTTCGACGATCTCACGCCCATCGATCCGCACAAGCACATTCGGCTGGAAATCGGCGCCGAGCCGCTCACGATGCGCATCATGGACATGTTCACGCCGATCGGCAAAGGCCAGCGAGCACTCATCGTCGCGCCGCCGCGCACCGGCAAGACGATCCTGTTGCAACAACTCGCCGCGTCGGTCACCAAGAATCACCCGGAATTGTACCTGATCATGCTGCTGATCGACGAGCGGCCCGAAGAGGTGACCGAGATGCGCCGCTCCGTGCGTGGCGAGGTCGTCTACTCGTCGATGGACCGCGAGGTCGAGAATCACGTGCGGCTCGCGAGCCTGCTGGTGGAACGAGCGAAGCGGTTGGCCGAGATGGGCAAAGAGGTCTTCGTGCTCTTGGACTCGATCACGCGGCTGGCCCGCGCGCACAACAAGGTTGTGGGCAACAGCGGCCGCACGATGTCGGGCGGCGTGGACATCCGCGCCATGGAAATTCCGAAGAAGATGTTCGGCGCGGCCCGCGTCTTCGAGGAAGGCGGTTCGCTCACCGTTGTCGCCACGGCGCTGATCGAAACCGGCTCGCGCATGGACGAACTGATCTTTCAGGAATTCAAGGGCACCGGCAACATGGAACTAGTGCTCGACCGCAAACTCGCCGACCGCCGCACCTGGCCGGCGATGGACATCTGGCAATCCGGCACCCGCAAGGAAGAGAAACTGCTCGATAAGGAAACCCTGCGACGGGTCACGATGATTCGCCGCAGCCTGCACGGCACGAAACCGGTCGAAGCGATGGAATCGCTCATCGTCGCGCTCGGCAAGCACCCGTCGAACGCGTCGTTCCTGAAACAGCTCTCGCGCTTCGAGGCATGACCGGGTTGAATGTCCGGCCCGCGGCGCGCATAGTAGTGAGTGCGGGCGAGTTCGCGGCCCAGGCTCCGGTGCTCGTCACACCCAAATTTTGAGTCAGCGAGTTGGCCCGATGCCATCCCTTCATTGCGAAGACTGCAAGTCGGCGATTCCCTGGAATGCACCCGGCTGCGCGGCTTGCGGTGCGATCTTTCGCGAAGTCCGCTGCGCGGCATGTAAATATGTTGGCCCGGCCGACCGTTTCCCGAAACAGTGCTGCCCGCGCTGCTCCAAGGATAGGCTGCTCACCGTTTCGAGCGTCGATGACTTGGCCGAGGATGTCGGCGACGAGGCGTTCGTTGAGGAAGGCGGCAACCTCGCCGACGAAATCGAGCGGGGCTTCGATCCGTCGGAGCGAAAGAAACCCGCGCCGTTGCCGCGCATCCGCGCGGGTCAAAAGGACGATGGGTCGACGCCGCCCGAGACCACCCAATCCGACCCGCAACCAAAGAAGCGGGAGGCCGATCCGCGGCCCATGTTGAAACGACGTACCTGGCGAAAAGAAACGGACGCGGAATCGGACGAGGACGCTCCGATCCCGAATCCCGCGAACGATAAGTCGCCGGTGCCGGAGCCGGCCGAAGAGCCCCGCGTCCGTTCGGTGAAGCAAGAGCCGGTCGCGACGACAATCAGCCGGCGCTCGCGCTGGGAAATTTCGCCGAAATCGCAACAAATTCTGCGGTGGGCGGCGATGGGCTTGCCGGTGCTATTCGTCTTGGTGGTCGTCGTGTTTTGGTTCGCAAGCTCCGGCCGCAGTCACAAACCGCGCCGGCTGGGTGTGGCGACGACCGAAGTGGACCCCGGCGCGCTGGAGTCGGCGGCCGCGCAGCTACTCGAATCGGCCGCGGAATTCTACCGCCAGGGACGAGTTGAAGAGGCGACCGGTGCGCTCCAGGAGGTGCTGAACCGATTCCCGCTCGCGCCTGCCGCGGCCCAGGCACGTGAGTGGCTGGATCGGATCGCGCGCGGCGAGCCGCCATTTGCAAGTACGAATGCGGAGACCGCGCGGGCTGCTCCTACCGATCAAAACCAGCCGCCGCCCGCGGAGAAGCCTCCCGAAAAGAAGCGGCCATCGATCGGCATTCCGGTCGCACCGCCCTCGTCGTCGGCGCCGCCAAATGACTCGCCCGCGGACAACCTAATTGACGGCAACGCGCCGCGTGACCCACGTGCGCCGCCGCCCGGCTCGTCGCTCGCCAAATCCGACGCGAAGCCACGGCCGCTGCCCGCCGGATTCGAGGCCGTCTCCGCCGCCGGCGTTCACAGTTCCGGCTGGCCGATCGAGATCATCTGCCTCAAGGACAGTTCACACATGATGCTCGTCCCGCCCGGCGCGTTTCAGATGGGCAACAATGAAGGTGACGAGAACTCGCGCCCGGCCCACGCCGTGACGCTCCGCGCGTTTTATGTCGACCGGTTTGAAATCACGCTCGGCCAGTACAAGCAATTCCTGGCACGCCGCCAACTGGAGAACAACGCGTATCGGCCGCTCTCCCCTGCCGCGCTGGCGGCGGCACCAAGTGACAAGCACCCCGTGGTCGGCGTGGCTTGGCGCGATGCGAACGCGTATTCGCAGTGGACCGGCAAATCGCTGCCGACCGAGGCGCAATGGGAGAAGGCCGCGCGAGGCAGCGAAGCGCGGCGGCACCCCTGGGGCAACACTGATCCAAAATGGGAACGGCCCCGCGCGGCGAAACAGATTGACCGCGTTGGCAGCTTCGCTTGGGACGTGAGCGTGTTCGGCTGTTTCGACATGGCCGGCAACGCAGCCGAATGGTGCGCGGACTGGTACGACCCGCGCTACTACGCGAGCACTCCGGCCGACGACCCGGACGGCCCGAAGGCGTCGCTGCCTCCGATGCAATTTCCCGATCCGGAAAAATCGCTCCGCGGCGGTTCGCCGAACTGGTTCGTTACGTGGCGAGCGCCGTGCGGGCTAAATGAAGAGCCGCTGTACGTTGGCTTGCGCTGTGTCTTGGACGTGGAACTCGCGCCGATCGCCACTCCGCCCGCGGTCACCACCGCGCCGCAGCCATCGGCAATTCGACAGCCGGCCCAACAGCGCGTCCCGCCCGGCGGCTACAAGTTTTGATCGCGGGCGTCGGCTCGCCGGGAGTCTCGTGATCTCCACGTCCGGTTCGCCGAAGACCATGAACAGGTTGCCCGCGCCGGTCTTCTTGAGTCGATGACCCGTTTCTGCAATACCTTTTTCGTGCACCGAGCACTTTAATCAACGCGTCAAGCAGCCGGCCAGCGCCGTCCTCGCCGTTCTCGTCGAGCCGATCTACAACCAGGAGAAGATTCACCCGCAGGCCATCATCGACGCGCTGCCTGCAAACGATCGTCGCCGGACTGCTCGATGCGGGGCAGCAGCACGTCGCGCGGCGACCGCGCTCCCGCTGCTTTAATACTCGGCGTTGCCGATCAATTCGGCACCGTCGCGGCTACCGATCGCGCGCCAGAGCGTCGAGTCCACGGTGTCCGTGATGTACCGCGCGTGCCCGTCGGTGAAGAGCACGTGTACGCCGCCTGGATGTCGGCTGCGCGCGGCGATGTCTAAGCTGACGGCGTCCCACGTCGCGTTGTTTTGAATGCTCTGCGGGCCGCCGCCGCGACAATCCCAGCCGCGATCGTTTGGCGGACGCCGGTGGTTGTACATGCTGTGCCCGGGCGCCCCGTAGATCCAGCGAGCGCCTCGCGCGTCTTCCGTGGGCTGGATCGCCGTACACTGAAGTTGATAGTTGGTGAGCGGCATATCTTCCGGCTTGAGCGTGATGTAATTATTCTCCGGCTTGCCGTCGCTGCGCAGCGTCTCGCCGGCGACCACCGTGTTGGCGGTCCCGTCAAGCACGTCCTTGGTGCTCACCGACGAATTCTCGAATAGCACGCCGTCACTGCGGGCGATCGGGAAAACAGTGCCCGTATTCATCATGTAGCTGGTCGGGCCGCTGGGCACACGGAGAATCTTGAAAAAGTCCGAGGGACAAATAAACGATTCAATGATCGTCGCCCGCGACGTGGTGTTCTCCAGCGACCGGTCGGCGCTGTGGTCGAAGTTGATCGCGTTGTAGATCGCCGTCTGGTCAAGGTACGGCAGCAATTGGGCGAATGCTCCAAAGCAGTGTCCCTGGCCGTTAATCGTGCTGCGAGTTCGCCCCGGCGGGAAGACGCCGCTGGTGCTGTGGTAGTTATGGAGCGCCAAGCCAAGCTGCTTGAGATTATTCACACACTGGCTGCGCCGCGCCGCCTCGCGCGCCATCTGAACGGCGGGCAATAGCAGCGCGATCAAGACTCCAATGATGGCGATCACCACGAGGAGTTCGATCAGCGTGAAGGCGGCGGGGCGGCGGCGATGTGGAATGGCGATGCTCATTTGGTTGCCTCTGACTCGCCGATCACGACTCGAAACGTCTCGAACAAATCTACAGCACTGCGGCGCACGGGGCAAGTTCGGCGACGCGGAGCTTCCGATTGAATCGAATTTGCGGGCCGGCAGCACTCTTCCATTCGTGATTGATCGAGCGATTCGGTCCGCGCCGTCGCGGCTCACTGCCCGCCGCGCTCCACGAATTCCGCCGCACGTGCCGCGAGGCGAGTACACGCCGCGTCAATGTCGATGACCTGCATGCTGTCCGAGTCGGCTCGCATCAGGCCCAGGCGCTGCAACTTCGCGATTGCGTCGCGGGCCTGAAACTGGCACGCGTCGCCCGTGCGTTCGCGCAACAGGTCCTGCACGGCAACGCTCAGCGCGTCCGGCGTCCACGCCTCGGCCGGCCGGTTCCACAAAAAGAAAAAGGCCAGCATCACCTCTTTCGTCTCTTCGTCCTCGGCCTCGTCGATCACGCGGCAAAACACGCCGACGTTGTTGTCGAGGTTTTGATAGTAGAGCTGCTGCGTCATGCAGAACTGGTAGTTCGCCTTGGTCCGCTTGTAGCCAAAAAACGTTTGGAGTGCGTAACTGAAGGCGCCGATCACGATCATCGCCCACGTGAACTTGCCAAAGATCGTCGTCATGAACAGCTTGAACAGGCCATAAAGGCCCGTGACGGATGACCCGCCAATCTTTGTCGTGTCGATCCATCGCATCTTCGGCCGCGTGCCGGGCAGCAGCATCTCGATGTCGAGCTTGGGAATCTCGCGAAACATTTTGAGATAGACGTTGTCCGTGTCGATGAACTCCGTGGCTTGGCCTTTCGAGCGGAGCTTCACCGCCAGCACGATCCGATCGTGAACTTCGATCTCGACGTCGCGCGACCGGAACAGCGCCATCAGGTCGGCCAGAAGGAGAGCGAGTATTCCCTTGCTGCGTACGATGCTCACCATGCGATGGAACACCGCCCTCAACTCGAAGCGGACGCGTGTGATAATTCCCTCGCCACGCACGAAGATCATCATGCGGTCAAAGATGTCACGGTTGATCGTCAGGTCCAGTCCCCAAAAGGTCGAGTCGGCCAGCGCGGCCTCCAACTCCTGCTCCGTAAGCGGCCGGAAGTTGGCTGCCTCCAGCACGTGCACGAACCCGAACAGGAATTCATCCAACAATTCCCCGCGCGACGCCGATCCCACTATCGCAACCGGCCGCGAATCGGAATCCGGATCAAACGGCGCGTATAGCCGCTTGAGCTGCTCCTGCCGCAAGTGAAACTCTTGATGAAAGGCCGCCTCGATGAGCCAGCAGAGCCGGCGAAACTGAGTCTCGGCGCGGTCATCGAGTTTGCCAAGGCGGACCAGCAACTCGATGATTTCGTCCCGGCGTAGCGGCACAAACGAATCGCCCTGCCGAACACGCGGCGCGGCGACTGCCGGGCCGCGCTCCGCCAGCCCGGTCGATACTCTCGGCGGTCTGATCAACGTGTCGGACAACGTGCCCTCGCTTTGCGATGTGCGTTCTCAAATGCGACGCTCGCCCGCACGAGCCGCGGTTTGCACGGATTCAGCGACGCGCCCTGACTCCATCTTCCGCGACCAGTATAATGCGTCGCCATTGCACGAAGCCAGGAAGTCAGGAGCAACGAGTGCTTGTCCGCGTCGGTGTGATCGGCCTGGGTGAGAATTGGGAGCGTCGGCACAAGCCCGCGCTGCTGCGCTATTCCGACAAATTCGAAGTGCGTGCCGTGTTCGACGAGGTCGCCCATCGCACGAAGGTTCAGGCGGCCGAACTGGATTGCGACGCGGCCGACGGATTCACGTGCCTCGTCGAGCGCGACGATGTTGACGCCGTGTTCGTGCTCGCCAACACGTGGTGCGGCGTCGAGCCAATCCGCGCCGCGTGCCGGGCGCGCAAAGCGATCTACGTCGGTTGCCCGTTCGGTCCCAATCTGGCATTCGCTGATGAGACGATCGCGGAACTCAGTTCGAGCGGCGTCCGCATCATGGCGGAATTTCCTTGGCGGTTTTATCCCGCGACGATTCGATTGATGGAGTTGCTCGCGTCCGGTCTCGGTGCCCCGCAACTCGCGAGCTGCGAACAGAACGTGCTGGTTCGGGCCGGATCACTCGCGGCTGGCGGCCGGCCACAGGCAGAAATCGAAGCGGCCGATGTCGTCTTGCACATGGCCGACTGGCTGCGATTCGTCTTCTCGCGCGACCCCGTACGCGTCCAGTCGCTCGGCGAGCAGACGCTCGAGCACGGGCCGTGCCGGCACTTCGAGTCGCTCGTCGCCGATTTCGGATCGGGCGGCGTCGGACAAGTCGCGGCCCGGCAATTTCGCAAGCCGCAATGGACCGACGCGGCGAAGTTCCGCGGCTCGCCGAGTTTTCAGGTCGTCGCCGAGCACGGCGTCGCGTTCGTCGAGATGCCCGGCGAGGTCACGTGGTTTGACCACGCCGGGCGACACGACGAGTCGCTCGAAATGGATCGGCCGCTCGGCGAAATGCTCATCGATCGATTCTATCGCATCGTCGTGCACGGACTGAATCCGTCACCGGGTCTAAACGACGCGGCCCGCGCGCGAGCGATGCTGATCGAAGCGCGGCACGCACACTCGCCGGACGCTCAACGAACCGTCGGATAAAAACGCGTAAGGCGATCCGGGTGAACACCGCCCCAAACAGCCAGCAGCGTCAACACCCAGTTCCGCGCGGTCTGGCGGATGATGCCGGTCCGCTCCCAGCGCCGCGGCGAAATATGGATCGGGTGCCGCAGCACTTCGACGCGGCCGTGCCGCCTCGCCTGTTGCATGAACAGTAGGTCTTCCATGAACGCCACGGGCGGGAATCCGCCGAGCGACAGAAACGTGTCGCGACGAATGAAGATTCCTTGATCACCATACGGCAGTCCGAGCCAGCGGGCACGCAAATCGCCGCCGCGCTCGATCAGTCGATAGAGCGGCCAATCGCTGTCGATCCGCATGCGAAGACAGCCGGCGACGAATCGCGGCGCCGCGGCCGCCGCGCGCATTGGACCCTGCCAGCCCGCCGCAGGGCAGCAGTCGGCGTGCAGAAAGAACAGGATGTCGCCGGTCGCCGCAGCAGCGCCGAGATTCTGTTGGACGGCCCGGCCGCGCGGCGCACGAATCACGCGCGCGAATGGCTCGGCAATCTCGATCGTCTCGTCCGTGCTGCCGCCGTCCGCGACGATGATCTCCGCCGGCCCGTCGCGGTGCAGCGATTCGAGCGTTCGCGGCAATGCAGCGGCCTCGTTCAGCGTCGGGATGACGACGGAGATATTCACCGAGCGTCAACCTTCGATGACGTGGATTCGTCGAGCAGCAATTTCACATCATCGGCAACCCAGCCGGTCTTGAGAAAGCTGAGGTTGTAGATTTCGCGTACGCGCGATTGCGAATCCACCAGGAAAATACGCGACGGGTGATCGAGTTGCCCGTTCGCCGCCGGCCGAACCCACATTCCCCAGGCGTCGATGACCTTGTGCACGTCCGCCGGTGGCCCAGTCAAAAAGTTCCAGTCGGCCGAGTCGATGTCGTACAACTTGCGGAATTGCACCAGCGCCTCCGGCGTGTCTCGCTCCGGGTCCAGCGTGATTGACACGAAATGCACGCCGTCGCCGTCGAGCAGCCCACGCGATTTCAATTCCTGCCGCACCTGCGCGAGCCGGTGCGTCGTCGCCGGGCAAGTACCGTTGCACGTCGTAAAGATGAAGCTCACGAGCCTCACCTTGCCGTCGAGCTTCGAGAAATGAAACGGTTGCCCTGCCTGGTCGATCAACGCGAAGTCCGGCGCAGCTCGAACCACGGCAAGGCGAGATGCTTCGAACTCAATCGGCAGCTCACTGCTCGCGCTCGCATGGACTGGAAACCCTACATCCAAGACCGGGGACGGCACCGCATCGAGGTTCCATACCTTGACCTTGACGTCGAAAACTATGTCTTCCAGGATGAACAAACTCGTCCGCCGTGTGTATTCGGCGCGCCACGACGCTGGCCACCAGAACGATGGTCCCCTGCCGGCCTTCACCGCCCGATCGATACTCGACTCTTTCGCGATCGGCAGGAGCGTCGGCATCGTCAACCACAGCGTGACGAGCGCAACGACTCCCGCGGTGCCCATCAGGCTTCCGACGAACATCACGCGCGAGCGTCTTGAAGTTCTCGTTTCCATGGCGAAGGAGAGGTTTTCAGTTCTCAGTGCTGCGAGACTGAATACTGAAAACTGAACACTGAAATCAGTACAACAACATATCATGCCCGCGTGCCGGCCCGGTCGGCAACTTGTTCAGGTCGATGTTGAAGAACGGGTCCATCTTCATGCCGTCTGGGCCGATGTGCGCGAGCCGCACCCAGAACGTGCCGGCGTGATCGAGCGTGGAGAGCAGCGAATTGGTGATGTACATTCGCTTGCCGTCGCCGGTGACGTGCATCATGTTCGGCTGCACGCCGGGCACAACGGTGCTCGCGAGCCGCGGATTCTCCAGGTCGCTCACGTCCCATTGCTGAATCTCGTTCGACACGAAACAACTCACGTAGAGGAACCGGTCATCGGGCGATTGACGCAGATCGGCCGGCAGCGCGCCGGTTTTGCACAGCTTCCGCGCCGTGTATTTGCCGTCGGCGCCGCCTTGCCAGAGCCAGATCGAATCGTCGAGCGCGCAGTTCGTGAATCCGAAATTCGCGCCTTCCTTGAGCGACCAGCGGCATTCGAGCGGTGCCGTGCCCGTCGTGAGTCGCGCCATCACTTTGCGTTCGCGAAAATCCCACACGAGCAATTCCTTGCCAAAATTCTTCATGTCCATCTGCGCTAGCGGCTTTTCGTAATTCTTCATCGGCGTGAAGCTCGACGTGACCATGCGATTGAGTTCGGGCTTGACCGCTACGTCGTAACCGTACGGCGAGTCCTTCGGCAGCTCGATGCGGCGGATGAACTCGCCATCGTTCGTGTACTCCGCCAGGCCCGCGGGCAGTCCGCCGTCCTTGCCGGCCAAAAAACTCAGCAGCATTCGGCCAGGCAACGCGTACGGCGAGTGCGGTCCCGTGAGGCCCGTCTTCTGCGGCACGTCATTCAGCACCTTCACGAGTTTCGGTCTTGCCGGGTCTGTTGCCACGTCGATCAGAAAGATGCGGCTCGAAAACAAACTGCAGCCCCAGATGTGCGTGCGGTCGTCGGTGAATCCGAAATGGTGCGTCTCGTTGCCAGCCGAACCGACGTCGAGTTGATAAACGACTTGCCCGTATTTCGCCGAGTCGAGGTTTACGTCGATCACGCCGAGAAAATCGTGGTCCTTCGCGTCGGCATCGACGCAAAAAACGTACAGCAATTTCTCGGGCCGATCGAGCCGCTTGACGAACGGCGACAAGCACGTCTCCGCCCGCGCTTGCTGCCGGCTCTCGATGACGATCGCGGCGAGACCCACCACGACAACGCCCGCGAACGCAAACACCGCCCGCAGAACCGTCTTCATCGGCTTCCCTCCTTTTCATTCAATGCGTCGGTTTGTGTGGCTTCCTTGCGGCAGTATACCGAAGTCGCAGTGCGAGGGCATGCGGGAAGACGTGAGCCGCATTCAACGAACTTGATCCGATCAGCGAAACGACGTGCAAGGAATAGCCGGACGCGGTTGGACGAGACCATCAGATTGTTGTCGCGTAATCGCTTCGGTCCCAGCCGGCCGCCTTGACTTCCTCTTCGCAAATCGGCCGCACGTCGAACTTGGCCTTGAGGCGGTAGAAGATCGATCGCCAGCCGAATTGCTGTCGTGAGGTCGTGGGTGTAATCGGCCGCGCGCGGCTGTAGCGCCTGCGGACCATCTCGATGAATAGATCGACGCCGCGGCGGAAGTCGGTTTCGTCGCCGAAGTCAAATTCGCCGCCGCAATAGCGAGACCGCCAGCACCAGTCGGCGAACTCGTCCATCAACGCGATTCGGTCCGTCTCGTCGTCGGCGATGTGGCACCACTCTTTCATCGCCGCGATGCGGTCGTCCCGTCGGCCCGTGGTCAGTGCGCGGTCCATCTGGCGGAATATCTCCCACTCGTCGCCTTCGAGGTGCAACATCAGACCAAAGTCGATCACGCCGAGCCGGCCATCGTCGAGAAATAGAAAGTTTCCGGGATGGAAATCCACGTACAGCATGCGGCCGGTGAACATCATGCGGTACCAGGCGCGGAGAATCTTCTTGGCCGCCTCGTTCCGCTCTGCCTGCGACGGGTCGCGGCCGAGGAAATCGTCGATGTGTACACCGTCGAGCCTGTCCATCGTCAGCACGCGCGCGGTCGAGAACTGCCGATACACGCGCGGAACGACGATGCCTTCGTCGTCGCGAAACAGCGACCGGGCCTTTTCGATGTTTGCCGCTTCCAGCTCGTAGTCGGTCTCGCGTTCGATCCGCATCCGCAGGTCGTCGAATTGGTCCTTCACGTTTTCCCAATCTTTCGACAGCCGCGCGGGGAGCAGAAACGGCATCAGGTTGCGGAAGTCCTCGCGAATCGTGCGTGCGATACCGGGATATTGAATCTTCACGGCGACCTCTTCGCCGGTTTTGAGCCGTGCCCGGTGTACCTGCCCGAGCGACGCCGCCGCGAACGCCCGCTTGTCGAATTCGGCGAACACGTTCTCCGGATCGTCGCCCAGCTCGGCTCGCACCATCTCGCGCAACAGCGACCAGTGCATCGGCGGCGCGTCGAAGTGCAGCCGTTCCAGTGTCTCGACGAACTCGCGCGGCGCGATGTCTGGAAAGTTCGCCAGCGTCTGGCCCAACTTCATTACGGCGCCACGCAAGTAGCTCATCGAATCGAGCACGCGCAGCGCCGTCCGCCAGTGCGTCTCCGCCAGCAGCCGCTTGTTCTCGTCCGCCGTCTTGAACCAGCCGCGCAGCCAGTGAAAAAAGTACGCCGCGAAAATTTTGGCCTGCAGCGTGCCGAGCACCGCAATCCGGCGGAACCGACCGACCGGCACCGGCCGCAGCGCGAGCCGCTCCACAATCTCCGGCAGCGCCCGCGCGGGCAATTCGCCCTCCGTCTCTTCCGCCGGCAATGCAGCAATCAGTTCAGAAAGTGATGCGGGCATGGCTCAACTCCTCAACTTGGGTTCTTGCCTCTGTGGTTACTTTCTCTCGTCTGCCGCCGTGCGCAACCACGCGACGAACATCGCGAGCGACTCGTCGAGCAGCGCGAGTGTGTCTTCTTGCTTCGGCGACTTGTCCGCCGCCCAGAACGCCAATGCACCAGTGTAAAGCGTCCAGTAGAGTTGCAGCGCGACCGCTGAAAGCTCCCCTAGCCCGTGCCGGCGCGCAAGCCCCGCGACCGTTTCGAGATGTTGGCGCCGCAGCTCGTCGCCCGGCTCATTCCGCCGCGCGGCCGCCAGCGGGCAGAACGCCGACTCCAACATCGGCACGATATACTTGCGAAACGGCCGAAGCTGCCGCAACTCAACCGCGACCAGCGAAAATAGGGCCTCTTCGAGCGTCTCCGCCTCACTGGACAGCTTGTCGAATTCGCCCCGCGCCCGCTCCAGCGAATCGGCCGCCAACTCCGTGACGATCGCCTCTTTCGCGGCGAAGTAATTGAACAGTGTCCCGGTGGCGATCTCCGCCGCCTGCGCGATGTCGCGCGTGGTCGTGGCCTCGAAACCTCGTGTGCGAAACAGCTCCTCGGCTACTTCGAGGATGCGTTGCCGCGTCGCCGTTTTGGCTTCCGCCGTGATTCGCATGGGATTGAACACCTGCGGCCTAATGTGAGCACGCTCGTATTCTAGGCACGTTATCGGCGTCGTCAAGTCGAAAAATGAGCATGCTCACAAAATTTCTCGGCGCCGGCCGGAGCGAGCGGTCGCACAATGCTTTAGAATGCCGCCGACAAGCTGAATGAGTTAAGGAGACGCCGATGAACCGGTTGCTTTTGGTGATGGCGACATGTTGCCTCGTGACACTTGCCGTGGTCGTTGGTCCGCGTCCGCTACTCGCCGACGAGC
>Ga0247727_10010391_pt1 | contig 16511 bp, 18 predicted proteins | sample WisWelCaveWW1625_FD_202498 | JGI IMG/M metagenome (GOLD analysis project Ga0247727, IMG submission 202498) | Biofilm microbial communities from Wishing Well Cave, Virginia, United States - WW16-25 | ecosystem: Environmental > Aquatic > Deep subsurface > Groundwater > Cave microbial mat | place... | reverse complement strand
CGGATTCGAACCGCCGAGGGGTTTTGAAGCCCCTGCCTCTTTAGCAAAGAGGTACGATAGACCGCTCTGACACGGCTCCTTTAAACACAATTACTTTAACATATTATTACTAATTTTTCATAATGTGCTATATTGAAACAAAGTAAAATAAGTAGGTAGATTATGGAGAGATGGGTGAGTGGTTTAAACCAACAGTTTACTAAACTGTCGTCCCCTTAAAAGGACCGCGAGTTCGAATCTCGCTCTCTCCGCCAGTTAGGAAATGAAGTCATTGGCTCGCCCGCTACGCGGGCTCGCCAGCCGTTTTTCGGGGAAATTTCAAGCCGTTTTGAATTCAGTAAGACCAAAAGTGGGCTTTTCTAAATCTTTATGAAATACTTTATTTACACAAGAAAATCTACAGACAGCGAAGAACGACAAGTGATGTCTCTTGAATCGCAACTTTCTGAATTGAAAGAATTTGCCGCCAAAGAAAAACTTAAAATCGTCGCCTCGCTCAGCGAGGCGCAAACTGCCAAAGAACCTGTCAAAAATGTCGGCTCGAACTTTATGAAGGCCAAAAGCGGGCTTTTCTTTACGGAATTGAAATAAATCAATTTTGTTGGTATCATAATAATGAAAGATGTGTGGGAACACTATATTGTTATCACAATATGGAAAGTAAACAAAATAACAAGTTGGGGATAAAAATTAAAGAACTACGAATAAAAACTGGTCTTTCTCAAGACGAGTTGGCCAGAAAAGCAGATGTTGCCTATACTACTCTAACCAAAATTGCCAAAGCATTAAAAGTTGATATAGAAAATCTTTTAAAATAAGATGTCAGAAAAATTTCATCCGCCAGAATTTGGCGAACCACTAAAAGAAGAAAATAAATCAGAACAAAAACCGGAGATAGGACCGGAGGAAGAAATTATTGAACCACCGGAAGGTAGCTATTTTATTCACGGTGTTAAGCAATGGTCAAAAAAAGATAGAATCGGAATTAGAAGTCCAGAAGTTAGCACCTCTTTACAAAAGGACAATTTTACAGAACCACTACGGCCTTATGGCTATATTCTAAAAATTGATAGAGGCGCGATTCCCGGCGCGTTTGATAGAGACGTTACGAGCGCATATAACGAAAGGTATGAAAAAGAATTAAAATCGCAATCTGCCGGACGCAAGCGCCGACAATATGGAGAAAATGAGCTACAAGAACTTATTGCAAATACCAAAACTGGTTCACACAACGAAGTTTGGGTTAAGGGAGACATGGCAGAAATTGTTGGCGCATACATAACAGAAGAAGCGCTAAATGCCCCCGGCGCAAAAGCATTTTTGAAAGCGTGCCAAAAAGATAACATTTCTGTTAGAATTATTAAAAAGGAATCTGAAATTGAATCCGAATAGAATTTGCCGCCAAAGAAAAACTTGAAATCGTCCTTTCCGCTCCGGTTCTCCCGCCTTCACTCAAGAGTTTCGGTCGGGCAGGCAAGACGAGGCGGGCGGAAGGGGGGTGTGGGGGGAATTCCGCCCGCCGAGCCCAGAGAGTTCCGTTCGGATATTTTCAAACAGACACCGCCAAAAAATATTTATGAATCTTTCAGACAATATAGAAAAAAATTTTCGCTTGAATGAGAATCAAAAAAAAGCCTTGCACAGACTAAATATCTTTTCTGTGCACGATCTACTTTTTCACTTCCCTGTTAGATACTCCCAAATCAGCGAAATAAGACCAATAGCTCACTTGTCGGCAGGAGAAAATGCCACAGTGTATGGCAGATTTTGGAGTCCAGACATAAAACGCTCGTACAAAAATAAAATATTGAGAGCCGAGGGAGAAGTAATCGATGAAACTGGAAAAATAAAAGTGGTTTGGTTCAATCAAGCCTATATTGCCAAAATGCTGCAAAATGGACAATTCGTGGAAATGACAGGCAAAGTAATCCAAGGTAAAAAAGAAAAATATTTAGCAAATCCAAAATTTAGAAAAATTGATAATATGCCTATTGATACACACAACTCTCTTTTTTCTTTTAACAAAGAAAAACAAATTGAGATCTTCAGTTTTCCTGTTTATGCTGAGACTAGAGGCATCACTTCAAAATGGTTTTATCACGCCATAGAAAAAATATTTCGAGATAAAACTTTGGATACTATGACAGACTATATACCACCGGATATTTTAAAGAAATACAACCTGCCAAGCTTAAAAACTTCACTCATCTGGATACATAAACCAAAAAACAAAAAAGATGCAGAATCTGCTCGCAAACGATTTGCTTTTGAAGAAGTATTTTGTATCCAGCTAGAACGCCAACATGACAAATTTGAATATAGAAAAAATAAATCCTTCCAAATACAAACTGATAAAAAAGAAATAAAAAAATATGTGGATCGTTTCCCTTTTACTCCGACCAATTCCCAGACAAAATCTATTCAGATTATTTTGGATGATCTAGCAAAAAATTCTCCAATGTCACGACTCCTCGAAGGCGATGTAGGCTCTGGCAAGACGGCCGTCGCCACTACTGCTGCATATGCTGTAATCTCAAGCACCAAAGACCCTTCCATTATTAAGGGGAGGGTTGGGGTGGGGTCAAACTTGCAAGTAGCATATATGGCGCCGACAGAAATCCTCGCTACCCAACATTTTGAATCATTCATAAAATATTTTAAACATTTACCTATAAATATAGGACTCATCACAGGAAGTGGGTGCCGAAAATTTCCTTCAAAGATATCTCGCCCCACCAATGGCGGGGTAAACTGGACGAACATTTCTCGCGCGCAACTTTTGAAATGGGTAGCCAATGGAGAAATACCTATATTGATAGGCACACATGCTTTGATCCAAAAGTCTGTGAAGTTTAAAAACTTGGCATTAGTAGTGATAGATGAACAACACAGATTCGGTACAGCGCAAAGAAGAAAACTCGTTCGCAAGGACACAGAAGGAAATTTTAGCGCTCCACATTTGTTATCAATGACAGCTACACCTATCCCCCGCACACTCGCTCTCACTATATATGGAGATTTGGATCTGTCATTACTAGACGAGATGCCTCTTGGCAGAAAACAAGTAATCACGGAAATAATAACTCCCGATAAACGCGAAGAGATTTATGAAAAAATCCGAGAAGAATTAAAAAAAGGCAGACAACTTTATATCATCTGTCCACGCATAAATGAACCAGATCCTGAAAAAGAGCTCGCAGTAATGGCAAAGTCTGCGATAGCTGAAGCGAAAAGACTCAAGAAAGAAATTTTCAAAGAATACGAAGTCGCTGCGCTGCACGGCAAAATGAGTAAAGAAAAAAAAGAAGCAGTAATGCAAGATTTCGTTTCTGGAAAAATAAATATCTTATGCGCTACTTCTGTCATCGAAGTCGGCGTGAGTGTAGAAAATGCGACGATCATCATCATCGAAGGTGCGGAAAGATTCGGCTTGGCGCAACTCCACCAACTTCGCGGTCGTGTGATTCGAAGCAATCATCAAGCATATTGTTTCGTATTTGCCGATGCAAAATCTGACAAAACAATCCAAAGATTGAAAGCTCTGAAAACTGCAAAAAATGGCTTTGAATTAGCCGAGCTCGACCTCACACTTCGTGGCTCTGGCGAACTCGGTGGCACAAAACAATGGGGCATCACCGACCTAGGAATGGAAGCGATAAAAAATATAAAAATGGTAGAAGCCGCCCGCGTCGAAGCTATCCGCCTGATAGAAAAAGATCCCGAACTCATAACTTACCCCCTACTAAAATCAAAAGTAAAAGAAAAAGTTGGAGAATTTCATTTTGAGTAAAATCTAATCAGAGCCAAATTATATTTTTATCCTTATTTTTTACTTTTACTATTATCTCATTAGGTATATTGAAATAACCAGCTTCTTCGCCTATGTAAATATCAAGACCCCCTTCTCCGTTTTCTTTTACTTCTTTGATCATTCTTTTTAAGAGAATGTCTTTAATTTCCGGAGACTCAATAATTTTTTTTGCCAAATCAGCATTTAAACCTTGAGATGTAATTAATCTTTCTATTTTATCAAAAACTAAATTTAAAACAGCTGTATTTTCTATTTTTGACATCACTATGTTTTTTACAACTGTTTCTAAACCTTGTTCTGGAAGATTTGCCGATGGAAAATCTTCTGGAAACACCGACGATGTTATATCTTCTCTTGTCATAAAATTTTTACGAACATATCGCTAATTTATGTAATGTCCTGCAGGGTTCGACGATCCCTAAATATATTGTAGCACTCTTGTATTTTTATAAAAATAGTATTCGTAAAAGTCAAACTTTTGCAAGGATTTATTCCTCAATCAAGCCCAATTTTATAAGCCGAGAACGGATGCCTCCATTTTGGCGGCCGGTTTCTTTGGCTATTTCTTTTACAGATTTCCCATTTTGAAATGCTAGGGTTATTTTCTCCTCTTCTTCTGTGTTCCATTTCTTGTATGCGTTTTGGTGTTTTTCGCGAATCTTTTCTAAACGATTCACAACATACGGAGGGTTACCCTCCGTATGTTTTTCTTTAGATTCGGATTTTCCATCTCCCGCCACGGCGGGTAAACCTTTGGGGAGAGTCGGGGTGGGGTTCTTAATATTTTTTTCTTCTTTCCATTTTCCACCAGAAGCTACAATAAAATTCTTTCTCATTTTTTCGGCATCTTCTTTGGAAACTTTTCCAAAAACTTCGCGAGCGTTTTCTGACGCTCTGCGAAATTCATTATCTTTTTCTAAAATCTCTGGATGCACCTGCAAGGCTCGATCATTTATCCCTAAGATATGTAACCCCGAAAGCCGTCTGACGCGTGATAGCGCCACATAACCCTGCCCATACTCAAACACATCAGATAGATCCATCACTGCGGCATCCATACTCATCCCCTGACTTTTGTGCACAGTGATAGCCCACGCGAGTCGCAGAGGTATCTGCGTAATTTTTGCTTTTATTTTTCCATTTTCTTCCAGACTCCAATCCATCGGCGCGACGACTATATTTCTGCCATTCTCTATTTTGATTATCGGGTATCCGGTCAAATCTGCAAAATCGACCACCTTGCCCAAGGTGCCATTTACAAATCTATCTTTTGGATTATTTTTTGTGCACATCACCACTGATCCTTTTTTTAATTCTAAATTCTCCGGAGAAAGACATCCTTTTTTCAAAATAGACACGAGTATGTCTTTGCCTTCAAAATTCATAGTAAAATATTTTGAATCTCCCTCTATCTTTCCGAGCATTTCGCCATTCATCTGATCCACATTTATATTGCGAGAAAAAAGTTTTGGAATATTTTCTATCAATTTTAGAGAAATGTCTGCGCTGTTTTTAGTATGAAGCCGAGAATTTATGTGTTCTATATGCGTATCTTTTACATTCCCCGAACGAATAGCAGAAAGCACAGACAAAAAATCCACATCATCTTGCCTGTGTTGTTCGGTCAGATAGCACATTACTGGATTTAATCTCTTCCAAGCTGTAGATTCAAAAGCGAAACGAACTTTCCCATTCATATCTTCATTTTCTTCTAAAAGACTATTTTGTATATTTTGTTCTGCTGTTTTATTTCGTTCATTATAAATCGGCGGTAACTGAAAAAAATCTCCGACCAAAATAACCTGCATCCCTCCAAAAGGTTCCGGATTTTGTTTTACTTCTCTACACACGGCATCAACCATAGACAATGTATCGGCGCGAAGCATAGATATTTCATCTATGATAAGCACTTTGGTTTTTTGTATTCTTTTATTTAGATATTCACTGCTGGTTATTTTATCTAGATCATATTTTGTTAAATTTTCTTTTATACCTATTCCACTCCACGAATGTATGGTCATACCACCTATATGCGTCGCCGCTATGCCGGTCGAAGCAGTAATAGCCGGCTCTACCTTGCGTTCGCGTAAATAAGAGACAAATCTATTGATAGTATGAGTCTTGCCCGAGCCAGGCTCGCCAGTCAAGAAAACATTTGCACCAGTTTCCAATATAAACAGCGCTTCATTTTGGGTCATAGATAGATTTTGAGCAAGTAATAATATTGCTTGTCCGCCTGCTACGATTCGAACGTAGGACCCTCTAGGTATAAGCTAGATGCTCTAACCAACTGAGCTACAGGCGGAAATATTAATCAATAACAACACTATAACAAAATGAGTTTAAAACGCAATTTTTATTTATTTAACAATACATCTTGTATATATTTTATACCCATAAGAATTTTCGCAGAGACATCGCCATCATCTACAATCACAGAACAAGTACCTTGACCAAAACCATTGGTATAAGTTAGGGCTGACAATGTGGTTTTTTTAATATAAGGTTTTCTAAATTGTGAAATTGGAATATCTAATGTATTTGACCAAAATGACATTTGTTTTTTTATATCCATATCAGCGTATAAATGCAAGTGAACCTTAAGTTTTGTTCTTGGGATATCAAAAAACTTCAACCAGCGAATAAATAGAATTAGCATTGTGGGATTTGTATTAGTAAGTGCACTTGAAAACTTTTTTGTTTTTGATCCTTCAGCCCAATATAAGAAAAATCCTGCAATAAAAAACTCCCTATCAGAAATATTTCTTATCTTTTGTCGAATTTTTTTATATACCATTTTATTTTTTTCTTCACGCTTCGCGCGCATAGTGTTCCTGTATCTTTCGATACGAATAGGATTATCAGCACGCAATTCTTTAATCCTTCTTTCTGATAAGGGTCTGTCGTGAAGCCAGTTACTTAAAGTACTCTTACTCACTTGTAGCTTTTCTTTTATCTGACTATAACTATATCCTTTTTCTCTATATTCTAGAGCCTTTTGTTTATCTTTTTTTCTCGCCATAAATATATGAACTATCATATAATGATTACTGAGTAAGTATACCCTAGTTCATTTATTTACGCAAACATCCTCTTCTTTAGACTTTTCGCAAAGAGCTTATCCTAATACTTCCAATTTTGCTTCTTCGAGCTTCTTTGGCATTATTCCAAATGGTGCGATGACTTTTTCGTACTCGGCTTGTTCCAAGGTCTCAACTTCGATTAATTTTTTAGCTATAGCATCAAGCGCTTTTCTATTTTCCGTCAACACTTTTTCTGCAGAAACTATGCCGTCGGTAATGATTCTCAAAACTTCAGCGTCGACTTTGGTAGATACTGTTTCAGAATAATCTGCTCCACCTCTTTGTTCTCCCCAACCGATCTTGCCACCTTCACTCGATAAAGCCATCGGCCCTATAACATCCGACATCCCCCATCTGGTCACCATAGCGCGAGCGAGACTCGTGGCCATCTGCAGATCGCTCGATGGGCCAGTAGTAATATCGCCAAACACCATCTTTTCTGCCACATATCCGCCTAGAGACATAGCGATATCGTCTATGAATTCTTTTTTGGATTGGAGTTTGCGTTCTTCGAGAGGTAATTTCAAAGTATATCCACCTGCATTACCTCGAGCGATGATCGAGACTTTGTGTACTGGATCTGCATAAGGAAGCACTGAAGCCACCAATGCATGCCCTGCTTCGTGATATGCAGTGATTTCTTTTTCTTTTTTAGAAAACAAATGACTTTTCCTCTCAGGGCCGAGCATCACTTTTTCGATAGCGCGAATCAGATCAAACTGTGAAACTTTTTTGCGATTTTCTCTCGCCGCCAAAATAGCACCTTCATTCATCAACGAATACAAATCCGCGCCAGAGAACCCGGGAGTGCGTTCAGCTATGAGTTTTAAGTTAACATCTTCAGCGAGAGGTTTGGATACAGAATGAATACTCAAAATTTCTTCTCGATCCACACGATCTGGTAGATCGAGTATGACTTTTCTGTCAAACCTGCCTGGACGAATGAGCGCAGGATCGAGAACATCGGGTCTGTTTGTAGCAGCCATCACTATCACTTTTTCATTTGGTTCAAAACCATCCATTTCTACGAGAATTTGGTTTAGAGTTTGTTCTCTTTCATCATTACCACCGCCAAAACCACCTCCACGAGTGCGACCTATAGCATCTATCTCATCCATAAAGATAATCGCTGGCGCGGATTTCTTTGCCATTTTAAAAAGATCACGCACACGAGAAGCTCCAACTCCGACAAACATCTCGACGAATTCACTACCAGACAGATGAAAAAATGGCACGCCTGCCTCGCCTGCCACAGCGCGCGCGAGCAAAGTCTTGCCTGTGCCGGGCGCGCCAGTCAATATCACCCCCTTTGGGATACGCGCTCCGATATCTAAAAACTTTTTTGGATTTTTCAGAAAGTCTACTATCTCTTTTAACTCTTCCTTTGCTTCTTTGCAACCTGCCACATTTTTAAATGTCACTTTATTATTCTTATCATCTGGATCTGTAATACGCGCTTTGGATTGACCAAAAGAAAAAGCTTGCATACCCGCGCCTCTGACTTGACGAGAAAGATACCAAAATAAAAAAACTATAAAAAATATAGGCAAGAGGAAAGGCAATAAATTCATCAACCAGTACATAAAACCACTTTCGCTTTTTACCTCTATGTTTGTTGCTGTTAGAGCTTCAGGTTTGACTCCATAATTAAAAAGGGTCTGCGTCAGAGATGAGCCTGTCTCTTTTTTAGAAGTTTTTTCTGTGTTATCTTTGTATGTAATCTTGAGATTCTCACCTTCTACTATTATATTCTTCACCTCTCCTGCAGTCACGCTCTTTGCTAAATCCGAAATAGATACCTCAAGATCTTTTTTTGAATCTCCAGAGATCATCAGATACAGCGCTGTAATAGTCATAAATATCAAAATAGCGCCGACAATATTGCCACCGAATTTTGGAACCTCTTTACCCTTTTTGCCTTTGACTTTAGGCTCTTTTCTATTTAAAAAATTCATATCCATCCACTGATAATAGCATAAAAAATCTTAAATGAAAATTTATTTTAGTTGTGGAGACGGGGGAAATTGAGCTTCTAATATTTTTTTGCTAAAAAATTTCTTAGCCGCGTCTCGCCCCGTCGGGCTCCGACGATTCAATTTCCCGCAAATAAACCAGCAACATAAAATAAGACTACCATTTAGGTAATCTTATTTTAGTTGTGGAGACGGGGGAAATTGAATCCCCGTGCAGAAGGTTTTCGCAAAGATATCTACGATGTTTAGTTCGTTTATTTTGTTTAGATCAAAAAATTCTTAAGCGAACAAAATATTTTTAGATCGATTCTCTGTGATTTTCTAAAAGAGTCCGAGACTTACCCTTTCCTATCCCGATGATGTGATGCCTTCGTCTCATATATCGGAAGTCTATGAGGAAGACACGAATCCACGCCGAAGCTTAGACTCGAGCGAAAGCAAAGTCATTCATACCGAAGTATGGAGAGACAATTGCCTTAGCTGTTTGGGTTAATTTTGCAATTAACGATTGAACGAAGTTTTGCGAGATTGCGTTCATTCTCGACATGCGTCTTTGACAAAAGGCCTACTGTCTATGCCTTGCGTCCCCAAATGTTGTATTGCAAATTTTCAATGATCTTTCTTGTCAGCCTTTGGCTGAATATTCTCGTCGGATATTCCTATCTGTCTCGCGTTTTTTTATACTTTCGCGCTTGTCGTATTTCTTTTTACCTTTCACCAAAGCTATTTCAACCTTTATTTTCCTATTTTTATTATACACTGATATAGGCACTATTGTCAAACTTTTATTTTTTTCACTGTCTGCAAGCTTTGCTATTTCTTTTTTTGTCATCAAGAGTTTCCGGTTTCGAAGAGGATCGTAATCTTTTGGTGAATTGTTTGTCTGATATGGTGTAATATTTGCATTTATCAAAAATGCCTCGCCACCTCGAACCAGTACGAATGCGCCTTCTAGTGACATCTTGCCATTTCTTACAGACTTTACTTCCACACCCAAAAGCTCAATACAAGCTTCGTATTTTTCCAGAATTTCGTAATTAAAAAAAGCTTTTCTATTCTCCGCGTATTGAGCCATAAATACATATTATCATAATATACTTTCAAAAATACAAGTATTAAAAAGATTTTGAAAACTTCTTGAAAAAAGCAAATTGGTTTTCAGCTTTCTTTTTGTTTTGTTCAAACAGATTTTTGTATTTTGAGATATCGAGTTTAAAATATTTTTCTTCAAACGCATCTGTCACGAACCTCGTAGCGAGATCGAGAGTTATAAGCTTTACTCCGTATGGGATAGATTCTTTTTCGGCTTCGGTAAGAAAATGCGCAGTAGAAAAATATCCCTCAAGTGTTGCATTGTATATATTTTTATCAAATCGCACCACTTCAACATCCTCCCCTCCCGGCATACACCAACTCCGCAGAGCATCTCCTAGATCGAGTGCTATGAGTCCAGACATTAGAGTATCGAAGTCGATCAACCCAACAGCTTTTTCGCCACTCTCATCAAACACCACATTGCTGATCTTTAAATCTCCGTGGAGTATTCGCTCTGGTAAAACCTCTGATCTTTTTATCTTTTCATATGAGTCCAATATATCTGTAGCGAGATCTTTCAGAGCCTCGTATTTTACTTTATTTGTATTTTCATTTTTTAGTAAAGTCGATCGCAATTCCTCAATCGTAAATGCTGTGTCGTGATAATGTGGCAATTTGAATTTGAAATCATAATCAAAATCCACGAGAGCATCGTGAAAAAAACCAAGAAGTCTGCCCGCTTCTCTGGCTTGTTCTCCTGAAACAACTGTAGAAAATATTTTACCCGGCAGATATGTGAGCACTCTGTACCAAAAGCCACCACCTCTCACGAAAAGTTTATTATCTAAAGTTCGCAAAACTTTCTGAATATTTATATTTTTTGCAAGAAGATGCGAAGTAATAGCATCTATATCTTCCATAATAGCCACATCAAAGATCGTATTCATTTTATGCATCGTGTATTCTGATTTCTCGCCAGCTTCTTCCACATACAAATGAAAAGTCGTATTGACTGCCCCGCCTTTCGATTCTTCTATTGACACGACAGCGCTCTCGGAAAAATATTGGTTAATTATTTTTTTTATTTCTTCATTCATACTATAAAATAACTTCCCCTAAAGACTGGCATCTCTTGTGTGGAAGTATCGCGCTCTTTTCGGCTATTTTACGAGATTCAGAATATCTCTCTTTCATAAAATCGCTCATCTCCCCTTTTTCTAATAAAAAAATCACTCTGTTTATAAAATATGTTTTCAGTCTCGGTGAAAGTCTCAGAGCTGCATCTAATTCAAAGCCATTATTTTCGACAAATATTATATTCTCCGCATCTATCTCATATTTTTTTAATAATTCTTTTTTACCACCTTCTGTTTTGGTATATTTTATAACATCCATTATCTTATGCAGTCCAGCGCCTCTGACCTTTTTCTCTTGCCAATCTTCCGCTCCAAAAGAAAGCAATACAAGCTCATAACCTCGTTTTTTCGCTTCATCTAAAAAAGGCAAAACATCTGAATATAAATATTTTGTAAAATTTATATTTTTTTCAAAATCTTTTAGTTCTTCAAGAGAAAAAGGTTCACTGTCTAAAAGTTTGCAAAGCTCGCTGTGATGCGCCTCTAGGCTATACCCTACCTTTACTGCATTCTCATATGCCTGTTCCCAAATATCTTTTGAAATGTTCCATTTCTCTAGCATCGGCTGCCTGATCTCAAAAAACAGAAAAGAATCCGTATCATATAGTGTATGGTCGAAATCGAGAGCTAGGACTTTTTTCATAGGTACAGCCAGTCTACCATTTATTTGACTTTAAAATCAAATTGAGCTATATTTAATAAAGCTAAGATAATATTTATATATAGTGCGTGAAAGAATAAACAACCAAATACGAGCAAAAGAACTTCGTGTTATAGATAGTGAAGGTCAAAATCTAGGTGTTTTAAGTATAAGAGATGCATTAGAACTAGCTCAAAATAGAGGCTTGGATCTGATTGAAATATCTCCAAATGCCAATCCACCGATCGCAAAGATAATGGATTTTGGTAAATACCAATACGAAGCAAACAAGAAGCTGAAGAAGGCAAAAGCCGGAGCGAAAGCAACAGAAACCAAATCTATCCAGATCAAGATAGCCACTGGAGACCACGATTTAGCGCTAAAAGCCAAGACTGCTTCAAAATGGCTCAAGGAAGGACACAGAATAAAAGTAGAGCTCTTCCTTGCTGGTCGCACAAAATATATGGATGAAAAGTTTTTAAGAGAAAGACTGGACAGAATGCTACATCTGATCACAGAGGAATACAAAATGTCGGAATCATACAAGAGAAATCCAAAAGGTCTAGGAGTAACAATAGAAAAAGCAAAATAAAAAGAAATATTATGAAAACAAACAAATCATATACAAAGAGATTGAAACTGACAAAAAACGGCAAAGTGCTTTCAAGAAAGCCAGGTTTCAATCATTTCAATGCAAAACAATCCCGCACCAAACAGCTTGCAGGTCGCACTGGTCAGAATTTTGTGATCAAGAACAAACCAAAAAGCCACCTGATGCCTTTCAGTTAGCTTTTAACTTTATAAATTTTAAACTAATAAAATGACAAGAGTAAAAAAAGGAGTACACGCATTAAAGAGAAGGAGAAGTGTGTTGAAGCAGACCAAGGGTATGCGTCACGGCCGAAGCACCAAAGAACGCCAAGCAAAAGAAGCGTTGCTTCACGCCGGTAATTATTCTTTCGCTCACAGAAAAGACAAAAAATCTCACAATAGAAAACTTTGGAATATAAAAATAAACGCAGGAGCACGAGAGCTAGGTATATCGTATTCAGTATTTATAGATAAACTAAAAAAGAAAAACATTTTGCTCGACAGAAAGATCCTTTCCGACCTGGCTGAAAATAGCCCAGCTACTTTTGCTAAAATACTGGAAAGTGTAAAATAAAAAAATTCTATGAGCAGAAAGAAGAAAACGGATGCCAGGCTTCCATTTTTCAATCTTTCACTTTATACTTCTTTATCATATTGATGACATCTGAAACTAACTTTTTAGAACTATCTCCTGATACTACTTTGTCATTTGGGCGATGACTTTTAATGATGATATCTTTGAGTTCTTCGTCTGTACCCCAAGAACCTTCGAATATGCCAAGGGGTTTATAGTCTTCAAAAGCGATAGTGAATTCGTGTACCGTGCCTATGCGTCCCGGCCCGCATATCACCGCGTCTGCTGATCGGGTTAACAATAAATCTCTGCCCACAAAACCAAAGCCTGTGTATACTATTATGTCCATATAATCTATCGGCATCTTATATACATCTAGATGTTCTTTCTCGTTTGCCGCAGGAGAAAACCCGATGGATATACCACCTTCTTCTTTGTTGCCGACCGCTGCCCAAAAAGGAAAACCCGTGGTAGCTCCAGTCACCAACACTGCTCCTTGTCGCGCTATTTCGCGACCTAGCTCTTTTGCCACCTCTGCTGTATCTGGACCAAAGAAGGCAAGATCCGCAGAACCAGAAACACATATTTTTATCTGATTGTGCCCGTGTTTGTTGTAAGGACTTGATGAAATAAGACTCATATTTTCTATTGTATCAAAAATAAATTAAAAATGTAGAAGAACACTATCACCTTGCGCTGGCGCGTAAGCTTTTAATCCTAAATTATCTCGTATCTTTTGTGTCAAGAACATTGCTGACTTCGGTTCGCCCATCACCACGAAAATCTTCTGTACTTTGTCTTGCATATCTGAAACGAAATCCAAGAGACCATCACTATCTTTGTGTCCTGAATAACCTAAAATATTTACCACACGCGCTCTGACATCTACTTCTTCTCCGGTGATTCGTACCTTTTTCATACCATCTGAAATAAATCTTCCCAGAGTCCCCACAGCCTGATAGCCAGTCAAAAGTATTGTATTATTCGGATCTGGCAAATAATGTCTCTCGTGATGTACGATTCGACCACCAGAAGACATACCCGATCCTGCGATTATTATTTTTGGGTTCGGAGCCTGGTTTATCATCTGTGATTCTTTGGTATGTAAAGTGGAATGCAATCCGGGAAAATCAAACAGATATTTGTCTTTAGATAAAACTTGTTGCGCTTTATCATTGAAATAATCTTTATTATTTTTAAATATTTCAGTGAGATGTATGGCCAAGGGAGAATCTAAGTATATTGGCATCACTGGTATTTCTTTTTTCTCTAGAAGAGTATTCAACTCAAACAAAAGTTCCTGCGATCTCTCTAGAGAGAAAGTGGGAACGATGAGTGTCCCTTTTTTCTTGTAGTTGTCTTTGATCACTTCTGCTAAAATATTTCTCCTGTCATCTCTCGATTCGTGATTTCTGTCACCATATACTGACTCTATCACCAAATAATCAACATCTGTCACTTTTTCTGTATCGGGTAAAAGTGGAGATGGAGAATTACCTAAATCTCCAGTAAATAGAATCTTTTTCCCTTTATAAGTAAACTCAATCATAGCTGAACCCAATATATGTCCTGCATCTTTAAATATTACCTTTAATTCTGGTGTCAGATCTATAGATTCATGATAATTAACAGAGAGCCAGTTCGAAAATGTTTTATTCACATTATCCTCAGAATATATCTTGTCCAGATTGAGATTCTTTTCTTTGGACAAAATATTTGCAGTATCTAAAAGCATTGGCTTGGTCAATTCTCTGGTTGGTCTAGTAGAATAAATCCTGCCACGAAAACCTTCGTGGATGAGTTTAGGTATCTTGCCGATATGATCTATATGAGCGTGAGTTATAAAAAGAAAATCTATGTCTTTTGGGTCGTACAAGAAATCTGCCCAATTTAATTCATCAGCCATTTCTAAACCTTGAACTAAGCCACAATCTATTAGAATCTTTTTCCCATCAATCTCTAAAAAAAAATTCGCGCCCGTCACTGATCCTGCTCCGCCACAAAATGTTAATCTAGCAATGTTCGACATATATATCTATTGTAACATATCGGCCTTCTCAGAAAAAATATCTTTTGAAAAATAAAAAATAGAAACTACCCCACCAATCATATCCATGATCAAATCCGTGACAGTGTCTGTCACATTGAATGTATTTTTTGCGATCAAATTATTTACCACGATTTCAAATATCTCCCAAAGAGCGCCTATTATTAAAACACCAAATAAAATCTTCGAAACAGATGAAAAAGAAATATCTTTAATCTTTAACAACCAAAAAACAAACAGCCCAACCCACAGACCACCTAGAAAATGCATCAAAATATCAAAATACCACATCGATGAATACCAATGGAACTGCATCGCTAAGAAATTCGCAAGAAAAATCGATACCACAAGCAATGACAATCGTTTAAAAAGCTTTTTTCTATCCATATAAATACAATTATACGCCAAAATCAAAAAAAGAAGTAAGAAAAAGGAAAAGGAAAAATCCCCATACAAAATGGAGAATCTTTCTTAGGGTTATTTACTGTTTATTACCATAGCGGTCTTATAAGTGGGTAGAAGACGAGAGAAGCCAAAGCCAAACTCGATCGATCTTCCCATAAATTAGTGTTCTAGGTAATAATTTAAAATAACCCTACCTAAAGTATAGCAAAATAAAAATGTGAAGCAACTAGACGCGACAATTTTTTTGTTTCTGAATTAGTTTGAATTAAATTAAATTAAAAATTTAATATTTTCCTCAAAAGAAATCAGTTTAGCATTAACAGACGACCGTTTGTTAATACTAAACTGAAAAAATCGTTACTAACGATACTAAAAAAGTATTTTATACCAATCCAGTCCATAATTTTCTGAAATCACCGCTCTTTCTCCTTTCGGAGTAGCTATTTTTTCTTTCAGATCAAGTAACGCCAAAGCTTCTTGGATGCTCTCTTCACTTTTCCCTTCTATCTCTAGATATGCGGGCATTCCTGGATACTGATCTAGATCAAACTGCCAATCTTTGTATTTCCAAGATACTCTGTCTTTCTCTTGATGTGCATAATGTTCCAAATCTAATTCTAAAAACAAACTTTCTATTGCATTTTTATCTTCAACTTTAAAATTTATTTCTTTATGCGCGCTAGAAGCACCAAGAAAATTGCGATTCCCCTTCCAAGTCACTTCATTGTTACCATTGCCATAAGTTCTAACTCGCAAAAACCAAGGATCATCTCCCTTATGAGTCAGTCCTTTTGGTCCGTACCAATCCACAACAAGACGAGTATCTTGAATCTTTTGCGCGCCTAGTTCTTCTAGTTTATTTTTTATCTTTTCTGAATCAACATCTAATACTTTTGTTTCAATTTCATTCATAGATTATTCGTCTACGCCAAATCTCTTGTAAGTATGTATAGTAGCATTACCAAACCAATGCTTGATTTCGTGCAACGCTTCTTCGGCTGTCTCAGAACAATGAAGCACATTCATTACGGCTCGTTTTTCTTTGTTTGCTAGGGCTGGTGAATCGATAGAAAAATCTCCACGAATAGTACCCATATCTGCCATATATGGCATCGTAGGACCGGCAATTTTTCTGACTACATCGACTGCGTGTATGCCCTGTACTACCATTTTGACCAATGGGGCTGACATCATAAAATCAATAAGCCATTTGCGA
>Ga0247727_10010390_pt1 | contig 16511 bp, 13 predicted proteins | sample WisWelCaveWW1625_FD_202498 | JGI IMG/M metagenome (GOLD analysis project Ga0247727, IMG submission 202498) | Biofilm microbial communities from Wishing Well Cave, Virginia, United States - WW16-25 | ecosystem: Environmental > Aquatic > Deep subsurface > Groundwater > Cave microbial mat | place... | reverse complement strand
CAACTGCTGGCGCGCGAGCAAGTGACGGCGCGTAAAGTCGAGAAAGGCACGCGGCCAAAACTTTTTTACATCGACGGCGACGAAGCTTCGCTCAAGCCGATTGTGACGCCGCAATCCGATCAATACATGTGGAGCTCGCAGGTCACCGGCGTCGGGCACTTTGCGAAATATGCCGAAGCCCGTATGAGCCAAGCGGATCCGAAAAAGATGGCGCAGGAATTGACCGGTAAAATTGAGCGCGCGGAAAATGGGACAGAAGTTTTAGTGCCGAGTGGTGGTGATCAAAAAAAGCTGTATCAAAAAGCGCTGGAGGTGATCAAAGAAAATGCGCGCCGCGTTTATGATGCGCCGAACAAAGGTGTGCTGTGGGATTGGAAAGTCTCTGCGTATGTGTGGACGAAAGCGATTGCCGCGGGCGCGTTTCTCGTGCCGTTTGGCGCGCAGGTTTTGAACGCCGCCGAAGTTTCGCGCGCGGCGCAATGGTTCAGCCTTGCGACCAGTTTAATTTTTCTCATCCTCACGACTTATCTTTTGGTCAAAGATCTCGATCAGCCGAAACGCTTTCTTTATGTCATGCTGCGTCCGCAGTGGAAATCGTGGCTCGTGCGCGGCGGTTACGCACTGGCCTTTTACGGCGGCACGCTGACTTTATTAGGCGCAAGCTTGATTTTCGGCTGGCGCGGCATTCGTCCGCTGTTGTTGTGGATCAATGCCATTCTGGCCGTGATCACGGCGGTCTACACCGCGTTTCTTTTTGCGCAAGCGAAGGGCCGCGATTTCTGGCAAAGCCCAACGCTGCCGCTGCACATGCTCGTGCATGCCTGCATGGCTGGCGCAGCAGTTTTTGGCATATTCTCGTTCGTGATCGCCGGTGGTGAAAACTGGCGCGACTTTTTGCGCACCGTTTTGGCAGCCGGCATCGCGCTGAATTTGATCATTCTCGCTTCCGAATTGATGACGCCGCATCCCACCGCCGATGCAAAAGCCACCGTGCAGATGATCATCTCTGGTCGCTTCAGCGCGCTCTTTTGGCTGGGTGTTTTGTTAGTGGGAAATGTGTTGCCGCTGATTTTGCTGTGGTTTGGCAGCCCGCTGTTTTTAATCAGCCCGCTCGTTTTAATCGGCATCTATATCACCGAACACATTTGGGTGCGCGCGCCGCAGTTGATTCCGTTGAGTTGAAATCGTAGCCCAGAACGCCGGCCTGGAAAGCGTTTGCTCATTGCGCTGCTCCAGCCAGTCCGGCGGACTAGGTTACTTCTTGATTCCTATCTTTTATTTTCGTAAGTTGAATTCACCAACTATTACACAAGGTGAATTTTCATGACCTTCAAACTGTAACATTACAAGTTCCCCAATCGATTTACCAATCGGCGTGGCGAACCGCAAGAGCGGTGAAACGACCAGTCGAAGATTTCTTCGTGATGGTTCTCAAATCCTCATTGCCTTCTTTGGAAGGCTTGCCCGAGGAAGCTATCACGGAATTAACTGCTCTCGAATCATGTACTGATAAACAATTGTGGGAGGCGGCGCGCAGCACTCTATCCCTCGTACAGCGACGACAATTGAGTCGCTTACTCCACAAGAACCAAGCCGGCAAATTGACGGAACGTGAACGCCAAAAACTTGATGAACTCATCGCGGCATCGGACCGGCTCATGTTACGTCGGGCGCGCGCTTACGTTTTGCTCAAGTGGCGAGGTTACGCGCCAGCAACGACCCTAGAACGAGAGCATATAACGTGAGCAAGGCAAGAATTCCCGCCCGGCTGCGGGAGCTTATTCGTGCGCAAAGCCAATATCGCTGTGGCTATTGCCGCAGTGCGGAAACGGTTACGGGTGTTTCGTTGGAAATTGAGCATCTTATTCCTGAGGCCGCTGGCGGTTCTTCAGATGAGAAAAACCTGTGGCTCGCCTGTGTAACGTGCAATAAAATAAAAAGTGATCAAACGCATGCGCGTGATCCCATCACTGATCGGCGTTTACGTCTATTCAATCCGCGAACTCAAATACCGATGTTTTTCAAATACACGGCTCGATTCGTCCTCTTTTTATCCTTCTTTCCCTGCGCGCAAACTTCTGCCATCCGCCTGCCCCAAACCGGTTTTCTCAGTCGCACCGTCACGGTGAATGGTACGACTTATCGCTATCAAGTTTACGTGCCTGCCGATTTCACGCCGAAGAAAAAATGGCCGGTGATTCTCTTTCTGCATGGCGCCGGCGAGCGCGGCGATGACGGCAGCGTCCACACGCAAGTCGGCATCGGCGCGGCAATTCGACAACATCCCGAACGCTTTCCGTGTGTCGTCGTGATGCCGCAATGCCGGCGCAATCAGGTTTGGTTTGGCGAAATGGAGCAGCAAGCGCTGCAAGCGCTCGCGCAAACGATGAAAGAATTCAACGGTGACCCGCAACGTGTCTACTTAACCGGCCTCTCGATGGGCGGCTATGGAACTTACTATTTGGCCGCGCGCCATCCCGGAAAATTTGCTGCCATCGCACCAATTTGTGGCGGCGCGGTTCCGCCACCGACTTTTCCATTTCCACCCGATGCGGCAACTCAAGTTCCCGCCAAACAACCGTATGCCACCATCGCGAAACGCCTCGGCAAAATACCGGTGTGGATTTTTCATGGCGATGCCGATCATGTGATTCCTGTGACGGAATCGCGGCAAATGGCCGAGGCCCTCCGGAAGCTTGGCGCAGCGGTTAAATATACCGAATACCCCGACGTGAACCACAACTCGTGGGATCGAGCGTATGCGGAGCCGGAGTTTATACCGTGGCTGCTTTCACATCGGCTTGGAAAATAAAATAACTACATGCCGGTTTTCATCGCCACGCGCGCGATCAAGCCATAAGCAAAATTTCATCACGCCAGCTTTTTGATCAGCTTCTTCAACCGCTCGCGATAGCGCCGCGTTTGCTGATTGTTCAACGCAACTTCCCAGTGTCCATCCGCTTTCTCAATTTTTCGGAAAGTCCGTGTATTCGGTGAGCGGTTTCGAGGAGATCAAATGCGTCGAACGAGAAACGCTGCTGCGCGGCTTGCCGTAATATGAACGCTATGAAAATGATGAGGGAAAGTCAAATGGAAAGTTGGCAAGACTGCAACTGATGGAAAACGTAGCGCAGTCATCCTGACTGCAGACAAGATGTCTGCGCTACTCACCAGTCACAGACGCCGTACTCAAGACTTGCTTTTCTTCCTGTTGCAGGTTATATTTTGGGGTATCCGAATCATTAAAGGCAAAATTAACGTGAAAGCCGAATCCAAACAACTCAAGGAATGGGAGCGTGAATTCGACGCGGCGGCGCGGAATTCACTGCTTGACCGGATGGAATATTTATTCATCAATACTTACAAGCTGGAATTGGATAATTCCAAATTCCGCTCTTTCGACAGCATCGAAGAGTATCGCGAGTGGTGTAGAAAAAATCTTCCAGAATATTTGGGTTACCGTTAATGCAAGTCTTTTCTTATAAACAAGGCGAACGCCTCGCCGAGGTGTTCAATCGCTGGGGCGTGGAGTATCTCTTTATCGGCAAATCCGGCGCGGTTTTTTACGGCTATCCCGATACCACGCAGGATGCCGATATTTTTCCCGCCAAGACCCCGGAGAACGGAAGAAAGTTAGCTGCCGCGCTTCGCGAGCTCGGTTACGAGTTGACGCTTGACAATGAAAACGAGCTGATCGCCGGAAAAGACTTCGTGCAACTGCGTAGCGGGCCGTTCGACCTCGATCTCGTTTTTGCGCCCGACGGCATCGAAACTTTTATCGCAGCCAAAGCCCGTTCGATTATCATCGACAATCGCTTCCCCGTTGCCAGCTTGGACGACATCATCGCCAGCAAGCGCGCCGCCAATCGCCAGAAAGATCGCGAGAGCTTGCCGCGACTCGAGGCTTTTCGTGATTATCTCCGTAGTCGCAATTTGACGGCGTTGCCGACGAATCCTTTATGATCTTATTGAGTTTTGCGCAAATAATGGAAGCATTGCGTGATCCCTTGGCTCGATGTCATTCAGAAGGAATCTTTTTACAATTCAAGACAATACTTGAAAAGAAAAAAGATTCTTACAGAATGACATTTTTTACTTTTGCAAAGGCCAATTATCATGAGCCTTCAAATCATCGACTCCGCCACACACATGCAGCAACAAGCCCTTGCGTGGCGCGCCGAAAATAAGTGCATTGGCTTTGTGCCGACGATGGGCTATTTGCACGACGGCCATGTCAGTCTCATGAAATTGCTGCGGCCACGTTGCGACATCTTAATCACCAGCACCTTCGTCAACCCCATCCAATTTGGCCCCAAAGAAGATTTCGCGCAATATCCGCGCGATTTGCAGCGGGATGTGAAATTGTGCGAGAGCGCAGCAAGTCGTCGTCATCGAGCGCATGGTGCAGGACTTGAACATGCCCATCGAAATCGTCGTCGGTCCAACCCTGCGCGAGCCGGACGGCTTGGCGATGAGCTCGCGCAATGTTTACCTCTCCCCTGCCGAACGCCAACAAGCAACGGCGCTTTATCATACGCTCACTTTGGCCGAACGCATGATTCGCGACGGCGAACGTGATGCGGCAAAAACTATTTCAACGATGAAATCTCTCATTCTGCGCGAAGTTTCATCGCCGGTGATTGAATATATCGAGATCGTTAATCGCGCCACTTTGCATCCCATGCCAACGCTCACCGGCAATATCATCATCGCGCTGGCGGTGCGCATCGGCAGGACGCGGTTGATTGATAATTTTATGCTCACGGTTTGAAAGAAAAATTTTAAGAATAAACGAAGGCTGTCATTCCGCAGGAATCTTTTTTAATATCAAGCACAGACTTCGGCGAGCTCAGTCGAGCCGTGTTGGCGCGAAAAAAGATTCTTACAGAATGACAGTTTTGTTTGAATTGGACAAATTGATGAACAATCTCTCTCGTGACAACTCACTCCTCCCCTCTTCCAAAGTTCTGGTGCGGGGCATTCAAGGCTTCATCATCTTTTCGCTGGCGGGAACGCTGCTCGGCGTCTGGTGGAAACGTCCGGCGGGTTTTGAAGAGTTTTTAAGCCGCATGGAATGGCGCTTTCTCTTCATCTTGATTCCCCTCATCGGTTTGGATTATCTCGTGGGCGGGTTGCGCTATCGGCTCTATTTCGACGGGAAAATTTTGCCGTCTGTCTCGCTGTGGAATTGCATGCGCTCGAATTGGGCGAACATGTTCATGGGCGCGGCGACGCCGTTTCAGACCGGCGGCGGTCCGGCGCAGCTTTATATTTTATGGCGCTGCGGGGCGACCGTTGCCGACGGCGTTTTGAGCTCGCTGATCAACTTCACCGCTACGCTGGTCTTTTTTCTCATCGCCAGCCTGACCGCGCTGTTGCTGCTGCCGCCGGATTTGTTCGGAGAAAACTTTGCGCCGCTTTTAAAAACCGGCTTCGTCGCCGTCGGCGGGGTCGCCGGATTGATGCTGCTCGTGCTGCTCTTTCCGCAATTGGGCATGCGGATGATCAAAAAAATTTTCGCGCTCCTGCCGTGGCGCGGCGAAAAATTTCCAGCGTTCCGCGACCGCCTGTTGAGCATGCTCGAAGCGGAGACCCAACGCTTCGGCGCCGGCTTTCAAAAAATCCTTCGTGAAAAAAAATGGGCGCTTGCCGTGACGGTGATCGCCACGTTAATCCTGTTTTCCAACAAATACGTGATGGGTTACGTCATCGCGCGCATGCTCGGACAAAATGTTCCTTTCGGAATTTTCCTCGGTTTGCAGATTGTCCAACTGCTCGTGATCTACTTCGCGCCCACGCCCGGCGCTTCCGGCGTCGCCGAATTGTCGTCGGTTTGGCTCATGGGAAAATTAATGCCCGAATCGCTGCTAATGATTTACGCCGTGCTCTGGCGCCTCGCCACGACGATGATCGGCGCCGCGATTGGCGGCGCGGTGTTGTTGTTGGATGTGCGCCATTGGGCTGAACGAGCGAAAGCGGGAACGATCACTGAAAACATGCCGCTTATCGTGCAGGCGGAAAAATAATACTTGAAAATCTCATATGTTTTGCTATATTCAAAATAAGAAATGATGGAAGCACGTTTGCAAAGTATCCACAATGTTAATTGATCAAAGAGGTTGCCCCATGATAACAAAAGAATTAATCCATTCGGAAATCGACGGCATCAGCAACGAGCACCTTGACGAGTTATACGATGTCGTCAGGGATTTTGCCGAGTCGAGAAAAAATGGTAAAAAGCAGAGCTTCATGTCGAAACTAAAAAACATCAAAATTGATGCGCCGGAGGATTTTGCCGCAAATCTTGATCTCTACATGAGCGGAGAAAAACGTGTCGAGTCGAATCTTCGTTGATACTTTGTTTGTCGTCGCACAGATTAGCCAACGTGATCAGCATCACAAAAAGGCTTCCGCGTTGGCTGAACAGTTTGACGGCTATCCGTTGCTCGTCACCGACGCAGTTCTCCTTGAAGTTGGCAATGCGCTGGCACGCAATTACAAGAAAGAGGCTGTTGAAGTTATCGAACACTTCCTAACTTCCGACGAAGTGAAAGTCGTACACCTCACGCCGCAGTTATTCGATCAAGCGTTTGCAGAATATAAAAAGCACCAAGACAAAGAGTGGGGCTTGATCGATTGTATCTCATTCATCGTCATGCGACAGGAAGGAGTACGACAAGCCTTGACTTTTGATCATCATTTTGAGCAAGCGGGATTTCAAGTCTTGATGCGTTAAGCATTATCCTACTCAGCGTTTCTCCCTAATTTACGCTCGCCACCACCAGCTCCGGAAAGCCGCAGGCGCTCACCACGGCGCGATCTTTTCCCTGCCGTTTGGCGGCATACAACGCCACGTCGGCGCGCTGCAGCACACAATCGAAATTTTTATCATCAAGACTGACCGTTGCAATGCCGATGCTCACCGTCGCGTGAATGTTGAAATCATCCGTCCGCAGCCGCGACTGCCGAATGTTGCTCATAATATTTTGGCTCGCGGCCAGCGCGCCTTCCGCCGAGGTTTCCGGCATCACCACGACGAACTCTTCGCCGCCCAAACGACCGACCAGATCGACGGCGCGAATCGACCGCTTGATGGTGGCGGCAATCAACCGCAAAACCTGATCGCCGGCGAGATGCCCGTAACGATCATTGATGGATTTGAAATCATCCGCGTCAATGATCATAATGGAGAACGCCGAAACATAACGCCGCCAGCGCGCCCATTCCGCCGTGGCTCTCTCCAGAATCATGCGGCGATTCAGCAGGCCGGTGAGCGCATCCTCACGGGAAAGTCTCCTCAGCTTGTGAATGGCCTTTCGTAGTTGCAGATTGCTGTGAACCAGGGCGCGAGTGCGTTCCGCGACTTTGGCTTCCAGCTCTTCATTGGCCTTTTGCAAAGCCGCTTCGGCGCGTTTGCAGGCGCGCCGAACTTCGACGTCTTGCAGCTCACGCCCAATCGCCGGGCCGAGTCGAGCAAGATTGCCCTTCGCGAGAAAATCATGCGCGCCCGCTTTCATCGCGGCCACGGCTTTCTCATCGCCCACTGTGCCGGACACAATGATGAACGGCGCATCAATCCCGCGTTCTTTGCACAATTCCAACGCCGCCATCGCGCTGAAACGCGGCAGACTGTAATCCGCAATAATCACGTCCCATGTTTGTCCGTCAAGCGCGGCCTGCATCGCCGCCGGCGCCTCGACGCGCTCGAACACGGGATCATAATCGCAGCGACGCAGTTCGTGCAACAGCAGCAACGCATCGTCGTGCGAATCTTCGACCAGCAGAATCCGAAGTGGTATACTCATAAATCGTCCTTAATTTTTGGTGCCTGCTCCCACTCCGATTTCGCGAGAAATCTCAGCCTCCTGCTAACTCATTTTTGGCGGCGCTTCATTCAAGAGCAGCCAGTAGCACCCGAATTGACGCATGGTCTCGCTGAATTGAACGAAGTCAATCGGTTTACGAATGAAACTGTTGGCGCCCAGGCGATAGCCTTGCAAGAGATCTTTTTCTTCATTCGACATGCTGAGTATGACAATCGGAAGCAGCCGGGTTCGCTGATCAGCACGGACACGGGCCAAAACTTCCAGGCCGTCGACTTTGGGCAATTTCAAATCCAATAGAACCACTTGCGGCATCATGCTCGGATCACGTTCGGCAAATATGCCAGTAGCGAACAGATAATCCAGCGCTTGCGCCCCATCATGGGCGACAACAACTTCGCTGCCAAAGTTGTGATGTTCCAGCGCCCGTTTGGTCAAAGCAATATCATCCGGGTTGTCTTCGACGAGGAGAATAACTTTGTTGTGCATCGTTTTGTGTCTCCCTGACCTTTGCTCCCAGGAACTCATTGGCCGGTCGCTATGATTTCACTGATTTTTGTTGAACAGATGACTTACAGCGTTTTTCGTCGGCGTATTCAAGTCTGACGTTGATTCTAGCCAATATTCATACGGTTTCAAGTCGGCGTAACCTGAACACGCAAGTGCAAAACGCTGTAAGCGACCGGTCAATTTCTTAAAAACCTCACAACGTGAAATAAAATGTTGCGCCCCGCTCCACCTTGCCTTCGGCCCACACGCGCCCGCCGTGACGATTGATAATCCGCTGCACACTGGCCAAACCGATGCCATTGCCGTCAAACTCAGTGGTGTCGTGCAAGCGTTGGAAAGCGTCAAACATTTTTCTGGCATAGGCTATATCAAAACCGGCGCCGTCGTCGCGCACGAAGTAAATCGGCCGGCCGTCGCTGCTGCTATTGGGATGGAAAGCGCCAAATTCGATGCGAGCCGTCGGATGTTTGCTCGTGAACTTCCACGCGTTGCCGAACAAATTTTCCAGCACGACTTGCAATAATCTGGCGTCGCCATTGGCGGCGATGACTTCAGCAATGACAAATTCAACCTGACGTTCCGGCGCCGCTTGCTGCAACTCGGCGGCGACGATACGCGCCAGCGCGCTGAGATCAACCGCCTCGCGGCGCATTTCGGCGCGGGTGACGCGAGAGAGATTGAGCATGTCGTTGATCAACTGCGCCATGCGCTGCGACGCGGCGCGCACCCGGTGCAGATAATCTTTGCCGTTGTCATCAAGCCGATCGGCGTGATTCTCGAGCAAAATCTCGCTAAAGCCATCGATGCTCCGCAGCGGTGCGGCAAGATCGTGCGACACCGAATAGCTGAACGCTTCGAGTTCCTTGTTGGCCGCCTCAAGCTCGGCGGTGCGCTGCAACACGCGCTGCTCGAGCTCTTCATTTAATATACGAATCTGCTCTTCAATTCGCTTGCGTTCGGTAATATCCTCATGTACCGCCACCCAGACCGTCCCGAACTCAGGATGCTCGAAGCGCGAAATATTGGCGCGCGACCAAAACGGCGTGCCGTCTTTTTTCACATTATAAATTTCAAACGAGGCCTCGCCCTTTTTCTGCAAGATGTCAATAATCTCGCGCGAAACTTTTTCCGGCGAACCGGCCGCGTTTGGATAGTTCAACACCTGCACCGGTTTGCCAATCAGCTCGCCGGACTCGTAACCAAACATGCGGTCGAATTTCGGATTCGCATAAACGATCCGCGCCTCACGCGCCGTGACGAGACAAACGCCTTCGGCCATGTTCTTGACCACGACGCTTTGCAGACGCAACATTTCTTCCGCCTGCCTGCGCTCGGTCATGTCGCGAATAATGCTCGTGATCAATACGCCATCCGAAGTTTCCATCGGGCTGAGATTGATCTCGACGGGAAACTCGCAGCCGTCCTTGCGGCGACCGGCCAGCTCGAGGCCGAAGCCGATCGGCCGGAAATGCGGATTCGCATAATACTTTTTGCGATGGCGCGCGTGCGCTTTGTGATAACGCACGGGCAATAAAGTTTCAACCTTTTTTCCCAGCAGCTCGTCGCGTTTGTAGCCGAATAATTTTTCCGTTTGCGCGTTGATCAGCTCAATGCCTCCTTTGCCATTGAAAATAACAATAGCATCCGGCGTCGACTCGAGCAGGCCGCGAAACCGGATATCATCCTGAGGTTGCTGTTTTGGGCGTTGCAGTTTACTTTTAGTCATTGGGCGCAACGTCGCTGTGTCGTTAAATGTTGGCCGGTTAACAATTTAACTTTTTAACAAAATAAGAGACTACATTAGATTTTCAGGCAAGCTGAAAATTGAAGCCCTTCGAGCAGCACGGAAAATAAAATTTCCCAACGGATAGAAACAACGCAACTGATGGAAAAACGTAATTCTTCGGATACTTATTGAAAGGCAAAAACCATTTATAAAGTTTTTTTGAATAGTTTTGCCCAAAATTATTTTGTCTTGCAGAAAAGCCTGAGCTGCAAAAATTTTATATCCGTTGCGTTGTTTCTATCCGTTGGGTATTTAAATTTCAGATTTTTTTCTAACTTTTGCGTCACTATAGCCTAACTGTCCAACGCTTCCTCCCCAACCGGCAACTCAACGATGAACGTCGTGCATTCGCCGGCTTTGCTTTCCACAAAAATGTCGCCGTGATGTTCTTTGATAATGCCGTAGCTGATGCTGAGGCCGAGTCCCGTTCCTTCCGAGCGTTTTTTCGTGGTGAAAAACGGATCGAAAATTTTCGGGAGAATGTCCGGCGCGATGCCGCTGCCGCTGTCGTGAAATTCCGTGCGAATAAAACACCGGCCATTCCGCTGCAGCGCATGCGCCGAGATTTTGAGCAATTTGTTTTCGTGATAACCGGAATACTTCTCGTTCAGCGCGTGATGCGCATTGCTCACTAAATTGATAAAAACCTGCTGAATCTGCTGGCTGCGGCATTTGAGCGGCGGCAAATTCGGCGGTATTTCGCTGACGAGGTTAACGCCATCCTGGCGCAACCGATGTCCCATCAAATGCAGCGCCGACTCCAACATATCCGCGAGGCCGACCCAACTGTGCTCCTGCGGTTGCTGGCGCGCGAAGGTCAACAGATTGTGGACGATCTTGGTGACGCGGTCGCTCTCGCGCAAAATGCCCTGCAGCAAAAATTGCTTTTCATCATTCATCGGCGCGCGCTCATACAAAAGCTGCGCATAATTGATGATGCCGGTCATCGGGTTGTTGATCTCATGCGCGACGCCCGCGGCCAACTCGCCGAGCGCGGCGAGTCTGGCGGTTTGCTGCATCTGCTGCTGCAAAATTTCACGCGCGCGCTCGTTTTGCACCGTCGCCGTCATATCCCGCACCGCGACGATCGCGCCGATCAGTTGCTCGCGCTCGTCATACAATGGCGCGGCGTTAACGGAAAGATATTTTTCCTTCTCGGCGCGGCACATTTTAATCCGGCAATCGCTGCTACGTTTTTGCTCATTGAGCGCCAGATAAATCGGATGACGATGCTGCGCCAGGCTTTCGTTTTCCAGCGTGCGAATTTGCCAGCCATTGCGAAATTCCAAAAACCGATTTTGCAGCAAAGCGGTCTGCGACATTTCAAAAATTTCTTCGAGCGCGCGATTGCTGATGAGCAGATCACCGGCGCGATCCAGAACCGCGATGCCGTCGCTCATCGTGCGCAGCAGCAACTCGCGCAATTCCGCGGCGCGGTGCAACTCGGCTTCGTAATGTTTTTTCTCGGTCACGTCGCGCGCGATGCCCATATACAACTCGTCGTTGATCGGCGCGGCATTGAGATCGATGGTGCGCGCAAACGCCGCCGCGCTCATATTTTGCCGAAATCGGTGCTCGTGTCCGTTTGCTTTTTCAACCGGCCCGTCGATGAACGCCGCCAACTTGCCGTTATACAAAGAAGACGCAAGCGTTAATTCCGTGCGCGGTTGAATAGCGAGCTCGCCGCGAAATGGACGGCGCGCGAGCAGGTCACCGATATATTCTTCTGCGCCGCTGGTTTTCGCCATCACTTCATTCAGCGTCGATTGCAGCAATTCTTCGCGGCTGCAACCAAACATTTCGCCAAACTTCTCGTTGACTTCGATAAAACGCAGCGCGCGGTCAACCACAAAGATGCCGTCGAGCGCACCCTGCATGAGATGGCGATATAGCGCTTCCGAACGCTGCAATTGCCCTTCGCGTTGTTGGAAATGCGCCGCCATGCGGTTGAACGATTTCCCCAACAGCGCCAATTCATTGTGGCCCTGAATATCGAGGCGATGCTCCAGATCGCCGTTGCCGAGGCGTTGCGCGCCGTCGATGAGCTGCCGCATCGGGCGATGCCGGCCGCGGCTCAAAGTCATCGCCAGCCTGATGCCAACGCCGAGAAAGAGCGCCATGATCAGCAGATTCAATTGAAAAAATTTTATGCGTTGGGCGCGCACAAAGGCGAGATCATAATCGACGCGCAGAAAGCCGATCAGAGACGGTGGCGCCGCGAGATTTTTCAAATGGGAAGCTTGCACGACTTGCGTGTCTTCGGCTTTTGCTTCGGCAAAAAGAGGATGGATAGTGACGAAAACGTGTCGGCTGCCGTTTCGGCAAACGAGATGATCAAGCGGTTGCGCCTGATTCGGCAAATCCGCCAGCAAATAATTTAATTCCGCGTCGGCGACAATGGACACGCCTTTTTTGAGCAGAGGCTTTAGTTGCGCGGAATAAACGACGCAATGAAGAATGTCTTCAACTTTGAGCAAGTCCTCCAGCACACTCGCCAGTCCCGTTTGATTACCATCCAGCGCAGTCTTTTTCAATAACGGCTTCAGATGGCGAACGACGCACGCGCTGCGCGCACGGCTGCTCTCGACGGTTTGTTGCAATAAACTCGGCTGCAACAACAGCGAACCCACAACGATGGCAATCAAACAGTAAGTGACGGCCAGCAAAATCGTGCCAATGAGCAAACGATTGCGAAAGCTCAGGTCGGTGAAGCAGCGGCCCAAAAAACTTTGTAACATTTCCCTGCGATTGCCAAATCCCGTCTTAACGGGATGTTGGCCATCGCGCGGCTTTAGTCCGTTAAATTGAAGCATGTCCCTCTGCCTCCTTTTTCCGTCATGGAAGCCGGATTGTTAATGCTGAGGTGGTAAATTAAAACGTAAGGCGTAAAACGTAATGGGTGTAAAAAAATTCACACAACCGTTTTAGAAAAACGTCGACGCGAAGGTTGGGCCAGCCGGATGCAGTGCAAGAATGGAAAAACAATGGCAAGCTTTACCAAGCAACAAGCATGAAATTGTCGGCATTGCTGTAACATTTCTGCAACAATGCCAGTCCTGGTCTTGTCAAAATCTAACTTATTCTTACCGGCAGCGGCGAAAAATGCGGAAAAAAATTTTAGAAAAAAAATGCCCGCAAACAATATTTTTGTTTGCGGGCAATAAAAGGCAAACCAGAATTTTTCCAACGGGAGCGTAATATTCAAAAAGTTTTGTAACTATTCAGCCACCCTCTCACATGTCATTCTGAAAGAATCCTTTTTCACACTAGCACAGTGCTTGAAATGAAAAAGATTCCTACGGAATGACAGCCTCTTTTTTTATACCTGAGTAGTTACAAAATAACATTACACTGAAAAAGCTATCACAACCGCAAAGTTTTTTGCACCACGAAGAGCACAAAATTCACAAAGAAAACCTTTGTGTTCTTTGTGTCTTTGTGGTGAAATTGGTTGCAGCCAATGCCGCACTACGAATTATAACAATTCATGATTCGCGGTCGCCATCGGCTCGCCGATTTGAATCACCGGACTGGTCTCGCTGCCGATGCCAAACGGCTGCCACTTGTGCGTGTCTTCGCTGCGCAGACGATGTTTGGCGCCGCCGCGCGCGTGCGTTTCATCGAAGCCTTTCGGCTCAATAAACAAGCGCTCGCCATCCAAAAGGCCGGTGATGCCGGTTTGGCCCGGCTCGGAACGTTTGGCTTGGCAATATGCGCACGTCTTCGGGTCGTGTGACTTGTAATCCGTCGGCTCTTCGTAAGTCGTAATGAAGCCCTCGAAATTGCGCAGCACCACTTTGTGATCCGACATGCTCAACAGATAATTCGGCATCACCGGAATTTTGCCGCCGCCGCCCGGCGCATCGACGACATAAGTTGGAACCGCGTAACCCGAGGTGTGGCCGCGCAGGCCTTCGATAATCTCGATGCCTTTGCTCACCGGTGTGCGCAAATGGCCGGAGCCTTCGACGAGATCGCATTGATAAAGATAATAGGGCCGGATGCGCATCTTCACCAGCTCCTGCACCAGCTTGCGTTGAATGTGGACGCAATCATTAACGCCCGCCAGCAAAACGCTTTGATTGCCCAACGGCACACCGGCGCGCGACAGCTTATCACACGCCAGCGCAATCTCCGGCGTGATTTCTTTCGGATGATTGAAGTGCAGATTCACCCAGACCGGATGGTATTTCGACAGCGTCGCACACAGTTCATCATCCACGCGCTGCGGCAGGAAAATCGGCACGCGCGTGCCGAGCCGAATGATTTCGAGATGCGGAATCGCGCGGAGGCGTCCCAGCAGATTATCCAAAACTTTCGGCGGCAAAATAAACGGATCGCCGCCGGAAAGCAGCACGTCGCGAATTTGCGGCGTCTTCGAAATGTAATCGATTTGCGCGTCGTATTCCGAGCTCTTGAACTGCGCCGTCGGATCGCCGACGATGCGGCTGCGCGTGCAATAACGGCAATAGCTCGCGCACTGCGTGGTCACCAGCATGAGCACGCGATCGGGATAACGATGCACCAGACCCGGCACCGGCGAATGGCGATCTTCCGCGAGCGAGTCTTCCATCATCGAAGTGAACGGCACCATCTCCGCGTCGGTCGGAATCACCTGCCGGCGAAGCGGGCAATCGCGATCATCCGGATCGATGATCGCCGCAAAAAACGGCGTGATATCGACGCGAAACAAATTATTCGCGCGCAACGCGGTTTTTTCGCTCTCGGTGAGATTGATGATTTGCGCCAATTCATCGACAGAGTTGAGACGATGTTTGAGTTGCCAGCGCCAATCATCCCATTGCGCATCGGGAACTTCCGCCCAGACTTTCGGTCGCGGGGTTCGATCAGGTTTTTTTGTTGTTGCGGCGCCATTGCCGGAAACGTTTTGTAGCTGATTGTTGTCAAGCATCGCCGTGCTCCTTTTCGTTATTTTTACGTTTTCGCATTTCCTATTTGTTTTTTGGATGGTTTGACGCTCTTCCATAAGGCGGAAATTAAGGTACAAAAACTTTTGGAAAGTTCCAAGAAATTGCGCATCTTACTGAATAGCCGCTCCGGCAACAACAGGCACGAACAACTTTGACCGGGAGCCGTATGCGTGTAAATGGATGATGTGGATTGAACGAGCAGGAAGGCTATGAGATCACCTCAATGGCAGAAGGCTTCTGCCGTCAAAGAAAGCGCAATCGAAAAATTTCGCAGCCGCCTCGCCAATATTCCGGTGCTGCAAAACGTTCCGAAAACTCTCCTGCGCCGGCTCCGGCCCGGCATGTTGCGCGCGTATGCCGACGGTGAAATGATTATTGAGGAAGGACGGCCCGCGGATCATCTGATTGTCATTTTGCAGGGCGTGGTCGATATCGTGCGCGGCAATGTTTTTCTCGTGTCGCGCAGCGCCCATGAAATGATCGGCGAGCAGGGCGTGGTCGATGACGTCCCCTACAGCGCGACGGCACTGGCGCGCGGCAAAGTCGAGGTGCTCGCGATTCCCGCGGGGTTGGCGAAAAAATTCCTGATGAATTATCGTTTTACGCTCAACCTGATCAAAATTCTTTCGGCCAAATTGCGCGAGGCGACCAGCGACGAAGCGGTGCGGCTGGCGCAGGAACAGAAAATGTTCGCGGCGTTTCGCAGCCACGTGCATCCGCGCGTGCTGGATGATTTGCTCGCCAAAGGCATCGAAGATTACGGCGCGCCGCGTTACATTGATTGCGCCATTCTCTTTGCCGATATTCGTTCCTACACTTCCCTCTCGCTCGAAGCCACACCGGAGGAAATCGTCAACGAGCTGAGCCGCTATCTTGACGGCATGATCGAGATCATTCACGCGCACAACGGCATGATCGACAAATTTATCGGTGACAACGTGATGGCCTTCTGGGGATTCGCGCCGCCGGCGGCAGTTCCGCAGTCTTTGCACGATCTTGACGACAAAGCGCTCACTAATTCCAATGGCCATCACCCTCACCTCGAAGCCAACTCGGTGAGCAAGGCGCTGGACTGCGCCATTGCGATGTGGAAAGCCGCGCGGAATTATTCGTTTCGCGGGCGGCAGATTCAAATCGGCATTGGATTGAATTACGGCACGGTGTTCTGCGGCAACGTCGGCAATGACCGCAAACGGCAATTCACGGTGCTGGGGCATCCGGTGAATTTAGCCTCGCGGTTTGAGTCGTTAACGAAAGATCTCGGCGTTCCCATCATTGTCGGCGAAAAATTTTACGATCAACTCCCGCCGGCGCGGCGCAACGAATTTCAAGCGTTTCACAACGTGCAGGTGCGCGGCATCGAGCCAATCACTTGCTACGGACACCGAGGGGAAAAAAGATAAATGGAAAAAAAAGATAAACTGATAAAGTGAGAAAAAGATTTCCACTTGAAAGCGATGC
>Ga0247727_10010389_pt1 | contig 16512 bp, 15 predicted proteins | sample WisWelCaveWW1625_FD_202498 | JGI IMG/M metagenome (GOLD analysis project Ga0247727, IMG submission 202498) | Biofilm microbial communities from Wishing Well Cave, Virginia, United States - WW16-25 | ecosystem: Environmental > Aquatic > Deep subsurface > Groundwater > Cave microbial mat | place... | reverse complement strand
CGCATGACATTCCGTTTCTCATCGTCGGCTACGGTTTCGGCGCGAGCTTCGTCGCGTTGTTCGCGCAGCTCGGCGGCGGTATTTACACGAAAGCCGCGGATGTCGGCGCCGATCTTGTCGGCAAAGTCGAAGCCGGCATTCCCGAAGATGATCCGCGCAACCCCGCGGTCATTGCCGATCTCGTCGGCGACAATGTGGGCGACTGCGCCGGTCGTGGCGCTGATCTTTTTGAATCCACCGCCGCGGAGAATATCGGCGCGATGATTCTCGGCGCGACGCTCGCCATCACCGCTGAAGCCAACAGCGTTACTTTTGCCGCCGGCGTGCTCGGCGTGATGATGTTCCCGCTCGTCGTGCGCGCGTTGGGCTTGCTCGCGTCCATCATCGGCATCATGGTGGTGAGCACGCGCGAAGACGGCGACCCGATGCAGGCGCTCAATCGCGGTTATTACGTCACCACCGTTCTCGCGGCCATCGGCGTTGGCGTTGGCTGCAAATGGCTGCTCGCCTCCGAGCAAGCGCCGCAAGCTTGGATGAACTTTTGGTTTTGCGGTTTGATCGGTTTGGCGACCGCGATGGCCATTGTTTACATCACGCAATATTACACCGAGTACAAATATCGCCCGGTGAAAGAAATCGCCGAAGCTTCGCAAACCGGCCCGGCGACCACCATCATCGCCGGTTTTGCCGTCGCGATGGAATGCACCGCGCTGCCCGTGCTGGTGATTTCTGTCGCGATTATTTCATCGTATTATCTCGGCAAAAATAGCGGCTTGGAGAATGCCGGCCTGAATGCCGGTCTGTTCGGCACCGCGGTCGCCACAATGGGCATGCTCGGCACCGCCGCATATATTCTCGCGATGGACACCTTCGGCCCGATCGCGGATAATGCCGGCGGCATCATTGAAATGAGCCAACAGCCGGAAGAAGTGCGCAAGAAAACCGATCGTCTCGACGCCGTCGGCAACACCACGAAAGCGTTGACCAAAGGCTACGCCATCGGCAGCGCGGCGCTCGCGGCGTTCCTGCTTTTCTCCGCTTATCTCGATGAATTGAAAAATTTCGGCAAGCCGTTGACCGCGGTCGATATCTCCAAGCCGGAAGTTTTCGTCGGCGGCTTGTTGGGCGCGATGCTCATCTTTCTCTTCTCCGCCTTGGCCATTCGCGCCGTTGGTAAAGCGGCTTATTACGTCATCAATGAAGTGCGCCGCCAGTTTAAAGAGAATCCCGGCATTTTACAAGGCACAGCCAAACCGGATTATCGTCAATGCGTCGACATCGTCACCGCCGGCGCGTTGAAGCAAATGATATTGCCCGGCATTCTGGTCGTTGGTATGCCCATTGCCGTCGGTTTGATTTTCAAGCAAATGAATATCGGCGCCGAAGCCGTCGCCGCAATGCTGATGGTCGGCACGATGGCCGGCATTCTCGTCGCGACGATGCTGAACAACGGCGGCGGCGCGTGGGACAATGCAAAAAAATTTATCGAAACCGGCGCGTACGGCGGCAAAGGCTCCGACTCGCACAAAGCCGCGGTCGTCGGCGACACCGTCGGCGATCCGTTCAAAGACACCGCCGGCCCCTCACTGCACGTCGTGATCAAATTGTTGAGCACGATCACGCTGGTGCTGGCGCCGTTGTTTATTTAAAATTAACAATTGACAATTAGCAATTGACAATTGTCAATTATTAATTGCTAATTGTCAATTGTTAATGAAAAACTATTGAGAATGGAAGGATGATTCATGGCTGGAGAACGCAAGGAGTTTTACAGCTTCAGAAACCGCAACGTCTATCTCGCCGGCCCCGAAGTCAAAGCCGGCAATAAAGCGCCCTCGTTCATCGCGCTCGCACAAGATTTCACCGAAGTCCATGCCGACACGATGAAAGGCAAAACCACCGTGTTCGCCGCGGTGCCATCGCTCGACACCGGCGTATGCGATGCCGAAACCAAACGCTTCAACGACGAAGCCGCGAAGTTCGGCGACAAAATTAATTTCGTCACCGTGAGCTGCGACTTGCCGTTTGCGCAAAAACGCTGGTGTGGCATGACCAACGTCGACAAAGTGAAAATTTTAGCCGATCATCGCGATCATTCGTTTGGTCAGGCCTACGGCGTTTATGTGAAAGAAACCGGCTTCCTCTGGCGTGCTGTGTTTGTGGTCGATAAAAACGGCGTGGTGCAATACGCCGAATATGTGCCGGAAATCGGGCAGCATCCCAATTACGACGCGATTTTGGCGGCAGTTAACAAGCTGAGCGCTTAAAAATTTCCAAAAGGGTTCGGACGTAGGAAGAACTCTTTTTATTTTTAGAAACTAACGAGTTAAATCTGTACAAAAAAAGCACAGAAATTTTAGCGCACGGAATAGAACTCTCACGGAAATAAAGCATTTTATAATTTCATTTCCGTGAGCTGTTCCAATTCCGTGAGCGACAATTTTGGGGTTGCAGCTTGTCCGTGTAATGCAGAGATTATGATAACCTCGCTTACATTGTTGATCTTGCTTCTCGGGTCGCTGCTTGTTTTTAGTGCCGCTCTCGTTTTTATTTATCGCGGCAGGCGCGGCGACGAAGGGGCGTTGCGTCGCGGCACGAATTTAGCCAACTGGATCGTCGTTGCGATGTGCGGCATTTATTTGGGATTTGCCTTCGCCAATCCGGCTCACCCGGACGCGTCCGTCGAAATTTTTTTCAACGGCCTCCTCATTAGCCTCCTCATTCTCATGCGGTATCACAGCGTGGCGCAAAGGCTGCTGCTGACTAGTCTTTTGATCGGGATTCATGGCTTGTGGGACGGTTTGCATCTTTTTTCTCTACCGTTCGCCAATGACCTGGTGCCGTCATGGTATGCATTGGCCTGCGCCATTTTTGATCTCGGATACTTTGGAGCGGCCTCGCCAATTTGCCTCCAAATTCTCCGCGCCGGTCGCGTCGTTCCGAGCCAATCGCCGCAAGAAACATAAGCGGTTCATCGTATTCCCTCGGTGACGGGGGGGTAGCGCAGACATCTTGTCTGCCCCGCGAACGGGGCGCCACATTTTTCTCCCGTGAGTGAGGCATTACGGTTCATCAATTTATCATCATCCTCAAACTATGGCAGAGTCGCTTCCCGTCTTTGATTCTTTGGCGTTGCCCGGCCTGCGCGATCGCGTGGTGCTGATCACTGGCGCGTGCCGCGGCATCGGTCGCGTCACGGCCGAACTGTTTGCGCGTTGCGGCGCCGCCATCGCCGTGAATGGCCGGTTGGAAGAGGAGACCATGCAAGTGGCTGGCGAGCTGCAGCAACAATTCGGCGTGCGCACGTTGGCGGCAACGGCGGATGTTACGGATATCGTCGCGGTTCGCAATATGTTTGCGGCATTGCAAGATTGGAGCAATCATCGCCTCGACATGCTCGTTTGCTGCGCCGGTTATCCGCTGGTGGACGAATTGTGGAACACGCCGCTGCATGAAATGCATGAAAGCCACGTCGATGAATGGTTCAAACAAGTCCGCGCGGTTGATCTTGATGGCGCGCGTTATTGCAGCCATTTCGCGCTCAAAATGATGGTGCCGCAACGCCGCGGCAGTTTGATTTACATCAGCTCGACGCCGGCGCTCTCCGGTTATCACGGCACGCCGTACACCGAAGCGAAGGCCGGATTATTGGGATTGATGCGCGACCTCGCGCACGAATATGCGTCGCACGGCATTCGCGCCAACGCCGTCGCGCCTGGAAATATTGCCAGCGGCTGGTATCATCAATTAAGTGAAGTGGAAAAGCAAAAACTTGCAATGGAATCGCCGCTGCAGCGCTGGGGCTTTCCCGAAGAAGTGGCGGGGACGATTCTTTTTCTTGCGTCGGAGTTGGCGGGTTATATGACGGGGCAAACGATCGTGGTGGATGGCGGGGAAGTGATACGGTGAGCAGTAATTCGCAAGCAGAACTATGTTGTCAAAGCAGCTGACGCAATCCCCTCTTAGTTTTGCTCTTTTTTTTCTTTGAGAGCAAAACTTTATTCGTGATCGGAATCGCCTCAGTGTCGATAATTTCTTCCCAGAAAGCCGCGAGATCGCGTTCACGGTTTTCGACTTCTTCCGGCGTGAAGCCGTAGGCTTCCACAGATTCGGGAACATTGCGACGCGCCCACCCTAAGATTCGTAAACGTTCGAGCAATTGTTTGCCGGTAAAATTTTCGGAGACAATGATAATATCGATATCGCTATCCTCATGGGCCGTGTTCCTAGCCTGCGAGCCATAAAGAAAAACCTGTTGTACGCGAACGCCGTCTTTGCCTAACGCGCGGACATACTTTTTTATGGCATGGATAACCGGTGATGGGATTTTAGCCATTTGAGAGTCTGTTCGGTTTCTTGCACGGTTTTTGAACAATATGCTTTTGTGTAATGGATTAAACTTTTTTGTAAATCTTCCGGATAGCGTGTTGGAATACTCTCTTTGTTTAACTGGAGAATAATCTTTTCAAGATCGGCAGGAATTATGAGTTTGGCTCTCTCGACTAATTTTGCCAGATCATTAATCTTTGGCGGAAACTTATTTTCTTCCAATTCCACATGCGCCTTGAGCATTTTCTCCAGCGACAAATGGCACATAAACACGACATAGATATAACGTTTGGTTTTCAGCATGTGCTTTGCCGTTTCCAAATCATACTCCGCGCCTGCTATCCAATTGCGTACAGATTTAAGCCGTTTTTCCGGTGTCATGATGCTCCACCCTCCTAAATTTTATGCCATTATTTTTTTGCTCTGAAGAAAGATAAGCAGCTTTCAAATCAAAGTCAAGCGGCAAGTTATTGGCAACAAATTATCATTATTGTTTTTTCGCCAACAGCCCATTTCGCATTTCTTCAATTCCTTTTCGCACGACGGGGCTGAACCAAATCTCCAGAAACTTTTCCCGCATTTCCTCTGCGCTTTGCTTGATCTGCGCCAGGTGTTTTGTCGCAGCGCATTTTTTAGCGCCGCGACGGGATTGCCCGCATGTTGCGTAAATTCCTGCAATCTTTTGAGCGCCGTTTTCACTAACGCCTCTTTTTGAATGACTTCATTCACTAAACCTAATTTGAGCGCCTCATCTGATTTGAAAAGCTTCCCGCTATAAAGCACATAGGCTAAATTTGCCGCGGGCACAACCTCGCGCAAAATTTCCAGCGCCGCTACCGGCAACGAAAAACCGAGCCGAATGCCGGTCATACCAATTGTCGCCTCTTCCGCCATCACGCGATAATCGCACGCCAGCGCCATCAGACAACCGCCTGCCGCCGCGGCGCCGTTGATCGCTGCCACGACGGGCATGGGAAAAGCAAACAACTCGACCATCGTGTTTTCCCAATGCGTAATGAAACGGGCGATTATTTTTTTTCAAACACCACCGGCACACGCACGGTTGCGGTGATCGGCGTGCCGCGTTTTCGCGCCGGTTTCCACGCCACGCGCGCCACCGCCATCAGCGCTTCGGAGTCCATTCCCGCAAAACCGGAGCTTTGGGCGATTTTGGTTGACATCACGCGTCCACTCGCGTTGATCGTCGCTTCGACAATCACCCAACCTTCTTTGCTGCCCTTGATAACTTCTTCCGGTTCGCGCAGCACCCCTTGAATCGCTTCCGTGCCGCCGACCGGCTCGGGATCGACGTCGACATTCTCGGAGATGGTTTCGATCTCATCCAACGGCAATTTCCCTTGATCGTTGGTTTGGAATCTTGGTTTGGCGGCGCAACTGATGAACATGACGGCAATAAAAATATGAAATACGATTTTCATACCTTCCTTGGTATTATGTAAGAAAATAACTTGCAAAAGCCAGCCTCTTTTTTTACCTTATTCCAAATTAACGATTTTCTCCATAAAAGCAAGACCGAAAATACGGCCATGCTGCGTTTCGTGCTCATTATTCTTCTCGCCTTCCTTCTTGTTTTGCTGCTCGTGCGTTGGTTTGAACGGCAAATGGTTTTCTTTCCGAGCAAGTATCCCGCCGGTTTTAATCAGATCGAAACAGCTGCGCGGCTGAATATCTCCGAGGTGTGGTTCAGTGCTGAAGATGGCGTCAAATTGCATGGCTGGTTTGTGCCGCATACTGAGCCAGTAGCAACGTTGTTGATGTGTCACGGCAACGCCGGCAATGTGAGCGACCGCTACGAATGGCTGGAAATGTTGCATCAACGCGTGCCGGTGAATCTTTTTATTTTTGATTACCGCGGGTTTGGCCGCAGTGAAGGCGAGCCGACCGAGGAAGGGTGTTATCGCGATGCCGAGGCGGCGTTGAATTGGCTGGCGCAGCAAAAAAACAAATTTCCGATCCTCGTGCATGGCCATTCACTCGGCAGCGCGGTTGCGGTTGATCTAGCGCAACGCGCGCCGGATCAAGTCGCGGGCCTCGTTCTCGAATCCGCTTTTACCAATGCCGCGGACATGGCGCGTTTGATGTTCGGGGCGATTCCGGTGCATTGGCTGACCAGCATGAAGTGGGCGAGCGATGAAAAGATCGTTGCGGTCACGATTCCAAAATTGTTTATTCACGGTGAACATGATTCGATCATTCCGCTGCGGCTCGGTCACAAACTCTTTGCGGCCGCCGCGGCCCCGAAAGAATTTGTGATTTTACCCGACGCTGATCATAATGATACGTTCGTGGCCGGCGGCGAGTTATATTATCAAAAAATCCATGCTTTTGTTGAACAGTGTGCAACGAATCAATAATGCCAACCATGTCATCGCCGCAATACAATTTCTCCTCACGTTTCGACAAATGGAATCTCCAGCCGAATCGTTTGAGCCTTTTGCTCGAGGAAAAAAAACAACAGGGTGTCAAAATATTCGACCTCACCGAATCCAATCCCACTGCGGTCGGTTTTGATTACCCTGCTGCTGATGTTTTACCGGCACTGGCGCAGCCGAAAACTTTGCGTTATGAGCCGCATCCACGCGGCTTGCTCTCGACCCGACAAGCGGTAGCCGAATATTATCGGCGCCGCGGCGAGCTTGTCGAGCCCGAGCAGATTCATCTCACCGTCAGCACTAGCGAAGCATACACGTTTTTGTTTAAACTGCTTGCCGACCCCGGCCAGAATATTCTCGTGCCGCAGCCAAGCTATCCTCTGTTCGATTTTCTCGCCGGTTTGGAAGGGATGGAATTGTTGCCTTACCGTTTGGATTATGACAACGTGAGCGAAGTATGGCGCATTGATTTCGAGTCGATTGCCAAAGCCATCACCGAACAGACGCGCGCCATCATCTGGGTCAATCCCAATAATCCCACCGGCTCGTTTATCAAACGTGAGGAAGCGGCGCATTTGCGGCAAATCTGCGTCACACAACATCTGGCGCTGATCGTCGATGAAGTCTTTTCTGATTATGCGTTTCTACAGCAGGCCAATCGAAAATCGTCGCTGGTCGGGGAGAGCGAAATGTTGACGTTCGTGATGAGCGGCCTTTCAAAAATTCTTGGTTTACCACAAATGAAGCTGGGCTGGATCGTCGTCAATGGCCCGGAAACATTGCGCCAGCAGGCGCAGGAATATCTCGAGTTGATCGCCGACACGTATCTTTCCGTAAGCACACCCGTGCAACACGCCGCGCCGAAGTGGCTGGAAATGACAACGACGTTGCAGGAGCAAATTCACCGCCGCGTTCACGCCAATCTTTTTTTTCTACAGACCCAACTCGATAATCATCCCACCTGCCGGCTGCTCCGCACCGAAGGCGGCTGGTATGCGATTTTGCAGAGCGCGGATTTTGTTCCCGAAGAAGATTTGATTTTGACGCTACTTGAAAAAGATAACGTGTTAGTGCATCCCGGATATTTTTTTGATTTTGAAAAGGAAGGATTTCTGATCGTCAGTCTTTTGCCGCAACCGGAAAATTTTCGTGAAGGAGTTTTGCGTCTGTTAAAACGAGTGCAAAAAACCGTGTAACGTTTAACGTGTAACGTGCCTTCTTAGAGCGTTACACATTAAACGTTACACGAAATTATTCAATCGTGGAGGTAAGAGATGTCAACCTTTCATAAAACCGCTGCAACGTACACCCACGGTGCGAAAACTTTGCCACAACGGTACTTCACCTCGCTCGAAATTTTCGCGGCAGAAATGGAACGCATTTTTGCGCAACGCTGGATTTGCGCCGGCCATCAGAGCCAGATTCCGAACCACGGCGATTTCTTCGTGCAGAATGCTGCTGGCGAGAGCTTGATCATCCTGCGTGATCGTCGTGGAGAAATTCGCGGATTTTATAATGTCTGTCGCCATCGCGGCACGCGCATTTGTGAAAGCAGCCACGGCCAGTTTCACGAATCAATTCAATGTCCGTATCACGCGTGGACCTACGGCCTCGATGGACGGCTCATCGGCGCGCCGCACATGAGCCAGAGTGAAGGATTTGATAAAACGCAGCATTCACTGCACGCGGCCAATCTGGCGTTGTGGGATGGTTTTATTTTTGTCAATCTCGCGCCGGCGCCGGAGCCGTTTGCGCTGGCCTTTGCGCCGCTCATCAACAAATTTTCGCACTGGAACTTGCCGAAATTAAAATCGGCCAAACGTATCGAGTACGACGTGGCCGCTAATTGGAAACTGATTTTTGAGAATTACTCGGAATGTTATCATTGCCCGCTCGTGCATCCGACGCTCGCGAAACTGACGCCGTATGATCAAGCACAAAATGATTTATACGAAGGGCCGTTTCTCGGCGGCTTCATGCCGATTCGCAAAAACGGCGGCAGCCTGACGATAAGCGGAAATTCCTGCGCTTTGCCGGTGCGTGAGAATGGCGCCGATGATGATTTGGTCTACTACTATTCGATTTTCCCCAACATGCTGTTGAGCATGCATCCGGATTATGTGATGGCACACCTCATCTGGCCGCAGGCACCGGACCGCGCGAGCATCTTCTGTGACTGGTATTTTCATCCCGAGGCATTTGGCCGCGACGATTTCAACCCCAATGACGCGATTGAGTTTTGGGATATCACGAACAAACAGGATTGGCACGTGTGTGAATTGAGCCAGCAGGGCATCTCATCGCGCCGTTATCAACCCGGACCCTATTCGCCGCGCGAGAGCATCCCGGCGGCGTTTGATCGGGAGTATTTGCGGGTGCTGGAGTGCGAAGCTTTAGCTTCGCAACGCTGAACCATTGCACTCCCATCTTTCCCTCACTCCCAGCCCTGGCGCTTCCGGCAAAGTCATTTTTCCATTTTGCATTTGCACGCCCACAAACGGGTCGTTGCTGATGAGTAAATGCCCGTCGAGATCGGCGTGATCAACCAGCGGCGCGAGATGCGCGGCGGCGGTGATGCCGACTGAGCTTTCAATCATGCAGCCGAGCATGATTTTCAGATCGAGCGCGCGGGCGAGATGAATCATGCGCAGCGCCTCCTGCAAGCCGCCGGATTTCATCAGCTTGATATTGATGCCGTCATAAACTCCGGCCAGCGCCGGCAGATCTCGCGAGGTTTTGGAATCTTCGTCGGCAAATAATGGCATGGAAATATTCCTGTGTTGCAATTGTTGGCGCAACCACAGGACGTCGTCGAGTCGATTCGCCGGCATGGGTTGCTCGACGAACTCAATGTTGAATTGCGCGAGCCAGCAGATTCGCTCCAGCGCTTCTTCTTTCGTTTTCCAGCCTTCGTTGGCATCGACGCGCAACGGTTTGTCCGTCACCTCTCGCACCGCCCGCATGATTTCTTCGTCCTGCTGCGTGCCGACTTTAATTTTCAAAATCGGAAATTCTTCCGCTTCGCGAATTTTGCGCTGCATCATCTCCGGCGTGTCGATGCCGATGGTGAATGACGAAATCGGCGTTCGGGTGGGATTGAGTCCCCACCATTTGAACAACGGCAGGTCGAATTTTTTCCCAATCCAATCCAGCAACGCCATGTCAATTGCGGCTTTCGCGGAGCTTTGTCCGGTGTGAAGCTTATATACTTCTTCGGCAATTTCAACAAAGTGCAGCGGATTCGCTTTTGCCAGAAGCGGTTTTGCCGTCTCAATAAATTCCTGCAAGCTCTCCGGCGTTTCGCCGTAGCGCCGGCTGAACGAAGCTTCGCCGAGGCCGGTAATGCCCTCGTGCTCAAGAGAAACAAAAATATTTTCGTGATCATCCACCGAAGCGCGGGAGATCGTCCACGTGTGTTTGAGTTTGAGACGCATAACGCGAGAGGAAAGAATCATGGCTGTGCGGAAGCTTTTTCGAAATTTTCGAGAGCTGTATCAATCTCAGTGACAAAGCGGGAATAAACTTGAGGAATTTTATTAACCATCCTCATGATCGGTTCATTATCCAACATAAAACCGTAGGCGTGGACGAAGAAATGACGAAAAGACAAAAACGGGAAAATGTCGTCATAAAAAGATTGTGAAATAATTTGCTCTTTGACTGCCAGAGCTAATAAATCTTTATGGGATGATGATGTATGGGGAACGGCAATTTTTTTTGCCTGCAGAATCTGTTTGAGAATGTTTTCAATGCCGGTGTAAATATTGAGAAGAAAGGTTCCCAACGCGGCTAATTCGATAATCGTTTGCTCGGGGCGAGCAAGAGCAAGCTGCAGATCGCTCAAAGTGTGGTTTATATATTCTTTTTCAACCTCGACTTTTTCCCGCAAGTCAGCCATAAATCTTTACTCCCTCCCGTAGAATCAGTTTGTTGAACAGCGTCGGCTTTTTCAAATCAATTAAATCAACGGGCTTGGGCAATTTTTTCATTAACTCAGCATAGAATTCAAAAAACAAGCCGGACGGTACATTTAAAACACCGAGATCAATATCGCGCGCCGCGGCGCCTTCGGTTAAAGACGACCCAAAGAGATAAATCGCCGCGACATTGTATTTGCGGGCGGCATCAATAATAATTTGTTTTTCGATTTCAGGGAGCATGTCGTTTTTTGTTTCAATCAATTTGTAACCGCGAAATTTGTTGCTAAATTATATCGTGATTAAAATATAACCGAATCCAAGAGTCTATGCAAGACAATTTTGTTGCCGTCTGGACGGTATTTCCGAATAAAATAACGCTTGCGGTTTTCTCGCCAATGCGCTATTTTAGAAACACTGATAAGGGCACAATGCACGCAAAAACAGTGGCAATCAGCCGATTTAATCCAAATTGAAATTTCACATGCAGTCCGCAGGAACGAGCCATGTTAACTCTCCGTCTCACGCAATTCACCGAAGCTGAAGATAAATACCGCGTCGAAGTGGCGCTCGAAGGTGACGGGCAACCACGACAGACGGCGACGTCGCGCTTCGATTTCAAACTCTCCCCGCAAGATCACGAAGATCTGCGCTGGTATCTCGAAGATTATTTGCAATATCCGCTCGATCCCGCGCCCACGATTGCGGCACGCATCGAACAACGGATGAACGGCATCGGCACGGACTTATTCAAAGCCGTGTTTCAATCCAACGACGATGCTCGCGACTTGTGGGCTACGCTGCGCGGCCAACTCAATGATGCGCGCGTGGAAATCAACACCGAGGTGCGCGAGGCCACGGCGATTCCGTGGGAATTGCTGCGCGATCCCAAAACCGAGGCCGCGCTCGCGTTGCGCGCGCAAGCCTTTGTGCGCAGCCAGCCGCAAACCAGCCAGCGCCCGCGCCTGCCCGCGAAAAGCTCCGGCCCGATTCGTATTCTGCTCGTGATTTGCCGCCCCGGCGGCCGCGACGATGTGCCGTTCCGCTCGGTCGCGAGCCGCTTGCTCAAAGGCTTGAGCGCAGTTGACACCGACGCCTTGCAACTCGATGTGCTGCGGCCGACGACGTTCGAGCAACTCAGCAAAATTTTGCGCCAAGCCAAAGCCAACGGCGCGCCCTATCATGTTGTGCATTTCGACGGACATGGCACGTATGAAGAAATGGCCTCGCCCTCGGGCTTGGCCGGCTTGCTCAAAAAGCTCAACCCGCTGCTGCTCTCTATCCCGCGCGCGGGTGCGCATGGTTATTTGCTCTTCGAAAATCCGCAGCATGAAGAGAACGCGCAATTCGTCGATGGCCCGGCGCTCGGCAAGCTGCTCGTTGAAACCGAAGTGCCGGTGCTCGTGCTCAATGCCTGCCGCTCCGCCCACGCCGACGCGCCAAACTTCCCTCTCCCCGCGGGAGAAGGGTCAGGGGTGAGGCCGGAAATCCGCGCCTTCGGCTCCCTCGCGCAAGAGGTGATGGACGCGGGCGTCGCCGGTGTGGTGGCGATGCGCTACAACGTGTATGTCGTCACCGCCGCGCAGTTTGTGGCGGATTTTTACAGCGGCTTGACCCAGGGCCAGACTTTGGGCGAGGCCGTGACCTTGAGCCGCAAGCAGCTCGAAGCCCAGCCGTTGCGCGAGATTGCCTACGACCCGCGACCGCTGCAAGATTGGCCCGTGCCCGTGGTGTATGAAGCCGCGCCCATTAGCCTTTTCCCCAAGCCGCAAACCGCGCACAAGCTGAATGTGAAAATGACTGCCGGCGCCGCCACCACCGCGCGCGGCAGCCTTGCGCCGAATCTGCCGCCGCAGCCCGAGGCCGGTTTCTATGGCCGCGATGAAACTCTGCTTGCGCTCGACCGCGCCTTTGACCGGCACGCGCTGGTGCTGCTGCATGCCTTTGCCGGCAGCGGCAAAACCACCACGGCTGCGGAGTTTGCCCGTTGGTATAGCCTCACCGGCGGCGTGTTAGGCCCGGTGCTGTTCACTTTGTTTGAGCAATACCTGCCGCTGCCCCGCGTGCTCGATCAAATCGGTGCGGTGTTTGGCCCAGCGTTGGAGCAAAGCGGCGTGCATTGGCTGGCGCTGAGTGACGCCGACCGTCGTAGCGTCGCCCTGCAAGTGCTCAAACAAATTCCGGTGTTGTGGATTTGGGACAATGTGGAGCCGGTGGCCGGCTTTCCCGCAGGCACGGCCTCGGCATGGAACGTGGCCGAGCAAAAGGAGCTGAAGGATTTTCTCTCCGCCTGTCGCGACACCCAAGCCAAAGTGCTGCTCACCTCGCGGCGCGACGAGCAGGCTTGGCTCGGCGATTTAGCCGTGCGCATTCACGTGCCCGCCATGCCCATGCAAGAGCGCGTGCAATTAGCGCGGGCGTTGGCGGAAAAGCACAACCGCCGTTTGACCGAAGTGGCAGATTGGCGGCCGCTGTTGCATTTTACCCAGGGCAATCCCCTGACCATCACCGTGCTCGTGGGCCAAGCCCTGCGCGAGGGTTTGAAGACCCAAGCCCAGATTATGGCTTTTGTGGATAAACTGCGCGCCGGTGAAGCCAGCTTTAGCGACGAAGCAAGCGAAGGCCGCGCCAAATCTTTGGGCGCTTCGCTGAGTTATGGTTTTGAACATGCCTTTAATGAAACCGAACGCAAGCAACTCGCCCTGCTGCATTTCTTTCAGGGATTTGTGAATGTGACGACATTGTGCTTGATGGGAAACCCTGAGAATTCAGCATGCCTATCCGAAATGCTTGGTTTGACTCGCGAAATCGGCATTGCTCTGCTCGACCGAGCCGCTGAAATTGGCCTGCTCACCAGCCAAGGCGAAGGCAATTACTTTATTCACCCTGCCTTGCCTTGGTATTTCAAAAACCTTTTTAATCAATACTATCTATCTTCTCCAGCAATCAGCGAACAGTCGAAGCGTAGCGAAGATAAGGTTTCCGCAGGACAACCAGCGAGCAACTTCCAAGCAACCCGGGCCTTCGTTGAAGCGATGGGCGAATTAAGTAATCACTACTTTTGGCAATACGAAAATGGCAACCGTGAAGTCATCGCCGCGTTGACCGCCGAAGAGGAGAACCTGCTTTATGCTCGACAATTGGCACGCACGAATGCTTGGTGGGATGCGCTAACCAAGATTATGCAGGGCTTATACACTTTCTACCATCATACTGGCCGCCGTGCCGAGGGGCAGCGCTTGGTGGACGAGATCGTGCCGCACTTCGTAGATCCCTCCACCGACGGCCCCTTGCAAGGGCGAGAAGAGGATTGGAGCTTCGTCACCGAGTTCCGCGTGGATATTGCCGATAAAGCGCAGCAATGGACGGAAGCGGAGCGCCTGCAACAAATTTTGGTGGAATGGATGAGGCAACGCGCCACACACTACCTCGCCAAGACTACAGACCAACTGGATGTCATCGGACGAAATACTATTAGATCACTAGCTGTATCCGTGGAAAGATTAGGTTACATCCAGCGCAAACTAGGGAAATCTGAATGTATCGCTTCTTTTAAAGAGGCCATTATGTTATGTTGGCGCATTGGCGACAAACTCCAAGAAGCCATTGTTGCATTTAATCTCGGACAAGCGTATTTGACCATCATCGCTGTCCGCGACCTCACTAAAGCCGAGAGCTGGTATCAGCGCAGTCTGAACCTTACTCCACTACACGACCAGTTAGGACGCGGTAAGTGTTACGGCCAATTTGGGTTGGTGGAATACGAACGTTTCAAAGAAAAACTGGCAGCCAACAACCCCAAAAAAGAACCCCATGTTCATCTCACTCTTGCTATAGAGTTTTATCAGCAGGCATTAAACCTGCTTCCCCCAAACGCAACGAATGATTTGGCAGTGATGCATAACCAACTTGGCTTGGTTTACTGGGAATCAGGTAATTCTGAACTTGCCTTGCTACATTATCGCGAGTCTATGCGTTACGAAGAAATGCAAGGTAATCTCTTTGGTGCAGCCCTAACCCGCCAAAACATTGCCATTGTTCTCGCACAATCCGGCCGTCTCGCCGATGCTATGGATTATGCACGTGCCGCGCTAAGAGGTTTTTCGACTTTCGGACAAGGCGTAACCGAAGAACTGCAGCGCATACAAGAGCTTATTCGACAAATCCAAGATCGCTTACAGAAGACGGAGGGCAAGCGATGACTAATGATCGTTTAATTATAGCAGACCCCGTCGTATTTCAAGGGCGACATCTACCTAAAAATGATCATGCTTTTGTCATTATGCCTTTTCGGCCAAAGTGGAGCAAAGTTGTTTGGGAAACGGTTCGGAGCGCGATGATTGATTTAAAATTTAAATGCATTCGAGCAGACGAACAATTTGGCCAGCAGATTCTTGAGGATATTTGGAAAGGTATTTGTGAGGCATCAATCGTAATTGCAGACGTCACAGGGCGCAACCCGAATGTTTATTATGAATTAGGGTTAGCTCATGTTTTGGGAAGAAGAGTAATACTCTTGACTCAAAACATAGATGATATTCCTTTTGATACTTTGATCTATCGGCATATTTCATACAAATCACCTGTTAAATCACGGAATCGCAATCGAGAAATGCGCAAACTTTCTCAAGAACTCAAGAAGCATGTTGAGTGGGTTATAGGGAACGAAATCTTGCCAACATCCAGTCGTTTTGCAGATGCATACAATGCGTTGCGAAAAATCAAACCCTAGTCTGGATAAGCAGCGGTTAATATTTCCAAACGCTTGCCGCGCCGCCCTGCGCAATTTTGAAACCTACGGCCAAGCCGCCGCGGCAGAAATTCAAGACACGCAGCAGTTGCTGGCGGAGATTGAACAGGCCATGTCGTCGTAGCCCTGCCCCCCTTGTGGGGCAATGTTGCAACCGTAAACTTTGTTGGCTTGGCCAGCCGCCCACAAGGGGCGGGGGCTACTTCAACGTCGCGATTGACTTGATGAATGCCGGTCGCCTCAGCGATGCGGCCGAATACGCCCGCGCTGCCCTGCGCAATTTTGAAACCTACGGCCAAGCCGCCGCGGCAGATATTCAAAAGACGCAGCAGTTGCTGGCGATGATTGAACAGGCCATGTCGTCGTAGCCCTGCCCCCTTGTGGGGCAATGTTGCAACCGTAAACTTTGTTGGCTTGGCCAGCCGCCCACAAGGGGCGGGGGCTACTTCAACGTCGCGATTGACTTGATGAATGCTGGCCGCCTCAGCGATGCGGCCGAATACGCCCGCGCCGCCCTGCGCAATTTTGAATCCTACGGCCAAGCCGCCGCGGCAGATATTCAAAAGACGCAGCAGTTGCTGGCGATGATTGAACAGGCGATGGGGTCGTAACCCTGCCCCATTGCCGTCAGGCTAGTTCAACTTAAGCGTTTTATTAACAATTAGTTGATTGGAAGGAGTGTAAGCAAAAGGAGCCTTTTCAGGCTCCCCTACTACGATCTCATGGCAGGTTCCTGTTTGAAATGCCGGTCTGGTGTTTGTTCATCAACCGGTGAAGGACCGGCACCACTTCACTCGATGTTGCCTTTATCAAAAATAAATTTATGCAAATAATTTATTAAGTCAACAGTTTTTTGTTTTTTGTTGAAAATTCCCCTCTGCCACGAGAGTCTCAGATGAGTTGTTCGCCGAACTGACAGAAAATTTGGACGCCGCCGTTCAGGCGTTTTTCCGTGATGAAGAACTTGATCGGCTGGCCAGAGAAACCGGGTTCACTAAGCGTCCGGATGGCAAGATCAGCGGCAGCGTGTTTTTCGATCTCATCGTTTTTAACAGCGATAAACTGAAGGAGCAAAGTTTGAATGATCTTTCTGTGGAAGCCAAGAAGCGCCATGAGATCGACA
>Ga0247727_10010388_pt1 | contig 16513 bp, 12 predicted proteins | sample WisWelCaveWW1625_FD_202498 | JGI IMG/M metagenome (GOLD analysis project Ga0247727, IMG submission 202498) | Biofilm microbial communities from Wishing Well Cave, Virginia, United States - WW16-25 | ecosystem: Environmental > Aquatic > Deep subsurface > Groundwater > Cave microbial mat | place... | reverse complement strand
GATCTGGCGACGGCGAACTACGATTCAGACACGGTGTCGGTGCTGCTGAATCAAGGTGACGGCACGTTCGCGACGCACGTCCAGTACGGTGTGGGCTACAATCCATTGTCGGTGACGAGCACGGACCTGGATGGGGATGGCGATGCGGATCTGGCGACGGCGAACCGCGACTCAGACACGGTGTCGGTGCTGCTGAATCAAAGTGACGGCACGTTCGCGACGCACGTCCAGTACGGCGTGGGCTACGCTCCCCGCTCGGTGACGAGCTCGGACGTGGATGGGGATGGCGATGCAGATCTGGCGACGGCGAACTCTTGCTTCAATGGCTATTACTACACAGGCTTTGTGTCGGTGCTCCTAAATCAAGGTGACGGCACGTTTGCGACGCACGTCCAGTACGGTGTGGGCAACTTTGCATTCTCGGTGACGAGCCTTGACCTAGATGGGGATGGCGATGCGGATCTGGCGACGGCGAACTACGATTCAGACACGGTGTCGGTGCTGCTGAATCAAGGTGACGGCACGTTCGCGACGCACGTCCAGTACGGTGTGGGCTACGATCCATTGTCCGTGACGAGCACGGACTTGGATGGGGATGGCGATGCGGATCTGGCGACGACGAACTCCTACTCGGACACGGTGTCGGTGCTGCTGAATCAAGGTGACGGCACGTTCGCGACGCACGTCCAGTACGGCGTGGGCAACGCTCCCTACTCGGTGACGAGCTCGGACCTGGATGGGGATGGCGATGCGGATCTGGCGACGACGAACTCCTACTCGGACACGGTGTTGGTGCTTTTGAATCAAGGTGACGGCACGTTCGCGACGCACGTCCAGTACGGTGTGGGCTACGATCCATTGTCGGTGACGAGCACGGACCTGGATGGGGATGGCGATGCGGATCTGGCGACGGCGAACCGCGACTCGGACACGGTGTCGGTGCTGCTGAATCAAGGTGACGGCACGTTCGCGACGCACGTCGAGTACGGCGTGGGCGACCGTCCCCGCTCGGTGACGAGCGCGGACCTGGACGGGGATGGCGATGCGGATCTGGCGACGGCGAACGACTTCTCGTACACGGTGTCGGTGCTGCTGAATCAAAGTGACGGCACGTTCGCGACGCACGTCCAGTACGGCGTGGGCGACGGTCCCTCCTCGGTGACAAGCACGGACCTGGATGGGGATGGCGATGCGGATCTGGCGGTGGCGAACTCCTGCTACGGCTGCTCGGGCACGGTGTCGGTGCTCTTGAATCAAGGTGACGGCACATTCGCGACGCACGTCAAGTACCGCGTGGGTGACTACCCCTCCTCGGTGACGAGCTCGGACCTGGATGGGGATGGCGATGCGGATCTGGCGACGGCGAACGACTTCTCGTACACGGTGTCGGTGCTGCTGAATCAAAGTGACGGCACCTTCGCGACGCACGTCCAGTACGGCGTGGGCGACGGTCCCTCCTCGGTGACAAGCACGGACCTGGATGGCGATGCGGATCTGGCGGTGGCGAATTTCAACTCGAACACGGTATCGGTGCTGCTGAATCAAGTTGACGGCACGTTCGCGACGCACGTCCAGTACGACGCGGGCGAGGGTTCCTCCTCGGTGACGAGCTCGGACCTGGATGGGGATGGCGATGCGGATCTGGCGGTGGCGAATTTCAACTCGAACACGGTGTCGGTGCTGCTGAACATCTGCTCGGACTCGTGCGCCGGCGACGCCTCGTGGGCCAACTACGGCTCCGGCTGGCCGGGCACCTACGGCACCCCGGGCTTCACCGCCGCAAGCGACCCCGAACTGTGTACGACGGTGACGTTGAACCTCGACAACTCGCTCGGCGCCAACACCATTGCGGCGCTCTTCATCGGCCTTGCTCAGGCTGATCAGCCCACCCACTACGACGGGCACTTGCTCGTGGCGCCAACCTACGTCTTCCTCCTGCCGCTGCCTGCAGGAGTTCTCGCGCTGACGGGTACGCTTCCCTGCGACCCGACCCTGTGTGGAGTCTCGCTCTACCTGCAAGCCCTGGAGGCCGATGCGGGCGCCTCGAAAGGGGTCTCGTTCACGCCGGGGCTGCAGCTTGTCCTGGGGTCGTGACGGCGAAAGTCCTGGAAGCTAGCCGCGCCGGCGATCATCGAGAAGCCGGCGGGCCGCGAGCCATCCCGATCCACCGAGAACTCCGGGACCTGGGTGCGTTCCGGCGCCTCCCAGATAGAGACCCGAGATCGGCGTGGCGTAGCGCCCAAAGCCCGCGACCGGCCGCATGAAGAGGATCTGATCGAGGCCGAGCTCGCCCTGCGATGGCGCCCCCTCGCGCATCCCGTAGCGCTCCTCGAGGTCGAGGGGCGACCAAGCCACGCGGTGGAGGATCTGCGACCGAAATGGCGCTACGGCGTCGATCGCCGATGTGACGCTGTCCGCCAGCGCGTCGCGCCGCGCGGCGTCCCAGGTCGCGCCGTCGCTTAAGTGATAGGGTGCGTACTGAACGCGCGCGACCAGTACGTGCTTTCCCTGCATAGCGAGGTCGGGCCAGATCAGGGTCGGCGCGGTCAGCTCCACGTGCGGGCGCTCAGAGACCGTGCCGTACTTGGCTGCGTCGGCGGCCTTCTCGAGCTCTGAGAGGCTCGGCGTCAGGGAAACGATTCCAGCCAGCGCGTCGGATGAGGCAAGGCCCGGGATCTTGGGCAGAGCTCCGAGAGCGTAGAGCACGAGCGCGGTGCAACCTCGGTAGCGGATGTTCCCCACCGCGTGCAGGAACTCGGGGTCGAGCCAAACCGGATCGACCCAATCGAGCAGCGTGCGGGAGGGATCGGCGGTGGAGAGCACCGCACGCGTGGGAATCTCCTCGCCGTCGGCCAGCACGATCCCGGCGACGCTGTCGTCCTTGACCTCGATGCGCTGCACCGGCGCGCCGGTGCGGACGGTCACGCCGAATTGCCGCGCCGCGCGCTCCGCCGCGTCGGTGAAGGCGCCGGGACCGCTGCGCCATGGAAGGCGGCCGCGCACCGAGCCCTCGGGCGCGCCGACCAGGAAATGCAGGAGGACGAATCCCGTGCCGCCGGAGCGCGGTCCCTGCCGGTGGTCCTGGATGCCGCCGGTCCCGACGGCGGCCTTGAGCGGCGCGCACTCGAACCAGTCGTCGAGGAGCTCCCAGACCGAGAGCGGCAGCGTGCGCAGGAACTCGATCATCTCCTGCCGCCTCAGGCCTCGGAACTTGCGTAACAGGTTCATCAACGACAGCAAATCCCCGAGCGAGGAGGCGTCCACGTCGGGCGCGGGTGTCTGGTAGAGCGTCTCGAGGAATGCGGCGAGCGCCCGCAGCCTGGCGGTGAAGGCCGGCCACTTCGCGGCGTCACCGGGGCAATGGACTCGAATCGCGTCGGCCGCGCGGACTGGGTCACGCGACAGCGTGAGGGTCGAGCCCGGCTCGAGAATTACGGTGATCGCCGAATCGATGGTGGCCCGCTCGGGCAACCGGAGTTTCAGTGCGCGCGCGATGGGAGCCGGCAGCCAGCCTGGATCAGTCCCCAACGGTGCCGCACGGAACCCAGGCGCGAACTCGACTATGCGGCCTTGGCCTCCGAGAGTCTCGGCGCGCTCGAGCAAGAGCACGCGCAGGCCGGCCTGCGCCAGTGTGGCTGCCGCCACGAGACCGTTCGCCCCGCCGCCGATCACTACGACGTCGTTGGTCACCTTGCCGCTCCCGCCGATCACGTGGTCGCCCGCAGTATCTCGAGCGCCGCGAGTCGGCCGGACGCTCCCATGATGCCGCCTCCCGGGTGCGTGCCGGCGCCGCACTGCCAGTAGCCGCGGATCGGCGTTCGGTACTTGGCCCACTTCGGTACCGGACGCATGAAGAAGAGCTGCTGGAGCGCCAGCTCTCCTTGAAAGATGTTTCCCTCGGTGAGCCCGAGCATCCGCTCCATGTCGAGAGGCGTGAGCACCTGGCGGTGCAGGATGAGCGACTCGATGTTCGGCGCGTAGCGCGCCAGCGTCTTCACTACGGAGTCTCCGAACGCCTCGCGTTTGGCGTCGGTCCAGCCGCCGTTCAGTTGATAGGGCGCGTATTGCACGAAGATGCTCATCACGTGCTTTCCCGGAGGCGCCATGTCGGGATCGATCATCGACGGGATGACGATGTCCATGTAGGGGTGCCGCGAGAACTCTCCGTACTTGGCATCGTCGTAGGCGCGCTCGAGGTAGTCGATGCTGGGGCTGATCGAGATCGCGCCCCTTAAGTGAGGGCCTTCCCCCGGCAGGCAGGTGAAGTCGGGCAGGCCCGAGAGAGCCAGATTGACCTTCCCCGAGGAGCCGCGGAACTTGTAGCGGCGAACACCGTCGACGAGCTCCTCGGGAAGCTCCTTTGCGTCGACGAGTCGGGTGAAGGTGAGGCGCGGGTCGAGCCCGGAGATCACCAGGCTCGCTGCGATCTCGTCGCCGTTTTCGAGCGCGACGCCCGTTGCGCGTCCACGGCGCACGAGGACGCGCTCCACCGCCGCGCCGGTGCGGATCTCGGCGCCATGGGCTCGAGCCGCGTTGGCGATCGTCTCGCTGATGGCGCCGGTCCCCCCCTTCTGGAAGCCCCAGGCCCGGAAGGCGCCGTCGAGCTCACCCATGTAATGGTGCAGGAGCACATAGGCGGATCCCGGCGAGCGTGGGCCCAGGAAGGTGCCGATGATGCCGCTCGCCGAGCGGGTGGCCTTGAGCGCATCGAGCTCGAACCACTCGTCGAGATAGTCCGCGCTGCTCATCGTCATGAGCTTGTGGAGCGCGTGGAAGCGCTCGCCGCCCAGCGAGCGGAAATGCCGACCCAGCTTGAGGAGACCCAAGAGATCGGAGGGCGAAAGCGACGAGGGATCCGGCGGAACCATCCCCAAGATCGGCTTCACCGCCATCGCCATGTGGTGCATCAGCCGACCGAAGACGGATGCCGCGTCGGCGTCGCGCGGTGAATGGCGGCACAATTCCCGGCGGGTCTCGTCGGGGTCCGCCCACGACCCGAGGTAGTCGCCGTTGTCGAGCGGCGTGACGGTGCTTTCGAGCGGCAGGATCTGGAGACCGTGGCGCGGAAGCTCGAGGTCGCGGATGATCTCGGGGCGGAGCAAGCTCACCACGTACGAGAAGACGGAGAACTTGAAGCCCGGGAAGACCTGCTCGGTCACCGCGGCGCCGCCCACGACCGGACGTCTCTCGAGGACGAGAGTTTTCCGGCGGTTGCGGGCCAGGTACGCAGCCGCGACGAGCGCGTTGTGCCCACCGCCGACGATGATCGCGTCGTATCGCGCGCTCAAGCCTTCTTCCGTTCCGGATCGAAGTACGGCAGCCTCCGTACGACCGCGTCGGCTTGCTCGCGGCGGTGCTCCACGGTGGTCTCGAGCCGAACGCGCGTGCCTTCTTCAAAGTGAGGCGCGCGCAGATGGGCAAGCGCCAGCGACTTTTTGAGGAGCGGCGACCAGCAGCCGCTGGTGGCGTAGCCGATTTGACGTCCGTCGCGGTAGACGGGGGTGCTCGTGCGCCAGGCGACATTCGAGAGCTGGGGGGGCAAGCCGTGCGCCTGGTAGAGACGCTCGAACGAATCCCACTCCACCTCGAGCCCCACGAAGCCCCAGGCGGCGCCCCGCTTTCGTTCATCCGCCAGAGCGCGGCGGCCGTTGAAAGGCCCCTTGGACGGGGACACCGCCCAGCCGAGGTTGATCTCGTAGGGCGTGGACTTTCGCGCTTCGGTGAGCGCGTGGTGGGCGGAGAAGTAGTCGACGTCCAGCATGATGAGCCCGGCCTCGATGCGCGCGATGTCCAGGGCCCAGACGCCCGCCGGGGTCACACCGTAGGGTCTGCCCGCATCGACCAGCGCGTCCCAGAGCTCCACGGCCTGGCCCGCATCGACCCAGATCTCGTAGCCCAGATCCCCGGTGTAGCCGGTGCGCGAGATGGTGACGTTGATCCTGCGCACCGTGGATTCGATCAGACGGAAGTACTTGAGCGCGGCGATGTCGGCCGGCGACGACTGCGAGAGTATGGCGCGCGACAGCGGTCCCTGCAGCGAGAGCACGGCGAAGCACTCCGAGATGTCCTCGATCGTGACGTCCATGCCGACAGCGTTCATGTGGAGCCAGCGCAACGACGAGTCGGCGCTGGTGAGCCGGTAGGTGCCTTCGTCGAGGCGGCTCACGGTTCCGTCATCGATCACCTTGCCGGCCGCGTCGCACCAGGGCGTGTAGTAGACCTGCCCCGGTTTCAGCTTGGTCATGTCACGCGTGATCATCCGGTCGAGGAGCCGGGCGGCATCCCGCCCGTGGATCCGGTACTTGTAGAGGGGCGATACGTCGATGAGCGCTGCGGCGCTCCGGATCGCCGCGTACTCACGGTCGGGGTGCGGGTCGTACGCGCTCGCCATCTGGTATCCGGCCCAGCGACGCCAGGTCTGGGCGCGCACCAGGGCGCAAGTGCGGGGATGGAAGGGCGAAGTCTTGAGCATGGCGGGGCGCACTATATGCGGGACGTTGGGGGACGAACAACTTGGCTGGGACTATCGCTCTTGCGGGAATGGCGCCGAAAACCGTGCTCCGCGTAGACTCCGCGGCGCCAGGAGACACCTCTCATGACGGAACCGTCGGTCGAGCAGATCATCGATTCGTACAACCCCGATCTTCCGCTCGCGGAGGCCGCGACCATCCCCGGCTCGTGGTATACGGACTCGCGCATCGCGGACCTCGAACGGAAGTACGTGTTCGGCGCGTCCTGGCAGCTGGTCGGCCGGACGGCGCAGCTCAAGGAGGCGGGCGACTTCATCACCGCCGAAGTCTCCGGTGAGCCGATCCTGGTTGTCCGCGGCGCGGACGGCATCCTGCGCGGCTTCTACAACGTCTGCCGCCACCACGCCGCCGCGGTCGTGACCGCGCCGTGTGGGAAGGCCAACGTTCTTCGCTGTCCGTACCACGGCTGGACCTACTCCACCGAGGGCGCCTTGAGGGCCATGCCGGAGTTCGAGGGCGTCTGCAATTTCGACCGCGCCCAGAATGGACTCGTCCCGGTGCGGATGGAGACCTGGGAGAAGTTCGTCTTCGTCAATCTCGACTCTTCTGCGCCTGCGCTGGCGGCCCACCTGGGAAAGATGGTCGAGCACTTCAAGTCGCTCGGTCTCGATGGCCTCGAGCTCGCGGAACGGCGCGAGTTTGTCCTCCAGTGCAACTGGAAGGTCTTCGTCGACAACTACCTCGACGGCGGCTACCACGTGCCGCGCCTGCACAAGGACCTGAACAGCATCCTCGACTACAAGCACTACACGATCGAGAACGGCGCGACCTTCTGTCTGCAGAAGAGCCCGATCGACGCGACGCGCGGCGAGCGGATGACTGCTGCGGTACGCAAGGGCCAGGCCCTCTACTACTGGCTCTATCCCAATCTCATGCTGAATTGGTACCAGGGATACCTGGACCTGAACATCGTCATCCCCCTCGGGATCGACACGATGAAGGTGGTCTTCGAGTTTTACTTCGACGACGTGAGCGAATCGGCGCGTGCCCGCAACACCCAGAGCATGGACGTCAGCGAGCGTATCCAGGACGAAGACCACAACATCTGCGAATCGGTACAGAAGGGTCTTTCGTCACGCGCCTACCGCGCCGGGCGGCTTTCGGTACGACGCGAGGCGGGAGAGCACCTGTTTCATCGCCTGCTGCACCGGGATCTGAGCCGGCGGTCGTAGATGTGAGCGCGCCGGACTCGCCAGCGGGTACGGCCTCTTTCCAGGTGGAACCCCCCTGGAGGTACCCGATGGCAGTCGATCATGAGCCGCCGAAGAACGAAAGATGCAGGCCCTCAGGCAAGGCCGCTGAAGCTCGCTAGAACAAGAACGGCGCCGCCGCGAACGCCTTCAAGTTCGGCGCCGTCCGTGTGCAGCGCGCGTTGAAGGCAATCGTTCCGGAGGTTGCCAAGAAGGCGGCCGTGGCCGCCCCGGTCGAAGACGCCGCTCCCGCTGTCCAGCGACACCGTGCGCGTCACGACCAGGTCGAAGGGCTCGGGCAGGATCGGCAGTGGCGAGAGAAGCGGCCTCTCGGCCGCGAAGGCCTCCTCGACCGAGGTGCCGGTGGCGGGGCACGTCCGCCGCCTGGCCGAGAGCAGCTGCTCGCGATCGGTCACGGCCCGCAGCTCCTCGAGCGCGTCCCACCGCCGCAAGTACGGGTCGCAGCGGCGGCGCCGTCCTGTCAACCGGCGGAGATCTCGCGCGGAACGGTGAACTCCGCGGCATCTCTCCGCCTTCTGCGAGGCGCGTCCAAGTCCGCGACGTCGCGCGAGTTGCGGCGGATGTGGAAACGGCCGCGTGCTCTCGGTTCGCACCCGATTCTCTGGGGGTCCCGTTCGCTCGACGCGAACCGGAGAGCAGAAATGTTCTCGAAACTCTTTGCCGAAACGGGTGCGGGGGGAGACTCTGTCGCATCTGCACCACCGCCTTCTGGCTTCCCGCCACTTTTCCCTGGGGTTGCGCCACTTCTTTCCGGGCGGCTTCGGTGCACCGAATCCTGCGGCAAAGGAAGCAAGGAACAAGATATCTACTGAAAAACCACCTGGACTCCGGTGGACGTTCTTTCCCGTATTCCGTGGCACCGATCGCGCGTGTCCGCAGGACGGTGGAGGGGATGATCTGTGGAAATCCTCCAGTACCCAAGGGCAGCGGATGCATCGATTGAAAGCAATTCGAGAAAAGCGCTACTCAAGAGGGCATCGACGGGATACAAACTGGAGACGGCACGGGTGTGTCCAGCGCGGCGCGAGGCGTGTTTATTCACAAGATGTAGGAGAACCCAATGTCCGCGAGACTCGTTGTTGTTTGCGCCGTTGTTTCGATGTGCCTGAGCGTGGCCCGCGCACAGATCCTCCCTACCGACGGGATTCTCGTCTCCCGGTCACGGATTCAAGGCACCTCCGGTTCAGGTGCAGCGTTTGACCTGGTCACGTACTGGGCGGGCATGAGCATTATCTCAGCTCATTCGGAGATCGGGAATCAAAACAGCGACAACTCCGCTATCGCTCTGGCAAAAGCGCTTCTGTACGTGTTCGATTCGACCAATCTCACTTATCAGGGGTACAGAAACCATGTCATAGACGCCATTCGAGTCATCTTCTCCACGCCACCGGATGACTTGAACTGGTCCGTCCTTGCCCCGTCTCGCGAACTCTGTGCGTACGTCGTTGCTGCCGATTTGCTAGTTCTCAGTGATGTGGACAAAGATTCCTTCAAGAGCTGGCTAGAAACTGCAGTGTACGAGACCGTCTATCGTGGAGGTATGGATCCCGAGTTGACCATCGAGGAGGCACATCGGTATCGTCCTCAGAATTTTGGAGGGCATGCCGGTGCTACTCGTCTCGCAACCGCAGTGTATCGAGGCGATGTTGCAGATGTCCAAAAATGCTGGCGCGTGTTTCGACAATTCTGTGGACACACAAACCTACTGCCTCCCGATGAATTTGATTTCGGCTCTGACATTTCCTGGCATCCGGAAGGATCAACCTCATCCACCTGGGTTCCCATCAATCCTGCTGGATCGTACATCATCGACTACTCCATGGGCTTTCCGGGGGTGAACAGAGACGTAGACGGCTGTCAACCGGATGAACAGAGGCGAGCCGGTTCATTTGCGTGGCCACCCACTTGGACGAAGTACCACTTTGAGGGGCTCCAAGGATTGTGGGCGCAGGCGCTGATCCTGAGCAGGTGTCAATACAGCCCCTTTACGGTAAAGAGTGACGCGATCTCTCGAGCCATGGACTTTTACTATAGAAATGGTATGGATATCGATCCGTTGGCGGCCAATCCGCGAGGTGACGATAGCCAGGACGATGTATGGATGGAGCCTCTTTCTAATCACTTCTATGGCACAAGCTACTATTGGATTGTTGATACTACATACACGGACTATCGGAACAACAAACCGGGGAAAGCGATCGGGTTCATGGAGTGGCTGTATCCTTGAGGCGGCGGTTGGTGGTCGAGTAGATGCTCGATGTCCTTCAGCGCCTGGCTTTCGTGTCGCATGCTCGTCGCGGTGAATGTTGACGGGACCGAAGCGCTGAGGATCCGGAGTGGGAGGCCGCGAACCCCGGCGCTGCGGGGGAGAGTCGCCTCCCCCGCGAAGAAAGAAGAAAGGAAGAAAGCGCACCGCCGCTGACCTCGCTCGCTTGGGTGCGGGCAGGTGACCCGCGCTAGGGACTTGGCACGCGTTGACGGAGGCACGGCACTCCAACTCCGCTTATCTCGTAAGACTGGGTGTCGCGCTGGACACCGGCTTCTCGCGCGTGGACGCCACTTCCGGACTCACATGGCGCCTGCATCGCTGGGGTTGGGACCAACAGGGATGATGAAGTTCAAAAGGGCGGAGATTCTCGGGGAGCAGTAGCCGCCCTCTGCCTGGGCAGCATAAAGTTAGACAGTCAAGTAACTTAGGGCGGCCACTTGCAGGTGGCCGCGAGAGGCTATGTCCTGTACTTGGTGCCCGACGTACACTTCAGAGGCTTGCACTTGAAAGCTTGCTGGAGAAGGACCAGGAGAGCAGTTCATGAAACGTGTCCCATTCGCGATTCTGCCTTTCACCATGCTAGGGGTCGCCTCGAGCGGTTATGCACAGTGTGGTCTAGATGAGACCGCGAGGCTGACCGCCACGAGCCCAGCAACTGGCGATCAATTTGGCCGTTGTGCGGTCCGTTTCGGCGATCGGTTGTTAATAGGGGCACCCGGCGCAGACGGTGCCGGCGACTCCTCCGGAGCATCGTTCGTTTTTTGCAATGACGGCACGCGATGGATCGAGGAACAACGCCTAGTTGCGGAAGATGCTGCTGCCGATGACCTCTTTGGCTCCTCCGTCGCAATCGGGGAAGGCGTGATCATCGTTGGCGCGCCAAGGACTAGTATGGGGAAACCCGCCTCAGGGGCAGTGTACTTGTTCGTGTTCGACGGCACTCAATGGCAACAGCTTGATAAGCTGGGTGCATCTGATGGATCGGCGGGGGACCTCTTTGGAACTTCGGTAGCCTTGCTTGGAGACACACTTATTGTCGGTGCACCGGGAAGAAACGGCAGCACCACCGATGAAGGCGCCGCCTATGTATTCCTGTACAACGGAGCACAGTGGACCGAGTCCCAAGTGCTGGATTCATCCGATGCCAACAGTGGTGACAGGTTTGGCACCACCTGTGTGCTCTCAGGCTCGGTTGCCGTCATTGGCGCGCCTTTCAACGATGTGCAGGGAAACAGCGATGCTGGTGCAGCATATTTGTTCCGACTTGTGAGCGGAGCCTGGCAGCAGGAACAGCGCCTAAGGGCACTGGATGGGGGAACCGGCGACGAGTTTGGATCCTGCGTTGACCTTGATGGTGACAAGCTGATCGTCGGTTCACCGTTGCACGATGCGACTGGCTCGAATGCGGGAGCTGCCTACATCTATCGCTTCGATGGCACTAGTTGGACGCTTTCTCAGAAGCTCCTGACTACAGAACCGCAAGCAGACATGAGATTCGGTTTCTCCGTTGCGATCAATGGGAGCCGGGTGATCATCGGTGCGCCCGGCAGGAACGAGCGAAGAGGAGCCTTGTATGCCTTTGAGGAGACTCCATCGAACTGGGAGCTCGTCTCGGTGATGGAGCCTACTGACCTGCAGGAAGGAGATGCCTACGGACAGCAGGTATGGCTGCACGAGGCTTCCCTTGTCTGCACGGCCGTCACGGGTGATGATTCCGACGGGCCGTGGATTCCTGACTGCGGTGCCGCCTACGCCTATGAGCTGCACGATCTCATCCTCCATCGCATCGGATTCATCAATCCGGGCGACACGGTTAGCCTTCGATCCTGTGGCGGAGAGGATGATTCTGCATCGGTCCTCGCATGTGTGGATGTAAACGGCGTTACGGCATGGTTGCCCCTTCGATATGGGATGTTTGATGACCATGGAGAATGGACCTTGAATGAAACGGTGCCGGGTGGGCTTTCGGGACTACACATCAAGCTCCAGTCTATCGCCTTGGAGTCCGATGGTGAGATTGTGGACTCGAATCGGCTGTCGGTTGCCTTTCCGTACAACGAGGATCAGAAACTGTTACCCGCCGTTGGGGATGCCTCGGATCAGTTCGGCGCTTGCTCAGCGATAATGGGTGACGTTGCCGTAGTTGGTGGATCCTCTGTCAACCCAACAATATTCCAATTCGACGGCAGTATCTGGGTGGAACGTCAACAACTTTCCAATTTGGCCCCGATGATCGGATATGGTCTGTTCGGGTACTCGGTGGCCGTCGGAAGAGGGTGCATCTTCGTTGGCCTTCCCGCAGAATTCAATGGCTCTCCCGGAGTAGTCATGGTCTACGGGAATACCGGCAAGAGATGGACTTTCACACAGCAGCTTCGGGCGTCAGATGGGAGGCTGGGAAGCGGCTCTCGATTCGGACATTCCGTCGCAGTTTCCGGCCCATTGGCAGTCATCGGAGCGCCTCAAGAAGATGGTCGTGCACGGGATGCGGGTGCAGCGTACGTGTTTCGATTCGATGGAACCCAATGGCTCGAGGAACAGAAGCTCACGGCATCCGATGCCATGGCCGAAGATCACTACGGTGAGTCCGTTGCTATCTGGAATAATCTCGTTCTAGTTGGGAGCCCAGGACATGACGGTGTGGGATTCGGATCCGACTCAGGCAGCGCATACGTGTACCGCTTCGACGGGGCGACCTGGAGAGAGGAACAGTTACTCGCATCTGCAGATTCGGGGCACTCAAACCGGTTCGGCCAGTCGGTGGCGATTTACGGGGCTTTCGCCCTCGTGGGCTCGCCCTACGACGATTGGAAAGGAGAGTCCTCCGGATCAGTGAGTGCCTTCCGGTTCGACGGCATCACCTGGAACGAGGAGGAGAAGGTCGCACCGTCGGACCTGAGTGGAGGAGACCTGTTCGGCTTTTCGGTCGGCTTGGACTCTTACACCGCAGTGATCACGTCTCCGGAGGACGGAGACGGGGGCGAGGGTTCGGGTTCCGCATACGTCTTTCGATTTGATGGCGTGGCATGGTCCGAGTGGAAGAAAGTGATCGCGTCGAACGACAATGCAGGTGACCGATTCGGAACTTCGGCAGCTCTAAGTGGGGATGCAGTCATAGTCGGAGCACCGCTGTCAGATACTGCCGGCGAAAACTCGGGCGTAGCCTATGTGTTCCGGCCGAGCACTCGCTGATCGTTACGCAGGCTCGGCGACGCGCGTCCGCGGTCAGGATCTCAATGAAGTGCATTTGGTGATGTGTATTCCGCTGATGCCGCTCACCTGTTCCGGCCATGCCGCTCACTCGTTCCATCGATGTCGATCAAGGGGTCGGAGCGAAGCGACGCTGCTGGGTTCGCCGCATCTTATCGGGACGTCTCGTCCCGAACCTCCGCGTCCCGCGGAGCGGCCCCTTGACCTACACCGAAGCGATGCCGAACCAGACCTTGCCCGTGACTCGATCGGTGATCGGGATCCCGTCTCCCGAGAAGTCGACGAAGGTCTTCTCGCCCGCGCGGTGATCCTGGCGCATGACGACGTCGCGATGTCTTCGGTAACGGGAGAAGTGCGCGCAGAACTGGCTGTACTCGTAGCCCTCCGGCGTGCGCTCCTTGTACTCCTGCCACAGGAGCTGAAGCGTCACGCCCTTGCGACGCAGTTCAAGGTCGATCTCGCCATAGTTCGGGAACGTTCGATTCGATGGGGACGCCGGCGATCGATACAACCGCTCCTCGAGCGTTCGCTCGTCGAGGTCATCCGCCAGCGGCCAAGACAGACCCGCCTGATCAACCCGGCGAAGGCAGTCCGTGACCGTGGAGATGGAGATCGAAAGACTGCGTGCAATCTGGCGATGGCTGAGCCCCCGCTCCTTCTTGAGCCGAAGCATCTCGCGAGATTGACGGATAGGCGCTGTAGTAGTTTCCCTCCGCGCCCGACGAGTCGACGCTGACGCGCTCGGTGATTCCCGTGGAGCGGTCGTGGACGAAGACGTCCGGAGTCCCGTTCTTGTCACCGGCAACCAGGTTCGAGGCCAAGCTGTGGAATGCCACGATCTGCCCGTCCGCCGAAATCGATGGACACCGGCTCTCTCTGTTCCCCTCTGCGCCCGACGAGTCCACGCTGACGCGTTCGGTGAGACCAGTGGAGCGGTCGTGGACGAAGATGTCTGTGGACTGGTTCGTGTCGCCGGCGACGAGGTTGGAAGCGCGGCTTTGGAACGCCACGATATGCCCGTATGCCGAGATCACAGGGGCGCAGCTAATTGTCACCGGTCACTCAAAACCGGCCAGGTGGGGTCGAATCAAAACCGGCCACTTCGAGCGTAGGACATTTCCCCAAGGGCATGCTGCCTCTCCAGGGAGGCAGACATGGCAAACACGCTCACGATGGCCGACGTTCACTCGATCGAAACTCTCCTTCAGAGGGGCTGGTCCTATCGACGGATCGCTCGCGCACTGGGAATCCACCGAGAGACGGTGGCGCGGCATGCCTCGCCGCTGACGGGCACAGATTCAAAACCGGCCATTTCGACCCCCGGGGTTGCCGGTCGCCCCAGTGAGTGCCGGGGATTCCAGGATGCGATCCTCGCCAAGGTGGAGAAGGGTCTTTCGGCGCTGCGGATCCACCAGGATCTGGTGCACGAGCACGGCTTCTCCGGAAGCTACCAGAGCGTCAAGCGGTTCGTCCGAAGGTTGCGTCGATCCACGCCTCTTCCGTTTCGACGGATGGAATGTGATCCCGGAGAGGAGGCGCAAGCGGACTTCGGGAAGGGTGCGCTGACGGATCGACCCGGAAAATGTGTATTCCGCTGATGTCGAACACTCGTTCCGGTCATGCCGAACGGTGTTTCCGCGCATGCCGAACACCTGAGTCGGAGCGAAGCGACGCTGCTGGGTTCGTCGCATCTTATCGGGACGTCTCGTCCCGATCCTCCGCGTCCCGCGGAGCGGCCCCTTGGGGCGGCGAGCGCGGAGCGGGACGCGGCTCGGGTTGGTAGTGGCCGCGGCGCAGCGACTCTCCCGCGAGCTCCAGGCGGTGTGCGCGGTGGAGCAAGCGATCGAGGATGGCATCGGCGAGCGTCGGTTCGCCGATGGCGTCGTGCCAGGACTTCACGGGAAGCTGGCTGATCACAATCGTCGACCTCCGCCCATGGCGGTCCTCGATCACCTCGAACAGGTCGCGACGCATGAGCTCGCTCAGCGCTGAGCTGGCGAAGTCGTCGAGGATCAGGACGTCGGCCTTGGCGAGGTGTGCGAGGTCCTTCAGGTAGCTGCCGCTCGCGCGGGCGATCGAGAGGTGGTGCAGGAGGCGCGGCACGCGCGTGTAGATCGCGCTGAATCCCTCCCGACACGCCTGGTTCGCGAACGCGCACGCAAGCCAGGTCTTGCCGATCCCGGTGGGTCCGGTGATCACGACGTGGTCGTGCGTTCGGATCCACTGGCAGGTCGCCAGGCGCTCGATCACCGATCGATCGAGTCCGCGCGGGTGCCGGAGGTCGATGTCCTCGACGCACGCGGTCTCTCGCAAGCGTGCGGCCTGCAGACGCTTCTTCAGGCTGCGCTCGCGCCGCAGGGTCCACTCGCGGTCGACGATCATCCCGAAGCGTTCTTCGAACGACAGCGGATCGGGAAGCTTGCGCTCGAGCGCTTCTCTCAGCGCCTCCGCCATTCCGGCGAGGTGCAAGGAATGGAGCTTCTCCACGGTTTGCTGGTGCAGCATGCGGACTCCTTTCGTTCATCGGGGGTTCAGAGTGGATGTCGAGCGTGGCACGCGGCTCTCGTCGTGGCCTCCAACGCTCGACGTTTCAGACATCAGGTGTAGGAGCGAGCCCCTCGCACGTTCTTATGCGAGCGCGGCAGCGGACGGATCGACGCGAGCTCTTCGCTCGCGTCTTCGATCGGCGCGCGGTCGAGACCGCTCCGCAGGATGGACTTCACGCTCGCGTAGCTGTAGGTGCGGAACTGCAGGGCTCGTCGGCTCGCGGCCTCGAGACGATCGCAGCCGTGCTTGTGGCCGAGGCGCAGAACCCCGAGGCACGAGCGGTAGCCCTGCTCGGGATGCGGACGGGTGCGCAGGATCGCCTCGAACAGCTCGGCGGTTGCAGGACCTGCCGCATTCTTCGCCCACTGCACCATTCGGGCCGGGGTCCACTCGACGTGCCGGCGGTGCGATTCAGGCATGTGCTCGGTCGCGGTGGTGTGTTGTCCCTTCGCGAAGCTGCGGGCGTGGGAGGCGACGCGCTTGCCTTGGTGCAGGATCTCAATCGTCCGCAGCGTCGACCGGGAATCGACCGACTCGTGGACCAAAGGGTACGGAACGCTGTAGTAGTGGCCTTCGACCTCAACATGGTAGTCGATGTTAAATGTGGTCGACCACATTTAACATCTTCTGTGGCGTTCCCGGTTATGTGGCGCAATCAGCGTCGATCAGCGCCCCAGGCTGGTTCAATCAAGACCATTCGCCACATAACTAACCGCGAGCCATGATCGGATCCCTTCACCCTTTGA
>Ga0247727_10010387_pt1 | contig 16514 bp, 15 predicted proteins | sample WisWelCaveWW1625_FD_202498 | JGI IMG/M metagenome (GOLD analysis project Ga0247727, IMG submission 202498) | Biofilm microbial communities from Wishing Well Cave, Virginia, United States - WW16-25 | ecosystem: Environmental > Aquatic > Deep subsurface > Groundwater > Cave microbial mat | place... | reverse complement strand
TGAAGAACGCCACCAACTGCCCATCCGCAGAGAGCGCCGGATACCCGCTGCCACTATTCCCTTCGGTGCCCGACGAGTCCACGCTGACGCGTTCGGTGAGACCGGTCGATCGGTCGTGGACGAACACATCGGTAGTGCGGTTGGTGTCGCTTGGCACGAGGTTGCGCGCGCCGCTGCTGAACGCCACGACTCGGCCGTCTGCGGAAATCGCTGGGTCTTGGCTGTTGCCGTTCGCCTCGGTGCCCGACGAGTCCACGTTGACGCGTTCGGTGAGGCCGGTCGAACGGTCGTGGACGAATATGTCCGGGTGTCCCTTGGTGTCGCCGGGGACGAGGTTCGAGGCCAAGCTCTGAAACGCCACGACCCACCCGTCCGCGGAGATCGCTGGATCAAAGCTGTCGTCGTTCCCTCCTGCGCCCGACGAGTCCACGCTGATCAGCTCGGTGATTCCGGTGGACCGATCGTGAACGAAGATGTCACTCTCCTGGTTCGAGTCGCCGGCGACCAGGTTCGTGGCACGGCTCTGGAACGCCACGATCCGCCCGTCTGCAGAAATCGCCGGCCACCCGCTTTCGTCATTCCCCTCCGCGCCCGATGAGCTCACGCTGATCCGTTCAGTGATTCCAGTCGACCGGTCGCGGACGAACACGTCCTCTTCGCAGTTGGTGTCGCCGGGGACGAGGTTTGAGGCCAAGCCCCAGAACGCCACGATGCGACCGTCTGCAGATACCGCGCAACCTGCCCAACTAGAGTCATTCCCCTCCGCACCCGAGGAGTCCACGCTGACGCGCGTGGTTTCCTGCCCACTGGCGATGGCGGTCAGCAGGACTAGAAAGAGCGCGCTTGATCTGTGGGGGAGGCGACCCTCCCCCACATCGGCCGCTCCGCGGCCTCCCCCTTAGGGCACCGGCCGCGCTATGCGCGACCTGCCCGGGGCCAATCCAAAACATGCTGCGCTCACTGCACGCCGATGCGGATCTCCAGGCCGTTGGTGGTGGAGACTCCCCTGACGGCGCCGGGGTCGTGCAGCGTGGCTTGGCAGTAGAGATTCAATCCGAGGAGCGCGCTGACGGGGGAACCATTCACGATCCAGGAGCCATCGGGCGCAAGCTGGATGGGGAACACGAAGAACGGCAACGAGAGATTGACGTAGAAGTGGGCGCCGCCGAACACCGGATAGAGGTCGGTCTGCCCGAAGCCGATCCACATCAGACCGGTGGTGCTCGGGAGACCGTTCGTGAGTACGAGCGTGTGGCCGCCGGAGGGGAAGGCATCCGTGCCATCCAGATTGGGTATGCGCCCCAAGGTCCCGGGCCAGCCCGCGCCAAACGTACGGAACGTCAAGCGGTGGATCAGGAACACGTCGAAGTCCAAGTCCGTTTCGCCGCCGTAAGGGTTAATGCTGTTGAAGATGGCGGCCCTGCCGTCGCTCATCAAGTCGGGATTCTGGGATCCCTTGACCAGTGCATTTCCGTTCTGGTCGACCCCGAGCAAGGTCGTCCGCAAGTTCTTGCGGTCGCGCAGGAAGACATCCACATCCGTACCGGTCGGTGCGAAATTGGTTGCCCCACTCTCAAACGCGACCAAAAGTCCATCGAAAGAGAGCGACATGCGGTCACTGGTCTCGCCATCACCCTGGATCCCCGAGGTGTTGACGCTGACGCGCTCGGTGATGCCGGTGCTTCGCAGATGCACGAATGCGTCCGGCTCTTGATTCGTGTCTCCCGGAACCAGATTCGTGGCTCCGCTGATGAACCCTACGACATTGCCGTCGCCGGAGATCTCGGCATCGCCGCTGCCACCGTTGCCCTGCGCGCCGGAGGAGGAGGCGACGCTGGCGCGCTGCAGCACCCGCGCGGAGCGATCGAACACGAAGACGTCGGCCGTTCCGTTGGTGTCGTTGGCCACGTGATCGGAGGCGAAGGACGTCCAGGTCACCAGATTGCCGTCATCGCTGATCGCCGGGGTGAAGCTGTGCCCGTTGGCGGGTCCGAAGCCTGGACCAAAGCTGACCAGCTCTGTCGCGAACGTCGCGCGGTTGAACACGAAAATGTCCGACTTGTTGTTGGTATCGCCGGCGACCAGGTTGATGGCGTCGCTGAAATAGGTCACGAAGCCGCCGTTCCCGGAGAGGCACGGGCCGTCGCTGCTGCCGTTCGTCTGATCGAGCCCCGTCCCGACCGTCACCACAGTCAGGCTCTGCGAAGAACCCTGGATCTGCACCAGGAAGATGTCGGGGAGACCGTTGCCGTCACCGAACCACAGATCGCTGGCGAAACTGCGAAAGGCCACGGACTGACCGTCGAGGCTGATCGAAGCGTCCTCGCTGGGGCCATTTCCGGACTGACCACCCCATATCGACCGGCTGAGAAAGCGTGTCTCCCCCGTGAGACGATCGACCCAGAACACGTCGTCCATTCCGTTATGGTCGTTGGCGACCAGGTTCGACGCGGCCGATACGTACACGACGAATCGGCCATCGGCGGACACTTGATGCCCAGCCCCGCTGCTGAAACAGGGGGCGTTCGGGTCGCCGCCGATGCCATGGCTGACACGCTCCAGCTGTTGGCCGTGCGCCGGCAACCCGGGCCAAAGCAGGACCATGACTGCCGCCTGCGTCAAGGTCCCGAACCACCCTTTCGTTCCGTGCGGTCGTGGAGTGATGTGCTTCATGTACATGGTCGATCTTCTCGTAGGCGGTGTTGCGCCGCAGCCTGCTGACGTCCCCAGAGCTCTAAGCGAAAGCCGCCGCATGAGCCGCACCGCGCAATGGGTGCGCTGCGCATCGGCCGGCGATCGATAGAAGAACGGCCATGGCGGATCGTTCTTACACTTCAATTGAAGGACCGGCACGAACCGGGGCCGGCGCATAGGGAAATCTACTGCGGGTTCCAGCCCGCCGCGGGGGGGCGGCGGCGGTGAACCGGTCGACGAAGGGGGGCGAGAGGGGTCGAAAGACGCCATCGTCGGAGGGCGATGTCGGATCGCAAGTGCACGGAACGCGGTCAAAGTTGCGGCGGCGACGTGCAGCAGCAGTCCCGTCACTCGAGGACGAGGCGGGGTTCGCGGAAGTGAGACGCCGGCTGCGGGAAGGACACGCACTGGACCACTTCGGGTGGGCCGCGAGCGGGGGAGGACTTTACGAGGCCAAGGCAGCGCAGGATCCGGGCTACCGCGCCTGCCTCCGTGATGGTCGCGATCCGCCGGCGCGATCCGCCGCAGGGGCATCGGAGCACATCGAGGAGGAAGACGCGTTTCATTAGTTCCGCCCAGGAGTAGTTGGGGAAACGCACCGCAGCCGCCGCGGTCGCCACCTTCAGCCCATCGTCCGGGGTCATCGCAGCACCGGGATCCGATGCGGCATCTTGCGGGTGCGGCACGATGTCGCGTCGGCGCGGCCGCGGACGCGAGGACACCGTGATACACGTTGTGCCGCAACTTGCGCAACGTCGCGGACTTAAAGCGGCCTCGCGCGATGGACCCCCAATCTGCGGAAATACGAACCGAGAACGTCAACGAACGCCTCCAGCTCCGCAATCGGATCGGTCTTCACGCCGCGCTGAGCGGCTTGAGATCCCTCGGGCGCAACCTCCCTAGCCCCAACTCCCTTAGCAGCCGGTTCACCGCAGTAATCGACGCGAGTCCGGGTGCCGCGATTTCGATTCCAAGAGGCTTGTGCTCCTTGGAGAAATCGACGAGAAGCCCAGCATCGTACCGTCGCGTCGAATGCACGGTGTCTCGTGGTCCGCGCGGCAAGTAGTAGTAGGCCGCGAGGATTCTTCCGTTGCGATAGGTCACCTCCAGGTAGGCATCTTTCATGACTCAGTCCCCGTTTGGCCTGTAGGCCGTGACAACAACAACCAAGCGTCGTCTCCGGCCGGGTTCCACAATGATGTCCCAGCTCACGCGCGCGAGCCGGGAATGGATCACTCATCGCCCATCCACGATGTCCCTGGAAACTTCAGTAGCCCGATCGAACATCTCGCGCAGCTCCACCTCGTTGAATCGTCGGTCACTCATCCGCTTGAGAAGATGCGAGGTCAACTCCAGGTCCCAGTTGCCTCTGCCCGGAAGTTCATCGTCGGAGGGTTACTCTTGCCCAGCCATGCCTCCCATCCTTCATGCCCTGGCCCTGATCCTCGCCGGCTGGGTGAACCGGCACCAGCAGCGGATCCTCGACTTCCTTCTCGAGGAGAACCGGATCCTTCGCAGACAGCTCGGCAAGCGCCGGCTGCGGCTGAGCGATGACGAGCGCCGCCGCGCACCCACATCTTCTGGAAGACGCGCTTCGGCGCCGGATCCGTGCCTATCTCTGGCCGTACCTGGGACGCACCGAGGTCGTGTTCGACTTCACGCTCTCCCGATCCCGCGATGGACCGTTCGAATTCCTCCGAGGTTTCAAGGGATTTCTGCAGACCGACGCCTACGCGGGCTACCACCAGGTGCAAACCGTGGACGGCAATCTGCCCGTGGGCTGCTTTGCGCACGCGCGCCGCCGTTTCTTCGAGGCCCTGCGGCATGATCCGCACCCGGCGATGTTGCCGATGGCGCTGATCCGCCTGCTGTACCGGATCGAACGCGAAGCAAGCGAGCTCACTCCCGACGCGCGCCTGGCGATGCGGCAGGAGAAGGCTCGTCCCGTGCTCAACCAGCTCCACCTCTGTCTGCTCGAGCTCAAACCCATCGTGCTTCCCCGCTCCAAGCTGGGCGAATCGGTGGGCTACACCCTCGCGCAGTGGGACACGCTGATCCGGTACCTCGAGGACGGGCGTGCTCGATGGCTCGCACTCCGAGTGCGCGCCGAACGACGATGCGGCGGCGCCCGCGCCGGGAATCTTCGCGCTCAAGGCCCTGCCGGCGCAGTTCCGCAGGGACGATGTCAACAACTCGAACGACAGTCATTGGACCGCGAACAACCGCGCGCGGCTCGAGGGCTATCCGCGCATCATGGGGCCGGAGCGCACTGCCCGGAGTCTGCGCACGCGGATCGGCCTGCACCTGCTGGAGGATCGCTTGAACGGAGCGGACGGCGCGCCCGGCAAGAGCTTCACTCTCGAGCAGCTGATCGCGCGCACGATGAACAATCACGTGTACGCCGGTGAGATGTGGCGAGATGCATTGGTCGGGTTGTGCAAGACCGCGCCTCAGCTCGCCACCCACGCCGAGGCGTGCGCGGCGCTGGCCGGCTTCATGCCCGCCGCTCCGGACCTGTTTCGCTGTGGCGTTCGATGCCCAGGATCCGCTCAACACCCCGCGCGGCCTGAACACGGCCAATCCCAAAGTTCTCGAGGCGCTGGTCGGCGCGGTGCGGGACCTCGAAGCCTCCGGCGTGCTGATGAACGCTACGCGGCGCAAGTACCAGTTCGCGGCAAAGAACACCGAGCGCATTCCGGTGCCCGGCGGACCGGGCGGCATGGGCGTCTACAACTTCATCGGGCCCGGGCCGGACTGGAAGGTGGGCGAAGGCTGGCGCGGTGTGGACGGCGGCAGCACGTACATCTCCTGGGTGCAGTTCACCGACAAGGGGCCGCCGCCGCGATCGCCAATCTCAAGATCGTGCGTGAAGAGAACCTGCCGGCAAATGCCGCGGCCCAGGGTGCGTACCTTCTCGAGCAGCTCAAGCCGTTCGAGAGATGCTATCGCGCGGTCGGAGACGTGCGCGGCAAGGGCCTCATGATCGCGCTCGATCTGGTGAAGGACCGGGCGACGCGCGAGCCCATCGATCCGGAGGACGGTTACGCCAGCGCGGTCGCTGCGGCCACGCGCGCGGCCGGCGCGCTCGTGCGCCCGGTCGGCACGAAGATCATTCTTTCGCCACCGCTCATCCTGCATCGGGAGCAGGCAGATGCGCTCGTGACGGCGCTCGACGCGGGCTTTCGCGAGGTTGGATGAACACCCGGGCGGCGTTTCTCGGCGGCCAGTCCGCCGCGGCAGCGCCCGCCGGCGTGGTCGGGTTTCCGACGGCGCTCGCCACCGCCGTCGGGCTCATCATGGCGAGCCCCGTCATCCTGACGGTGACGAGCGGCTTCGGGATGGGTGGCAGCGCGTTCGTGGCGGCCATTGCGTTCGTGGTCATGGGGAGGGGGTCGTCGGGCAGGCAACAACCTGCATCGGCTGCAGTCAGCTACAATTGCCACGCGCAACCGTTACCCCGGTTCTCCGTCTGGAGCCAACGATGAAACTCTCTCGATGGATCATTTCCTTCGGCGGACTGATCATCGGAATCCTCTCTCACCCGGGATCATCCGTGGGCCAAGTGACCGCTCGATCAAGCGTCGACTCCTCGGGCGTCCAGGGTGACGAAGACAGTTCCTCGGCTTCTCTGTCGGCGAACGGAAGACTTGTCGCCTTCGATAGCGACGCAACCAACCTTGTCGATAATGACACGTTTGTTCTCACAGACGTATTCGTTCATGACCGCGATACCGGGATCACGGAACTGGTCAGCATCAACTCCGATGGGATTCAAGCAAACCACCTGAGCTTTGATCCTGTGATCTCGGCTGATGGAAATGCCGTCGCATTCGTGAGCTCTGCCACGAATCTGGTATCCGATGACTTGAATGAGACTTGGGACATTTTCGTCCACGACCGGACGGCGCGTATCACGGAGCGAGTTAGCGTTAGCTCTTCGGGCGTCGAGGCAGACCGCGAGTCCGCTCATCCGTCGATCTCGGCCGATGGAAGGTTCGTGGTCTTCGAGAGCCAAGCCACCAACTTGGTGCCCAACGACCGCAATCAGCGTTCCGACATCTTCGTGCGCGATCGCCTCACTGGATTCACCGAAAGGGTCAGCATCGGGAATTCGGGGGCTGAGGCTAATAGCAGCAGCTACTTTCCATCGATTTCGGCCGATGGCTTGACCGTTGCCTTCCAGAGCGCGGCTTCGAATCTCGTCGCGGATGACAAGAACAACTCTGACGATGTCTTCGTCTACGATCGAGCTACGAAGATGACCGAGCGAGTCAGTCTAAGCTCGGCTGGGGCAGAGGCGGACGCATCCAGCTCGGACGGCGCCATCTCCGCGAACGGCTCAGTCGTAGTGTTCGTCAGCAAGGCCCGGAATCTCATCCCCGCAGACACGAACCGCGCCGATGACACCTTCGTGCACGATCGGGCCACAGGGACTACGGAACGCGTCAGCGTGGACACGTTCGGAAACGAGTCTGATGGACCAAGCGACGAGCCCTCGATTTCCGCGGATGGGGCCATCATCGTCTTCTCCGCCGATGCGACCAACCTCGTGGAAAACGACACCAACGGAGTTGACGACATTTTCGTTCATGACCGCAAGACTGGCGTCACGATCCGGGTGAGCGTGGACTCCGCAGGGGCGCAGGGCAAGGGCGCTAGCCTGGGTCCATCCGTGTCGAGTGATGGCAGCAGTGTCGGGTTCGACAGCCGTGCTTACAACCTGGTTTCCGACGACACCAACGGCGTGGACGACGTTTTCGTCCACGATCTGTGTTCGGCAGATGCCACGTGGTCAAACTACGGGGACGGGTTCCCAGGGAGGTTCGGGATTCCATCGATCACGTCCCTGACGGATCCGGTGTTGGGCAAGCGTCAGACCATACATTGCGATAGTTCTTCGGGCGATTACTCCGTGGCCCTCGTCCTGATTGGTTGGGAGGATGCCTTCATCCCAAGTGACAAGGGAGGCGTTCTGCTGCTCATTCCCGAAATCAGCATCCTTGTTCCCCTCGGCCCGGATGGAATCTGGATCAGTGCACTTCTTCCTGGAGAGGAAACTCTCTGCGGCACCGAAGTGTTTCTGCAGGCCGTCGAACTGGACCCTGCCGCCCAGGCCGGGCTCTCGTTCACTCCCGGACTGAAGTTGGTGCTCGGCTACTAGAATCGCTGATGGAGACGAAGATGAATCTCGTTCGTACCTTGCTTGACTCGGCCACTGCCGTCACTTTTCTGTCTGTCTCGGTTTGCGGCCAGGAAACGCTGCGCGTCAGCATCGATTCCTCGGGAATGCAAGGCGACAAGGACTGCTTAAGACCCGCTCTCTCCGCGGACGGGATGGTTGTGGCTTTTCAGAGCGAAGCCACCAACCTCGTTTCTGGGGACACGAACGGAGACTGGGATGTCTTCGTTCATGACCGGAACACCGGGACTACTTCCCGCGTTAGCTTAGACTCGTCCGGCACGCAAGCTGACGGTGATAGCTTCTCGCCATCGATTTCGACCGACGGGAGGTTCGTGGCGTTCAGCAGCGTTGCGGGGAATCTCGTACCGAACGACAAAAACGGTTCTTCGGACATCTTCGTCCACGACCGCCTCAACGAAATTACCGAACGAGTCAGTGTGGACTCCTCGGGAGCGGAAGGCAACGGTAGCAGCGGCCAGCGATCTTCGGTTACTGGAGACGGGCGGATCATCGCTTTCGAGAGCTACGCATCGAATCTTGTCGAGGATGATCGAAACTTTGATCGCGACGTGTTTGTTCACGATTGCCTCACCGGAATCACCGAGCTTGTGAGCATTGATGCTTCTGGTCAAGCGGCCGCAGGTCCATCCCAGCAGCCGTCCGTCTCGGCGGATGGGCAGTTCGTTGCCTTCACGAGTAAGGCCCCCGATCTTGTTTCCCAGGACCTCAACGGCCTGGAGGACGTCTTCGTGCACGATCGAGTGTTGCGCGTCACTGAGCGAGCCAGCGTGGACTCCTCGGGAGGCGAGGGTAACGGTTACAGCATGAGTGTGGCTCTTTCGGCAGACGCCGCGTGCGTTGCCTTCTCGAGCCGGGCCAATAACCTGGTTCCCGGAGACACCAATGGTGCGGAAGACGTCTTCGTCCATATTCGCTCGCTGAAGACGACCGAAAGGGTCAGTGTGAGCTCCGGAGGCGTGCAAGCCGACGCGCATTGCTATCTGCCGTCGATCTCGGCGGACTCGATCATCCTGGTTTTCTTTAGTGGTTCAACGAATCTCGTCGACAACGACACCAACGGTCAGGAGGACGTATTCTTCCATGATCGGTCGGTTGGGGTCACCGTGCGCGCCAGCGTGAGCACCTCAGGCGCACAGGCCAAGTGGGGCGGCAGGACGCCGGTAGTCTCGGCGAACGGATTGGTGATCTCGTTCCACAGCCCATCGCCGGATCTCGTTCCGGATGATACGAACGAGAGGGAAGACATCTTCGTCCACGAGATCTGTCCGACCGACGCGTCTTGGTGGAACTATGGCACCGGCTTCTCGGGTGAGCGCGGGGTGCCGGCGTTCGTCGCATTGAGTGAGCCGGTGATAGATTCCATTCTCGTGCTGCAGGCTGGCAACTCGTCGAGCGGATTCACTGTCGGGATCCTGCTGGCCGGACTGCAATCCACCTTGATTCCCACTTGCAAGGGTGGTGACCTGCTCGTGATCCCCATCTCCACGATGTTGCTGGCGTTGCCGCCGAACGGAATCGTCCTCTCCTTCGAGCTGCCAGGCGATGACGCGCTTTGCGGGCTTGAGTTGTTCCTGCAGATACTTGAGCGCGACCACGAAGCAGCAAAAGGCCTATCTTTCACAGCAGGAATGGCGCTCAGATTCGGGTATTGATGATCTCTTCTGGAACGATCATTCATGAACGCGGTGAGGGGTCGGTCTCAACTATTGGACTCATGGCTGAGTTAGTCGAAGCTGAAGGGTTCTGAGCGTCTGAGCGTTCATTCCAGTCAAAGACTTACATCAGCATCCTTGAAGGAACTTCGGGCTAACTCAGCGTGTAGCCACCGTCGACGACGAGGGCCTGGCCGGTGATCCAGCGGGCTTCGGCGCTGAGAAGGAAGCACACGGCTCCTGCGACGTCGTCGGGCTCGCCGATGCGGTGGAGCGCGGCGCGAGATTCATAAAGGTGCTCTTGCTGTGCGAACGCCGGTTCGTGCTCGGTCATCGGGGTGCGCACCAAACCGGGCAGCACGCAGTTGACGCGAATGCCGCTGCTGCCGTGATCGAGCGCCATCGAGCGCGTCAAGGACCTCAGCGCGCGGACCGAACTCCTTCAGCATTTATTGACGCCAGTGGCGTGACGAAAAGTAGGAACTTCGTCATGGCTCTTGGCCTCGTCGCAATCGGTGTAGCCATTGACGCCGCCGGCATCTACATGGGGGACACCGACGACGCGCCCGGCGCGGCGCTAATAGGCATCCTGTTGATGATCGGCGCGGTGGCGCTCGGCGTGAGGACCGCGCGGCGCAAGACATAGCACCAGTCTCTGGCGCGAGAAGCGCTGCCATGCGCGGTGAGGGAGATGCTGCGTGACGCGGATTCTAACGGCGTGATGCCAGCCGCCTGATATCAACTTTGAACCGCAACATTGACTAGATTTCATTGAAGCACTCCTGAGAGGTTTTGAACCGGAGCCGTTTTCGCGGTCGATGATTGAGTTGTCGAGCAATGGCGTTGCAGTGTGGCTGCGAGAGCTTCGTCATGCTGGTGCCTGGGGACGTACTGACGGATCAGGCCGTTGGTATTTTCGTTCGTCCCTCGCTCCCAGGAATGATGCGGAGTGGAGAAGTAGAACGTTTTGCGCATAGGGAAATCTACTGCGGGTTCCAGCCCGACGGGAGGTGTCAACGATCACCAGAAACCGCGGGAATCTGATCATGGTGGTTCTCCTGGGAACTTCTGGTTCCTCGGACTCCGGCTCCGGGGGTCTGATGCACGGTGGATCTGGAGCGTTCGTTCCGCATTCCATGGCATTGGGGGGCGGGGCTGCTTCGAACAGCAGATCAGGCCTGCCAAGGCCTCGAGAATTGGTCGGCACTAAACACCAGCCCGGACGTGTCAGCGTCACTCGTGATCAGAATGCCGCGGATCCTGGTGATCGCCAACAGGAGGGGGCGTCGGCGGTGAACCGGCCGCCGAAGGGGGTGCGAGAGCGGTCGAAAGACGCCATCGTCGGAGGGCGATGTTGGATCGCAAGTGCACGGAACGCGGTCAAAGTTGCGGCAGGGACGTGCAGCAGCAGCCCCGTCACTCGAGGACGGGGCGGGGCTCGCGGAAGTGAGACGCCGGCTGCGGGAAGGACACGCCCCGGCGCGATCCGCCGCAGGGGCATCGGAGCACATCGAGGAGGAAGACGCGTTTCATGAGTTTCCGTCCGGCGTCACTCGAACGCATCGCCCCGGCCACATCGGTGAGCCATGTCTGCGCAACTTTGCCTCCGCGATGGTCCGAATGCCAGAAGTCGCGGTCAGCTTCTACTGCCGACGGCGTGGCCTGATCAGCCCGGCACGCGATTTCCAGCCTCATCGTGACCCACCACATTTTGGGCCCAGAGTCTGTCAGCACCCTGAAACAACGCCCCGGCGCCCCGCACCTTTGCACCCCACGGGGAACTCGCAATCATTCAGACCCGAGCAGGAGATTGAGTCCTGCCGTGAACGAGACTCCCTTCGCGGCTCCGGGATCAACCTCGAGCACCTGAAGGTAGACCTCGAGTCCGCAGAACTGGTTCTCGTCGGGAATCCCAGCCTCGATCGTGCTCCCGATCCAGCGCACGTACAGTGGGAGCGTCAAGACCGGCACCAAGAGCAGCGTGCCGCCGCGGTTCGTGGGGATCGAAGCCTCCTGGTATCCCGCGAGAAGCAGTGCCGCCGTGTCGTTCCCGTAGCTGTTGCCGAGATCGAGGATGAGCCTCGTTCCCAGCACCGGGTCGGTTCGGGAAGTGAACGGCGGAATCCCGTTCGAGCCGGGGAAACCGGCTCCGTAGTTGGACCAGGAGGCATCGGCGTCGCAGGGTAGTTCGTGCACAAAGGCGTCTGACACGAAGTTCGTGTCGCCGGCAACGAGATTGGAAGCCTTGCTGTAGAACGCCACCAACTGCCCTTCCGCAGAGAGCGCCGGATACCCGCTGCCACTATTCCCTTCGGTGCCCGACGAGTCCACGCTCACGCGCTCAGTGAGACCGGTCGATCGGTGGTGGACGAATACGTCCGACCTGTTGTTGGTGTCGCCTGGCACGAGGTTGCGCGCGTAGCTGCTGAACGCCACGACTCGGCCGTCTGCGGAAATCGCCGACTCGGAGCTCCAGCCGTTCGCTTCTGCTCCTGATGGGTTGACGCTGACGCGTTCGGTGAGGCCGGTCGAACGGTCGTGGACGAATATGTCCGGGTGTCCCTTGGTGTCGCCGGGGACGAGGTTCGAGGCCAAGCTCTGAAACGCCACGACCCGCCCATCCGGGGAAATCGCTGGAAGAAAGCTGCCGCCGGTCGCTTCTGCTCCTGATGAGTTGACGCTGACGCGTTCAGTGAGGCCGGTCGTACGGTCGTGGACGAATATGTCCGAGTGTCCCTTAGTGTCGCCGGCGACCAGGTTCGTGGCACGGCTCTGGAACGCCACGACCCGCCCGTCTGCAGAAATCGCCGGCCACCCGCTTTGGTCGTTCCCCTCCGCGCCCGATGAGCTCACGCTGATCCGTTCAGTGATTCCAGTCGAGCGGTCGCGGACGAACACGTCCTCCTCGTAGTTGGTGTCGCCGGGGACGAGGTTCGAGGCCAAGCCCCAGAACGCCACGATCCGACCGTCCGCAGACATCGCGCCTCCCCACCAACTAGAGTCATTCCCCTCCGCACCCGACGAGTCCACGCTGACGCGCGTGGTTTCCTGCCCACTGGCGATGGCGGTCAGCAGGACTAGAAAGAGCGCGCTTGATAGACCGCGTTCGTTCCCGATCAACCGCATGAGAGTCCTCCCGTCCAGCGTTCCAGAAGAAGTTTACAGTACGTCTGAACAAGCGCCCCGTCGGCTGCTGCGTCGTACATCGCTCGAGGGTCGTATTGTCGATCGTGGTGTTGCAGACAGCAGGGCGCGTGTGTCCTATAGCCTGAAGCCAAGGATCCGTCCAGACCAGTCCGGCTTTGAGGTGGATCTCCCCAGGGGATGAATTGGATTTGGGAGACGGTCCCGATCAGAGCCAGGAACTGCTGCTGGCGCCGGTTCCCGAGGAAGAGGGTCTGCCCATCCCGTTTCTTGGGGTAGAGCACAACTTTGGTGCTTTCGTCAGGATCAAGGTTTTCAGGTGTACCACCTCAGTCTGTTCGGAGTGAACGTGCACGAAGTGCGTGGTCGTGGAGGGAGAAACCGTCGACCTCGACACAGCCCTCCTTGGGGATGGTGCACGGCTTTGCGCGCTCGTTCGGGCGCCGGCGCATGATCGGCTGACCGGAGGATGGGCCGAGAGCAACGCGATGTACCAAGGAAGCCGCGGTGCAGGCGGCGAGTGACGGGACGCCTGAAGGAGTTCCGGCGCGTCGCCACTCGCTTTGAGAAGCACGCCGTGTACTTCCTTGCGATGGTGACGCTGGCCGCCGTGCTGCTGTGGTTGTGAGCCACCTGCTCACATCGCTTCGTTCGTTCGTCAGATGAAGCGCGCTGTCTGCTGAGGCGGCGCGGTCAGTCCGCTCCATCGCGCGCCTTGCTTCCTGCTACAAACCTCTTATATGATTGGCGATCGACGCCTCTTGGCGGCGGCGAGTTCAACCTCTGAAAGGAGATCGTATGAAATCCTCTGTCACGAACTTGGTCATGGCTCTCGGCCTCGTCGCCATCGGCGTAGCCATTGGCGCCGCCGGCATCTACATCGGGGACACCGATGACGCGCCCGGCGCCGCGCTAGTAGGCATCCTGCTGACGATCGGCGCAGTGGCGCTCGGCGTGAGGACCGCACGGCGCAAGTCATAGCACCCACAGTTTCTGGCGCGAGAAGCGCCGCCTTGCGCGCGGTGTCGACCCCGTACGCGCCGAGCGCGCCGGTGCTGCGAATCACGGGGGCCGGGAGCCTACAGGCTCTTTGCACACACGCCTTAGCCACCCTTATCGTCGGCGGAGCACGCCACGCCTTCGGGCGTAGGCGATCAGCAATGCGCGATGTTGAGCATGCGGCCGGCGGCGCCCGCGGCGCGCCTTGCCGCTGTACTGGTCAATCCAATCCCGTTCGGACCACAGTTCCGGGTCCGACTCATAGGGCGCGATCAAATGGAAGCGCTCCGCGTCAACGCCCGTCGGATGGCCGAGTGCGCGGACATGGCACGTCAGCAAGAAGTTGAACAGTTTTAGTTGCTGCGCGTAGGCCTTGCCTTCATTCAGCGCTGCCAATGGCCGCATCACGGCCGGACTGCTAATCGAAACTCTCCCGATGGCCGGACGATGCGGGAGGGACGAGATCTCCACCGCACCCGCGCCGAGGATCCATACGTCGATCGGAGTGCTTTGCCCTACTGGAGGGTGAGGTTCTCCAGGTTCGAGACCGTGAGCTTCCCGTCATAGCGGAAGCCGAAGACCTCGAGGCCCAGTTCGAGGTTGGCGAGGGCGGGGTCGTTCGGGATCGTCAGTGTGGTGATCCATCCCCCGGACGCCTGATAATTGCTGGCGAACGCCCTGTAGACGACCGGGATGTTGTCGACGAAGAGCAAGTAAGTCAACGACAACGTCCCGGGAACACCACCAGTGCTCCAGAACTCGGCGACGCCGCCGAGCGGCACCGTGTGGTCCGGGAAGTCGAGGACCAGGTCCGGCACCTTGTAGAAGGACACGGTGTTAGGTGGGTCCTGCTCGCCCACCACCACCCTCCCACCCATCGCCACCACCTTGCCGAGGTATTTCATGCTGTCCACCCCGATCAGGCGCTCCGCGTACCGGAACTCGTCACCAGTGAAGCGGTACGAATGGATCGCCCCGGCATCCACCAGGTCCGGCGAGTCCCATCCCGGCGCGCCGACGACCAGACGGTGATCCTCGAGCCCGACCGCATTGCCGAAGTTGGTGTTCTTGGCCCCCTCGGGAGAGCGAATCTCCTGGAACCCGATCCACGGATCCGGATCCGCGCCCGTCCAGCGGAACACGTAGGCGGCTCCACCATCGCCTCCTCCCTGCACCACCTGATTGGGCGCCCCGACGACGATCCACTCGGCCTCCATGGCGACCGTCGAACCGAAACCGGAGCCCTCGCCCACGAAGGCGCCGAACGGAGGGAGCTCCTGCTCGAGGACCCAGCTCCCCTGCTCGTACTCGTACACGTACGCGGCTCCGCCGTCGGGAAGGAAGAGGTCCGAGCTGGGGGCCCCGAGGACGATCCGATCGCCGGCCACCGCGCACGACCAGCCGAGATCGTCTCCGACGGTGAGGCCGCTGGGCTCCAGGATGGCCTCCTCCTGGAACGCCGCGCCGTCCCAGCGGTACACGTAGGCCGAGCCGGTTCCGTTCCTCCGGTAGGCTCCGACGACGATCACTTCTCCGTCGATGTCGAGGGACAAGCCGTAGAAGGCTGTGGGATCGCGGTCCGAGGCGACCAGCGCCTGGAGGTGGTCCAAGGTCCCTCCGGCATTCCGTTGAAAGACGTAGACACGTCCTCGGTAGTTGTCGTCGCCCATCGCACTGGCGATGCACCGGTCGCCGTCGATGGCGGCCGCCCCCCCCAGTAAGTCGAAGTCCTCGAGCGATGGCGGTGCGACCTTCTGGATCTCCGTGTACACGCCTCCGATCTTCTCATACAGGTAGAAGGCGCCCGCGGATGTGGCGATGTCGCTGTCCAAAGGGTCCCCGACGATGGCGTACGGACCGTCGAGCGCCAGGGTCCGGCCCCACAAGACGGACCCGTTCGGGTCGGAGATCTTCTGGAACGAACGATGATCGCAGTCCTGGCCGTTCGCCCCGATGGACAGGAGTCCGAGGTGCAGCGCATTCGCGAGCCAGGCCGAGCCAGTGGTCCTCGACAGCAGCATTCGAATCTCCTTCCTCAACGGGAAGCCTCCGTCCGGGCGCCGTTGGAGCATGCAGCGTGGTGGCTTCCGAGTGGGTCGATGTACGGGCCGCAGGGACTCGTTCGCTCCGGTCGATCTCCCGAGCAGACGCAGAGCTTAGTACGGGAGGCGGGAGGCGCATAGGTCCTTGGTGTCGTCCGGCATGGACTGCGATCCGTTGAAATCGGTGGATTCCACACGGTCGACGACCCGAGGAGCTGCCGCGGCATACCGCATAGGGTGCAACCACTCAGCCGCCGGCGAATCCGCCTGGCGTGACCGAATCCGGGCACCGTACGCTCCCCGCCATGCCTCCCATCCTTCACGCGCTCGCCCTGATCTTCGCCGGCTGGCTCAACCGTCGCCAGCAGTGCGTCCTCGACTTCCTCCCGGAGGAGAACCACATCCTCCGTCGTCAGATCGGCAACCGTCGGCTGCGACTCACCGGCGATGACCGGCGCCGGCTCGCCGTGCGCGGCAAGGTCCTCGGACGAGACGCGCTTGACCAGTTCGCGACCTTGGAAACGCCCGAGACGATCCTCCGCTGACATCGCCGGCTGATCGCTCGAAAGTGGACCTATTTCTCGACGCGGCCCAGTCGCCGGAGGGTGATGGCACAGATTGTGGAGCTGACCCTGCGCATGGCGCGCGCGAATCCGACTTATGTGAAGCGGTCGATTATGTGGAGACGAAACTGGCTGGCATCTTGTTGATGGTGGAATGACCCCGTACTGCTTCACATAAGTTTCCACGGTCCATACTGCTCTGCCTCCATCACAAACC
>Ga0247727_10010386_pt1 | contig 16515 bp, 21 predicted proteins | sample WisWelCaveWW1625_FD_202498 | JGI IMG/M metagenome (GOLD analysis project Ga0247727, IMG submission 202498) | Biofilm microbial communities from Wishing Well Cave, Virginia, United States - WW16-25 | ecosystem: Environmental > Aquatic > Deep subsurface > Groundwater > Cave microbial mat | place... | reverse complement strand
CCTGACTTTCGCAGTTGGGGCCATTTGGCGCGGCTAACCCTTTTGTTTTCAACAAAGGCACTCCAAGGGTCTGCACTACATCGCCGCTGCCCTGGACGAGAGGCTTCAGGTCTGCTTCGTACCACGGAGGCAGCGGTTTCAACCCGCTGGGCCACGGCCTGGCGAGGGGCGCCGCGTCCGTTTTATGAGCGACTGTGGGGACGGCTCGGGCCCGCCACGAGTTTGGCGCCACGAGTGCTTTCGCGTACGGTCGTTCTCGGCTTCGGAAATTCTCGAACCGGCGTCGATGACGAGGTCCGGCGAAGGTCCAAAGTCCCCTTGGACTGCGCCCTGCGCCCTTCAATTGAGACAATCGAACTTTGGACACTCTTCAGCGAAAGGTGAGAGCGTTGGCCAAAGAACTGGGTGTTCCGAAAAGCCAAAGCCTGAGATGGAACATCTTCTGTATGGTCACGTCCAGGCCGAAGAAGCCAGGGCCGGGCCCGTTGGTGCGCCCCGCCGTGCCCAGGATGCCGTTGCCGGGCCCCTGTTCCGCACCGACATTGTCAACTTCCCGAACGTCCCCGCCTTCGCCGCACCCAACCAGTCCCGTGGCGACGGCAACTTCGGCAGGATTGGGGGCGGCTTGGGCGGATCGACAGGCTGGGAGATTCAGATCAGCCTCCGGCTGGCGTGGTGAGGCGGGAGGGAGACGACCAGAGGCGCCTGAACAGGCTGGCCGCGGAGCTGGGGCCGGATGATGCGCTGCTGGTCTACTGCACACGGCGGGCGGGCCGGATTGAAGATACCGGACGGCATCGAGGTCAAGAAAATCCCGAGGGACCTGCTGGCCAAGTGCGCCTTTGAGGAAGGAAAATAGAGGCATGTATCAGGTTGTTGTGGATGATGGGGTGCTGGCGGAGGTGGTACGGCGGCTGGTGGAAGCGGTCGATCCTGACAAGATCATCCTGTTCGGGAGCCGGGCGCGGGGGGATTACCGTCCGGACAGCGATCTTGATCTGCTCGTCATCAAGGTGTCGGAGGAGCCGCAGCACCGGCGCGAGATTCGCGCATACAAGGCGCTGAGCGGGCTTGGTGTTCCCAAAGACATATTGTGGTACACGCCGGAGGAGATCGAGGATTGGTCTGCTGTCAAGTACCATGTGGCGACCCGAGCGATGCGCGAGGGACGGGTGCTTTATGAAAAGCAATCTTGACTTCGCCCGGGGTCTGGCGCTCAAAGCGGAAGACGATCTGGTAACGGCCGAGATCGGAATCGAGCACGGCGCGCCGTTGGAGACGGTTTGTTTTCACCTGCAGCAGGCGGCTGAAAAGCTCCTGAAGGCTGCTTTGGTTACCCGAAACGCAGACTTCCCTTTCACCCACGACCTCGAAGGTTTACTGAAGCTGGCGGCGCCGGAGTTTCCGGCACTGGCGGTGTTTGAAGGACGGCTGGCCGGGTTCTCAACCTACGCGGTCGATATGCGCTATGACGCCGCCATCCGGGCGAGCCGGGAGGAGACACTTGCAGGAAGGGAGACGGTTAAGGAACTGCGCGCCCTGCTGCATAAGCTCCTTCCACCGGAAGCCCTCCCCTGAGCCTGCCGGAGCAGATCGGCCGCTGGATGTCGCTGCGGGAACCGCAGCGCATTTCGCTACCGCGGCTCCACGCCATTGCGGAGCCCGTGGATTTTAAGACCGCGACGCTCGATGCTGTGGCGGAGGCGGCTGTCGCCCGCTGCGGAATCGAGAAGATCGAGTTCGAGGTCTGCACTACGAGCGACCCTGAAAATGTTTTGGTTGAAGGGTAACGACTTACCCTGCTCCGCCGGCCACTTGCCGGCCCAAAATCGGCCGATCTGCGAAAGTCAGGTTAGTACTTGCCCCCCTGCTATAATGGGCCCCGAGCGCGGAGTGATCCGCCCGGGAGACGTTATGAAGCAGATTGGGATCCGAATGGTAGCCTTGCTGCTCGGGGCGCTGGCTTTGGTGGCCAGCCATCGCACCCGGCCCGCCGGGATGATGGCGACGGCGGCGAACAACTTTCTGGCATCCTTAAACGCGGACCAGCGGGCCCGCGTCACCTTCTCCTTCAGCGACGAAGAACGCCTGAACTGGCATTTCGTGCCGCGCGCCCGCAAAGGGGTTCCTCTCAAGGAGCTGGACGCTTCCCAGCGCCAGCTTGCCAACGCCTTCCTGAGCGCGGGCCTGGGCCAGCGCGGCTATGGCAAAGCGGCGACGGTGATGAGCCTGGAGGAGATCTTGCGGCTGAGCGAGAAGGACACCACCGGCCGGCGCGACTCCGACCTGTATTTCTTCAGCGTGTTCGGCGAGCCCTCCGAATCCGGGACCTGGGGATGGCGGGTCGAGGGGCACCACTTGTCGCTCAACTTCACCCTGATCAAGGGCCAGACGATCGCCTCCACCCCCACCTTCTACGGCGCCAATCCGGCTGAGGTCAGGCATGGACCGCGGCAGGGATTGCGCGCCCTGGCGCGGGAAGAAGACCTGGGCCGCGAGCTGCTCCGCTCTCTCGACGCCAAGCAGAAGACGCTGGCTGTGGTCGACCCGACGGCGCCCAAGGACATCCTCACCTATAACTCCCGCAAGGCCCAGCTCGCGGAATCGAAAGGAATCCCCGCCGCCAAGCTCGCCAAGAAGCAGGTGGACCTGTTGCTGGACCTGATCGACGAGTACGCCGCCAATATGCCCGAGGAGCTGGCTCGCGCCCGCCTAGAGGCGGCTCGCAAGGCCGGGCTGGAAAAGATCCTCTTCGCCTGGGCCGGCGGTCCGGATCGCGGCCAGGGTCACTATTACCGGATCCAGGGACCCACCTTCCTGGTCGAGTACGACAACACGCAGAACGACGCCAACCACATTCACTCCGTTTGGCGGGATTTCAACGGCGACTTCGGTCTGGATCTGCTGGCGGCTCACTACCAGCAGTCGCATCGCGCGGCGCGTTAGGCGGCAGGGTTCTGCAGAGGCGGACCGCCTCGGCGGCTATGGCCGCGCCCAACCGGTCCAGCGCCGGGCGCGGAAGCCGTCTCTGGATCTCCTCGAACAGCACGCGCTCCTCGCGCCGGATGTGCGCGCTGAGCAGAGAGGTGAAGCTGCGCAGGGTTTCGGCGCCTGCCTCCCCAGCGACTCGGGCTGCCAAGTCCTCCAGTCGGCGATGGTCGGCGATGAGCTCGTCGATCAGGGAAAGAGGCTCGAGGGCCTGGCGGACGGCCGGAAACAGGATGCGCTCCTCCAGGTCGAAATGGTGGCGCAGCTCGCCTTCGAACAGCTCCCCGACCCGGCCGGCCGCCGCCCGCAACTGCTCGGGCGAGGGAGGGGAGGCCATGCTTCGCTCGATCAGGACGCACGCCGCCAGGCCGCGCTGGTGTTGACGGGAAAGGGGCGCCAGGGACGGGTCGCGCAGCATAATCCCCGATTCTAGCGCCGCTCTTCGAGCAGGCGCAAAGCCTCCAGCACCACCCGCCCGACGATGCGGAAGCTGCGGCCGCTCAGCTTGTCGATCGTGTCGCGCTCGGTGTGCCAGTAGGAATTGCCAGGACCGTAGTCGAAGTCGATCAGGTCGAGCGCCGGCGCTCCGGCCTGGAGGAAGGGGAAGTGGTCGTCTTCGATCGGGGTGGCCGGGGTCCGGGAGAACTCCGCCGCGTGGCCGAGCCGGGCGGCGGCGGACCAGACCAGCTCGCGCAGCCAGGGGGTCGAGTGCAGCTCATAGACCAGCCCCAGATCGGCGTCTCCGATCATGTCCACGTTGATCAGGGCGCGCAGGGAGCGTATGGCGCCGTCGGCCTTCCATTTCGCCGCCAGGTGACGGCTGCCGTAAGTGTGGTCCTCGCCGGTCCATTGGACCAGGGATTCCTCGCCATCGAACCAGACGATCCAGACGGCGTCGCGGCGAGGCCGGCGGGAGACGGCTCGCGCCAGCTCGAGCAGGAATCCGGCCGAGGAGCCGCCGTCGTTGGCGCCCAGGAACCGCAGCCCCGGGCGATGGTAAGTTTCGTAGTGGCCGGAAACGACCGTGACGCGGCCGGAGGCGCCCGGGAAACGGGCGATGAGGTTCGTCATCGGCGCCGGCCCACGGGGGGTCTGGGCGGTGAAGGAGTCCTGCTCGACCTGGCACCCGAGCGGACGCAGTTGCTCGATCAGCCAGCGGCGGAGCCCGGCCAGCGCTTCCGAGCCGGCGGGGCGGGGGCCGAAGCCGACCACGCGCCGCGTCGCCTCCAGCGCCGCTTCCCCGTTGAAGTCGGCGGGCGCGGGTCCCTGGCCCGCGGCGAGCGCCCCGAGGCCCGCCGCCACAATCAGCAGCTTTTTTTTCGAGCCAGGCATAAGTAGCCGAGCGTGGTGTCCTGGTTCCGATCCAGCCGGTCCAGCCACGGCAGCATCAACCCCAGCGGACCAGCCAGCGCCGCCGCCGCCGGCAGCAGCAACCAGCGCCAGCCGCCTTGAAAGTACAGGACCGAATCCAACAGCCGCCGCCCCAGCAAGGTGAAGAAGCCCCCGGCCGGCTGGATCTCCAGCGGCTCCAGGCCGGCTTGCCCGAGCAGCCACTCCACCCCGTGGCGGGTATAGCGGAAGTAATCGTGCGGCGACTGGTGCACACCCCATTCCTGGGGGACGACTAGCAGGAGCGAGCCTCCCGGTTCCAGGACTCGCCCCAGCTCGGAGACCACCCGGGCCGGCTCCCGAGTATGTTCCAATACGACAATATTCAAGACGGCGGCAAAGGAGCGGTCGGGGAAGGGCAGCCGCGCCAGGTCCGCCCGGGCGTCCAGCCGGGAGTAGTCCCAGCCGGCGTCGCCGACCCCCAGATCCACTCCCACGTAACAACAATGCGCGAAGTGGGGGCGGTAGGTTGCTTCGCCGGCGCCCGCGTCCAGCACGCGGGTGCGCGGCGGGAGCGAACGAGCGAAGCCGGCCACTCGATCCTCGATGGCCGCCTCAAAGCGGAGAGCGCTCCGCCTCAGGCCGGCCGGGATCCGCGCCATCAGGCGGCGGTGCCAGGGCTCGGACCAGCCAGCCTTCACTGTTTGGCCGCCTCCAGCATCACCGTCGAGCCGGCGCCCACGGCCGCTTCCAGGGCCGTGAACGGCAGCGCCGCCGCCACCACCCCCAGGTACAGAAGATTCCGAAGCAGGCGCCCGGGGATGGACTCGCGCACCCCGCGCACGCGCCTCGCCATCGGCTCCAACTGCGGGAACAAACTGGTGGCCAGCCCCGCCGGATTGTCCCGCCAGGAAAAAAACTTCCGGCGCAGCACGCGAAAGCCGAAGTTGGCCAGCAGTTCCTCGACGTCCTCGGTCCGGAAGTCGATCAGGTGGCGAGGGACATCGAGTCCGCTCCAGCGCCGGCCGAGCAGCAGAAACTGCCAGCAGGCGACGTTGGGCACCTGAACGTAGAGCCGGCCGCCCGGGCTCAAAAGCCGATGCGCCGCCTCCAGCAAGACCTGCGGCGAGTCGCAATGCTCGAGCACGTGAAACAGGGTGATGGCCCCGAAGCTCTCCGGCGGGAACGGCGCGCGTTCGAGCGCCGCGCACACGCTGGGGACGGCGTTCTCGCGCCAGGCCACCCGCGCGGCCCGCGGCGAGGCGTCCAGCCCCACGACCCGAATCCCCCGTCTTTGCAGCGCGGCCAGGAAGGAACCACCCCCGCAGCCGACATCGAGCACCGGGGCGCGCTCGGCCAGTCCCGACCAAACAAATCGCACGTGGTCGCCTAGCACGAATCGCCGGTAGAGCCCTTCCAGGCGTCCCACCGCCGAGCCGTCCGCGGTCCACCAGTAGTTCTCCGGATAGAACCGCCGCAGCTCCTTGGCCGAGGGCCGGGGGTGCAGGCGAATCAGCCGGCATTGCTCGCACTCGACGAGCTGGAACTGGCGGGTGGTGGTTCGATACAAGCGGTCCGAGGCGGTGAACAGAACCTGAAAGCTCTCGTGGTCGCAGCGGGGACACCCTTTCCGGCTGCCGGAGTGGGAACCCGGCAGGTCGCGCAATCCGGCCTTCCCGGATTTGGTCATGACGCTCCTAAGGCTCCCCGTTTGCGGGCGACGCCGACAGTCACTACTTCGAACCCCGTTGTCGCTGTCAGAAGCACGTTGTTGACACAGGTCGCTTGCACCTTAGCAGACTGTAACTGAAGTTGCTCCTCGCCCGAAATGTTTCGTGAAATAGGCCTTGACTGGGAAGTCCTCTTTCCCTGTGCTCTTCTTGTTCCAAGCCATGGCGTTGGTGAACTCGGCGCATGGCATAGTATGTCTCCTTTCTTTGGTATTGCAAGACTGTTCGCTTCGACGTGGCCTAACAACGACTTGGCGCTCAGGCGCGCCCGCGCGTTTTGCGGGCGACGGCTGCAGCGCCTCGTTGGGCTGCTTCCTCCGCCAGCCTCTGGAGAAACACGTCCGCGAGCTGGGCGCAAGGAGGTCTCCGATTCACACCTGGTTGCTCATGCGCCGCTCGCCGGCTGCAGCGGCTGGTTAGACGGCGCTCCGACCACGGCAGGAACAGATGCCAACTTCCCGGAAGCCGCCCAGTACGACCACGCCGCAAAAAGAATCACCACCGGAACGAAGGGTACGTTGACCCACAAGTACTCCGAACCAAGTCCCCGCCACGCGCCAGCCTGCACGATACCCCACGTGAACACTGCCGCGGCGTAGATCGAGACGGTGAGCGTGACTGTGCCCAGCCACACACTCCAGGGCGCACGTCGGAGAAAACCGACAACAAAGATGACCGAAAGAACTGCGTTCACGAAGTCGAGGGCTGCCATCCCATTCAGGAATGCCACGGCTTGGGGCACCCAGCCTTCCGGTGGCGGTGCAAACGGCGGCGCGCCAGGGCTCACGAGATACAGGCCATTGAGCACCGAATGGGCGATCTGGAACAACGCGTACCAGAGCAAGAGTCCTCGCGAAACGTTGCTATGAGGATCTCCGAGGCTCACAATCTTGCGTTCCCCTCCTCCCAATTGCCGGCGCCGTCTAACGGTTGGGGCGCGCGGCCCGGTTTTGGCCGTCGCCTGCAGCGCCTCGTTAGACATATGCGCTACCCGGCCTTGCGCTGTCGCTGCTTCTCAGCTACGCGCCTGGGTGGGAAGGAGACGAGCTTCCGGCCGCTCTCTGCTTGCCGTCGCTGAAGAGCTAGGACGATGGCTGTCACGTCGTTTCCATGCTCTTTCGCAATGGCTTCTCGGATGGCCCGAACTTCTTCCACGATCGGATCGTGGACCATAACGCTATTCCTCCATTAGCTCTTCTGGCGTGCAGATAATCGGGGACAGAAGCCCGACACCTCGGCACGTGTCTTCGATTTTACCGCGAAGCGCGGCGTTCGCAATGTGTGCGCAATTCCACGTCAGGAGGTAATGCATGCCGTTAACGACTGCGACGGCTATGTGGACCGCGTCGATCGCGGGTATAGCACCGCTCAGGACAAGCTGGTCAGCCAATCCTGAGACCTCCACGCCAATCTCAAGAACCGGAATCCCTTCCACAGCGGCCAACCGGCGAGCGGCAGCCTCGGCATCTCCCCGGGCAGCTTCTTGAAGCACGGCCTCTGAGACAAACAGGTCAAACCGGTTTCGTCGCTGGACAACCACGAGCAACCGTCGCGATGCGGAGTAGCCGATCGTCACGACCCGCATCTCACCTATCGAATGGAGCGGATCTGCGATCGTACCGGCGAATGGATCGCCGAACACAGTAGACGCCTCATCGAAGGAGACACCATGCCTTGCCAGGTTGCGGGTGGCCTTGACCGGATCCCATTCGAACTGCACGCCTCGATCAGCCTCGATCATACTACTGGCGCCGCTACTTCTGACGCTGCACCCGATTTGCTGAGCGACGCCGGCTCGTCAGCTCGTATTTCTCTTGACCAGCGTAAGAACCCGCCGGTCAGCCTAAGGCGAAACCGCAAGGCGGGCCGAGCACTGACCATAACTCCTTACGCAATGACTTCCACTCCTTTGGACAACCTTCCCTGCGGAGTCTGGGCGGACCGTTCGGACAGCCTAAGCCCCTCGGTCTCGACCCCCATGGGTTTCCGCAGCCGGTCCAGTGGGCTGTGAATGCCGAAACGTGGCTCGTCGTACGGCGGCTGTAATGGCGGGTTCGCAGGACTTCCACTACGCGGTCGTAGAGCCTCGGCGCCGCCTGGCCCGGGAACAACCCGAACGGTGGCGGACGATGTGCCGGCGACGCGTTCATTGCTGCGGGTGACAACTCCGAATCAAGCCACCGCTCCGCCTCAAAGTCAAGCACCTTATTCTTACCGGGTGCTTAAACGTTTTCGGGATTTCGCTTGTTCAGCAGCAGAAACCCGCTCCCTGCGGTCGCGGCTCAGAAACGAGCGCCTGTGTTTGCAGACGGTTACCGAGCCGCGACCGGAGGGAGCGGTCACGAGAACCGGATCTCCCCGAAAACGTTTAAGCACCCATTCTTACCTCACCGCCATGGGGCGGCGGAAAGAACACGGCGCCCTGGTCGCTCGACCAAGTCCCGCAGCGGGATCCGGAACCGGCGCAGCAGCGCGCTGACCTCGCCGGCCGATAGGCGGCGAATCCGCGCCACTTGCCGTCTCTTGGTCAGCATCCGGGGAAGCCCGCGCAGCGCCGCCCAGTTCGCCCGCAGGAAACACAGGGCGAGTCTGAGCCCTCCCCGCTGGCCGGCAAAGCGCGCCCCTTCCCCCTGGCCGCGCGCCGCGGCGAAGGCCCCGGCCGCCAGCCGCAGCAGGAAGTAGAAGGGGACGAGGACCAGCCCGCGCCAGGGGAACAGCTTGACGGCGAGCCATACGCGGTTCCGCTCGATCAGGATCATCCGCCGGTCGGAGAATCGTCCCAGGGTTGAGCCGTGGTGATGAAAGGCGACCGCGGTGGGGACATAGATACACCGCCAGCCGGCGATCCGCGCCCGCAGCCCCAGCTCGGCGTCGTCGGCGTAGGCGAAGAAGTCCTCGTCGAATCCCCCGATGTGGTCCAACATCTCTTTACTATACATAGCCGCACTGCCGTCGGGCCAGGCGGTTTCTTCCAGCCGGTCGTACTGGCCGCGGTCGAGCTCCCCCGTCCCGCGGCCCCGGTTCTGTCCGTCGGGATAGATCAGGTGGCCGGCCTTGTCGATGATGCGCCGGTCTTCCCAAATCAGGGTCTTGGAGGCGGCCATCCCTACGCCGGGGCCGTGCCGGAAGGCGCCCAGCAGCTCCTCGATCCAGCGCGGATCCGCTTCCGCGTCGTTGTTCAACAGGGCGACATGGCGGCCGCGGGCGGCGGCGATCCCCTGGTTGTTGGCCGCGCAGAAGCCGCGATTCTCGGAGTTGCGGATCAACCGAACCGCCGGGAATTCTCGCTCGACCATCTCGGCGGAGCCGTCCCGCGAGCCGTTGTCCACCACGATGACCTCGCCGTCGCGGAAGGTCTGGGCGGCCAGCGAGCCCAGACAGGCTCGCAGGAGCTCCCGCCGGTCCCAGTTAACCACGACGACCGTGACCAGGCAGCGCAGATCGGCCGACTCATCCGGCACGGAGACCTCGAGCCGGCGGCGCCGGAGCACCAATGGGGCCCGGCCGGCTGTAGTATTATAGGCGGAGTCCCCTCTGGTCGACCATGGCTGCCTTCGGCGACAACCTCCGCCAGGAGCGCGAGTCTCGGGGCGTCTCGCTCGACGACATCGCGGCCTCCACCAAGATCAGCGTGCGGCTGCTGCAGGCCATCGAAAACGAGGACTTCGAGCGGCTGCCAGGGGGCATCTTCAACGTCAACTTCGTGCGGCAGTACGCGCGGCAGTTAGGGCTCGACGAAGAGAAGATTGTGGCGGAGTACCGCCGTTTGACCGCTCCGCCGGAGCCGGCTCCGAATCTGGCCGGGGAGCGGGACTGGGACCGGCCGGCGCCCTCGCGAGCCTGGGTGGTGGCGGTGCTCGTGCTAGTGGCGGCGGGGGGAGCCGGCGTCTATTTCTGGATGGGCGGCGGGGGAATCCCGGCGCTGCCGAGCTCAAGCACGGAGCCGCCGCCGCTGGCCGCCGCCCCGCCGGCTTCTCCTCCCCCAACCCCCACCGCACAGGCGCCGGAAGCGAATCCGCCGGCGCCCTCAGCGCCGTCCACGGCCGGCTCCTCGGCCCCGCCGCAGGCAGGCGGTACTGAAGCCCGGCTCCGCGTCGAGCTTCAGGCCCGGGAGGAGGTTTGGGTTTCTGCATCCACCGACGGCATGCCGCGTTTCCAAATCACGCTGCAGCCGGACCAGAAGCGCCTGGTCACCGCCCAGTCGGTGGTGCGATTGCGCGTGGGCGACGCGGCCGCCCTGACGGTGACGCTGAACGGCGTTCCCCAACCGCCGCTGGGCGCCCGCGGCCAGGTCAAATCGGTGGTTTTGACTCCGGAAGGGATGAAGATTGTGTCGCCGCCTCTTGCCGAAGGCGAATCGGCGGAGTCTCCCCAGCAGCCCCCTCCAACCCCTCGGCCCCCGGCCGGGGGCGCCGGCTCGAGCCCATAGAGGATCCCATGTCTAGAATCTCCCGACGCGCTTTTGCCCGCGGACTTCCGTCCACGACCTTGGGTCTTGGCGCCGTCTTGGCCGGCCCGGCCAACGGGGCCACGCCAGCCGGCCGCGGCGCCGTGATCAAGAAGTTCGACATCTTCCCCACCGGGGTCGAGTTTCGCACCACCTTCCGCATCGGGCGCGGGGTGGTCGGCGGAAAGACCTCCGTCGGCAAGCACGTCTTTCTGCGGCTGGAGACGGCCGACGGGCAGGTGGGTTGGGGCGCGACCAACACGGTCCCGAGCTGGAGCTACGAAACGGTCGAGAGCGTCGTCGGGACCCTGCAGCACCACCTGTGCCCCTTGGCGCTCGATCGCTCTCCGCTGGAGCTGAATACCATCAAGAAGCTGATGGACCAGACCATCACCAACGCCGTTTCCAATGGCGCACCCTTCGCCAAGAGCGCCCTGGAGATTGCGCTGCTCGACTTGGCCGGGCAGGTCACCGGGCTGCCGGTGCATCGGTTGCTAGGCGGCCGCGTCCACGACACGGTCGAGCTCTGCTACGCCATCGGCATCGACGAGCCGGAAGCCATGGCCCAGCAGGCCCGCCAGTTCCCCGCCTGCAAATGCTTCAAGGTGAAGGTGGCCGGCAACGCCGACCTGGACCTGAAGCGGGTGCGGCTGGTGACCGAAGCCCGCCCCGACGCGCAGCTCATCATGGATCCGAACCAGAGCTACCAGGTCATCGAGCTGCTGCGCTTCCTGGATGGTCTGCGCCAGTTCAAGATGGTTCGCTGCATCGAGCAGCCCGTGCGAGGCGAGGACACCTTGGGGCTGCGGCGAATCCGCGAAAAGAGTCCCGTGCCCATCGCCATCGACGAAGGTTGCTTCTCGGCCTTTGACGTGGCCCGGGCGGCGAGGCTGGACGCCGCCGACCTGCTGGTGCTCAAAGTGCCGAAGTGCGGCGGCGTGACGAATTGCCTCAAGAGCGCCCAGGTCGCCGAAGCTAACGGCCTGGGCTTGTTGGGCAGCGGTTTGACCGACGCCGGGGTGAGCTTCATGGCCGCCATCCATCTCTACTCGACCCTGGACTTGCTGCTGCCCAGCGAGCTGAACGGCCCGGAGTTCCTGGCCGACATGATGGTCGAGGGCATCGAGATGGAAGGTGTTACCGTGAAAGTGCCCGACAAGCCGGGCTTGGGGATCCGGGTGCCGGAAGACAAGATCCGCGCCAATCGCCTCCGCTCGGCGTAGTTTCCCAGGAGAAGTCCATGCTGAACCGAAGACGATTCATCCAGAGTTGCTCGATAGCGGCCGCGTCGCCGCGCCTTTCCGCCGCCGCAGGTTTCCGCGTCGGCATAACCACCAACACCCGGGGCGGCTGGGAAAAGGACATGCTGCTGTCGTTCCGCGAGGCCGCCGAGGTCGGCTACCGCGCCGTGGAGACCTTCTACAACCACGTCCAGCCGTGGTGGGACAAGCCCCAGGAGCTGCGCCAGCTCCTGGAGGGGATGAAACTGCGCTTCGTGACTGTCTCCAACGGCGGCCCCATGAAGATGCAGTTCGAGGATCCCGCGGTCGCTTCCCAGCTCATCGACGAGCACGTGAAGCTGGTCCGCTGGATCAAAGGCTTCGGCTGCACGCACCTGAAGATCAACACCGGGCAGCGCCGTCCCGAGGGGACCTCCCGCCAGGACATGGTTCAGATGGCCAGAACGCTGAATGAGCTGGGCAAGCGAATCCGCGATGAGGGGCTCAAACTCGGCGTCCATGCCCACCTGTGGACCCAGCTCCAGGACCGCGCCGAGGTCGTCCAGCTCATGGAGCGCACCGACCCCCGCCACGTGTTCCTGGTCATCGACACCGGCCACTACACCATGGCCGGGATGGACCCGGTCGAGATGACGCGGAACTACGTGAGCCGGATCGTCGAGTTCCACATGAAGGACACGCGGCCCGAGGACCGGGGAGGGCACCAAGGCCCCACCCCGGCGCGCGAGGGCTATACCGAAAAAGGCAAGCGAATCTTTCTCGAGCTCGGCTCGGGCGGCGTGGATTTCCCCGCCCTCCTGGCCATCCTGAAGAAAAACAACTGGGAGGGCTGGTTGACGGTGGAGTTGGATTCCACCGACACCACTCCCCAGGACAGCGCTACACGGAGCAAACGGTATTTGGAAGAGACGTTGAAACTTTCGCTAGGATAAGACGATCATGATTCGATCATCTGCGCGCCATTTGTTGCTGTTCGGGATCATCGCCGGGCTGGGTTGCGGCTGGGTTTTGCGGGCCCAGCGACGCGGGTCCGGGCCGCCGGAAGCGGCCTCCTGGGCGCTAAGGGGTTGATTATGGCAAACACAACGCAGATGGAGCTTGGTTCGGTGGTTTCTCTTTGGCGGTATCCGGTCAAGTCCATGATGGGAGAGGAGCTGAACGCCACCGAGGTCACAGGGCACGGCCTGCTGGGGGATCGCGCGTACGCCCTGCTTGACAAGTCCAACGGGAAGGTCGCTAGCGCCAAAAACCCCCGGAAGTGGCCGAAGCTCTTCGATTTCAGGGCTGCTTTCGTTGAGCCGCCGCGCCTCGCTGAGAAGATTCCCCCGGTCCGGATCAGTCTTCCGAATGGCAACATCGTCACCAGCGAGCGGAGGGACTTCAACAACCTCCTGTCGAATGTCCTCGGCCGCGAGGTGACACTGGCGACAGCGGCGCCCGAGACGGCCAGTCTCGAAGAGTATTGGCCGGATATAGAAGGCCTCGCCCACAGGGACACGATCACCGACGAAACGTTACCCGCTGGCACGTTCTTCGACCTTGCCGTCGTTCATGTGCTGACCACGGCCACGATCGACCGGCTTCGGGAGCTTTATCCGCAAGGCCGTTTCGAGGTTCGGCGGTTTCGTCCAAACATTGTCATAGAGCCTGCCTCGGGCGAAAAGGGTTTCGTTGAGGATAGCTGGATCGGGAAGAGGCTCGCTATCGGAGAGGAAGTTCGCCTGGCCATTACGGGTCCCTGCCCGCGCTGCGTAATGACCACCTTGCCCCAGGGTGATCTCCCCGGGGATCCAGGCATCCTGCGCACGGCGGCCCAACACAACCGGGTGGAGGTTGGTATCTATGCCGCAGTAAGGCGGGGCGGCACGATCCGCCGTGGGGATGCGGTCAGGCTCGAAGCAGCCTGAGGCCCATGGCGTGGGCCGACGCAACTCGCTAGGAAGGGATAAGACGATCATGGTTCGATCATCTGCTCGCCATTTGTTGCTGTTCGGGATCATCGCCGGGCTGGGTTGCGGCTGGGTTTTGCGGGCCCAGCGACGCGGGTCCGGGCCGCCGGAAGCGGCCTCCTCGGCGCCCAAGCCGACACAGCTCACCAAGTACGCGCCCCCGCACCAGCCGCACACGCGTCTGGCGGAGGTGAAGGCCAGGCACAAGGGGGAAAAGGAATGGTCGGAGTGGGTGGTCAAGGACGACACGCTGTGGAGCCAGTACATCCAGTCGGCGCCCGGCAGCAAGGCCTCGCCCCGCTTCCGTCCCGACACTCGGGAGTGGTGGGTGATTCTGGAGGGCCAGATCCGCTTCGAGATCGAAGGACAGGAACCCTTCGTGGCCCGGCGGCGTTCCATGGTGCAGGTTCCGCCCCAGACGACCTATTCGATGGAGACGGTTGGGGAACAGCCGGCCATTCGCTTCGAGACCAATATCCCCAACGCCCACACGCTGTATCCGGAAAAACCGAAGCTCGATGTCCCGGGTCTCGAGTTTGTGCCCGTGCGGCTGGGGCGCAAGCCGTTTCCTTACGCATACAACAACAAAGCGCACATCAACCTGGATGATCTGGCTGCGGCCGACGCGAATTACAGCGGCGGGCGCTTTGTTCATGACGATCGAGCGGTGTCCAATATCATTTACGGTTACAACAGCAAGCTGCCGCCGGTGAACGAGAAGGACCGGGGACACTACCACCCGGAGTCCTCCGAATTCTGGGTGATTCTGCTCGGCCAGATTCGCTACCCGATTGAGGGCCAGGGGGTGGTCATCGCCAGCGAGGGAGACGTGGTGTACGTCCCGAAGTTCACCTATCACGCCCCGCGCTGGTGGGGGGAGGGACCCAGTTGCCGGTTGGCGATGAACGGCTATCCGAGCATCTCGCACCTGCGCGAGGCGAGCCCGCCGCACTAGGGCTCCGTACACCTGCTCGAGCGTCACGGTGCGGTAGTTGGAGGGACTCCAAGCCGACGGACTAGTTAAGTTAGAGGCCCAGTCCCCCTGGTCGCCAACCGGCGCGTCCAACACCTCCTGCTCGGTCCATTCGCCCTATTCGCGGCCGTTTCTTTTCCAGCAGCCCGCGTCGTTGCCCCGGGCTGTGCTACAATAGGCCCCTTCGGAGCAAATCGATGAAAGCACGAACAGCCTTCGCAGCGGCGGTATGCGCTTTCTGGGCTAGCCCTAGCGGGACGGCGCAGACGGCGACCGCCAAGATAGGAATCATCAATATTCAGGACGCCATCATCCGCACCGAGGAGGGCCAGAGGACCGCCAAGGCCCTCCAGGAAAAGTACGCCCCCCGCCAGACCGCCCTGGAAAAGCTGCGGCGCGAGCTGGAGGACTTGCAGGCCAGCCTCAGCAAGGGCCGCAACACCCTGAGCGAGGAGGCCCGCAACAGCCTGATCCGCCAGATCGACGCCAAGAACAAGCAGCTCACCCGCGAAAACGAGGACGCCTCGGCCGAGTTCCAGCAGGAGGAGAGCAAGCTGATCAGCGGCATCGGCCAGAAGATGATGGGAGTGGTCGAGAAGTACGCCAAGCAGAACGGCTACGCCATCATTCTGGACATCTCCTCGCCGCAGAGCCCGGTGCTGTACGCCATCAGCTCGGTCGAAATCACCAGCGACATCGTCGGGCTATACGACAAAGGCCTGGGGATCGGGGGCGCCCCCGCGGCCGCTCCGGCCCAGCCATCGGCGGGAACCGGCGCTCCGGCCGTGACCCGGCCGCCCACCATCAGCCCGCCGGTCAGCCGGCCGCCGGTGGTTCCCAAGACTCCGCCCAAGCCGGCTCCCGGGGCCACTCCCAAGCCGAACTGAAGTTCGCGGCGCTTCCTCAATCGACCGCCTGCAGGATCAGGCACTTCAGGTAGTGGGTTTCCGGCACGGTTAGCAGGATCGGATGGTCCGGGGCCTGGGTGCGCCGATCGAGTACCCGTACCGCGCGTCCGGCCGAGAGAGCCGCCTCCGCCAGCAGCCCCAGAAATTCCGCCTCGCTCAAGTGATGCGAGCAGGAGCAGGTAACCAGCACGCCGTCTCGGTCGAGCGCTCGCAGGGCGCGACGGTTCAGTTCCTGGTAGCGCTGGACGGCGGCCGGCAGTTGCGCCCGGGATTTCGCGAAGGCCGGCGGATCCAGAATCACCGTCGCGAACTTGCGGCCGGCCGCGGCGTACTGGCCCAGCAGATCGAAGGCGTCGGCCCGGCGGAACGCGATGTTCTCCAGGCTGTTGCGCCGCGCGTTGCTCCGGGCCGCCTCCAAGGCCTTCTCCGAGCTGTCGACGGCCTCCACGGTGGGGCAAACGCCCGCCAGATGCAGAGCGAAGCCGCCGCCGTAAGTGAAACAATCGAGCGCCGGGCCGCGAGCGAACCGGCGCGCCGCCAGGTAGTTCTCGCGTTGGTCCAGGTACACGCCGGTCTTTTGGCCGGATAGCAGCCGGGCGCCCATGCGCAGCCCATTCATCTCGACCTCGACCTCCTCGGGGGCCTGCCCACTGAGAACCGAAGCCGCCTGTTCCAGGCCCTCACGCGCGCGGACGGCGACGTCGTTGCGCTCGATCACGCCTTGGGGGGAGAACTGTTCAAGTAAGACTTCAAGGATCTGTCCCTGGGCCGCCTCCATGCCTTGATCGAGTGTCTGGACGACCAAGTAATCCCCATAGCGGTCCACGACCAGAGCCGGCAGCAGGTCGGCCTCTCCGTGGACCAGGCGGTAGGCGGTCGTGTCCCGAACCACCACGCGGCGGTAGGCTGCGGCCTGCTCGATCCGCGCGCGAAAGAAACCGGCGTCGACG
>Ga0247727_10010385_pt1 | contig 16516 bp, 14 predicted proteins | sample WisWelCaveWW1625_FD_202498 | JGI IMG/M metagenome (GOLD analysis project Ga0247727, IMG submission 202498) | Biofilm microbial communities from Wishing Well Cave, Virginia, United States - WW16-25 | ecosystem: Environmental > Aquatic > Deep subsurface > Groundwater > Cave microbial mat | place... | reverse complement strand
CGGGCGCGCGAAGCGCAGCTTATGCCTCGCCGCCGCGCTTGCAGGCGATGATTGAGATGCGCGACGGTCGGATGTGGATGAGACTTCGCAACACGGATTCGGATCGCAGCTTCACCGGAATGGCCCGCATCACGCTCAGCGACGAGAAGAATCAACAGGACGTTGCGCCGATGCAATTCACATTGCCGCCGGACAGTGAAGAGAACTTCCCGGTGGACGAAGCGACGCTGACCGACGGCAACTGGATTCTGATGGTCTATGACGAGAACGGCGCGGCCCGGTTGGTGCGCGGCGCGTCGCTCGCTCCGAAACAGCCCGCTCTGAATCCAGCCGGTCAGAACGCTGTTGATTCGACTCAAGCGGAGCAGGGGCCGCCGTCTTACGTGACCGGTTATTACGACGCGACCGGCCAGAGCGGCCAGTCCGGGTGGACGACCTCGCAAGGCGATTCGGCGTCTTCAACGCCGGCGGGACAGCCGCGAAACAACGGTCTGGTTCCGATTGCCGATCCCTCGAATTCCGCCGGCGCGAATCCGCCGGGCCAGGACGGCAAAGCATCTGTCACCCCACAGGCTCTGGAAGTCGCGCCGGGGCAGGTTGCCGTAGTTCCGCGCCAGATCGCGGTCACGACCGAGAACGTGACGATGGAGTTCGACATCTCGGCTCCGGCGCCGCTCAATTACATCATCGTGACCCTGCGCGCAGGCGATTATCAGGATACGCGACAGGCCTTGATGTCCACGCCGCAAGGCCGCGTGCCTTTCCTGATTCCGGTCAAGCACACCTCGGCGGGATTTTATTACGAGATCAAAGACGAAGCTCAGCGCGTGCTGGCCAGCGGCAATGGCGATTTCCGCAGTCTGGGAAGAGGGAATTGACGGCTCAGCCTGACCCGCTATCAACATCCGGCCATCGGCAATCTGCGCGGGTAAAACTACGCAGATGGCCGATGGCCGACGGCATTTCAGCTTCCACAGAACGACAATTTCCGCTCCAAACTTTTGATCCTCTTTCCATTTCGCGGTCTTGACATTTTTCGCCGTAGCAGAGAATATTCGCCCCTTAACAAATCCGATAATTCACAAGCTTCGGAAGCAAGTCTGGATACCAGTAAACAAATTTATTCCAAGCGAGGTGGAGGTCTTCATTTATGCCACAACTCTTCCACCGCAGCACAAATACGCTTGCGCGGGTGAGTATCGTCGTAACGGTTTTACTTCTTGGCGGCGGCCTCTGGTTGATTCTGGAGCTCAACCGGTCGCCTTTCGTAACGCAAGCTTTTGTGGCGCGGGATCAGCCGGTTCAATTCTCGCACAAGCACCACGCGGGTGACGACGGGATTGATTGCCGCTATTGTCATACGACGGTCGAAACGGCGGCGAGCGCGGGAATGCCAGCGACCAAGACGTGCATGAATTGCCATTCGCAGTTATTCGCAAATAGTCCCTACCTGGAAATCGTGCGCGAAAGCTGGCGTACCGGCCAACCGATCAAGTGGACGCGGGTCCACGACCTCCCCGACTTCGCCTACTTCAATCACAGCATTCACGTCACCAAAGGCGTGGGCTGCGCGACCTGCCACGGGCGCGTAGACCTGATGCCGTTGATGTGGAACGTCGCGTCGCTGCAGATGGAATGGTGCATCGAATGCCATCGCAATCCTGAGAAGGCGCTCCGTCCGAAGGACGAGATCACCAACATGGAATGGCCCGAAAACCCGGATCAGGAAAAATATCCGCACGGTTGGGATCAGGCCAAAGAAGGCGCCCGTCTGGCTAAGGAATACGGCATTCAGCCGACCGACGTGCTGACGAGTTGTTCAACCTGTCATAGATAAAAACGAGTGGTCGGTAGTCGGTGTCGGTGGTCGGTAGCTTGCCGCGCAAATTGCGGCGAACCGGCCACCAACCTCCGGCCACCAACCACCAACCACCGAAACAATGTCTCATCGAGATCATCATCACGACATCGCGCCCATACGCGAGAAGATTCGTAAAAGTAAGGGCCGGGAATTCTGGCGGAGCCTCGAAGAATTGGCCGACACCGAAAGGTTCCGCGACTTTCTGGGCCGCGAGTTTCCCGCCGTCAACCCGTCCGAAGCCGAGCCTGCCTGGCTCGATCCCGTCGGTCGTCGCAACTTTTTGAAGCTGATGAGCGCATCGCTGGCCTTCGCCGGTCTGACGGCCTGCACCAACCAGCCCAAAGAGTATCTGGTCCCTTACGTCAAAACGCCGGATGGATTGACGCCGGGCAAGGCGCAGTTTTATGCGACGGCGATGACGATGAACGGCGTGGCTTCGGGGCTGCTGGTCGAGAGCCACGAAGGCCGCCCGACCAAGATCGAAGGCAATCCCGATCATCCGGCCAGCCGCGGCGGCACGACCGTTTACGAACAGGCTTCGGTGCTCAACCTTTACGATCCCGACCGTTCGCAGACGGCGCTCAATCTGGGCGACCCGCGCACCTGGGGCGAGTTCCTGAACGAGCTTAACCAGGCGCTCGAAGCGCAGCGAGCCAAAGAAGGCGCGGGTCTTCGCATTCTGACCGAGACCAGCACTTCGCCCACGTTCCTCGATCAGATGAACAAGCTGAAGGCTGAGTTCAAGCAGGCGAAATGGCACACCTACGAGCCTGCCACGCGCGACGGCGCGCGGATGGGCGCGCAGATGGCTTTCGGCCAGCTCGTCAACCCGGTCTACCAATTCGACAAGGCCGATGTCGTGCTCTCGCTCGACGCCGACTTCCTGACCAACGGGCCGGGCAGCGTGCGTTACGCGCGCGACTTTATGAGCAAGCGTCGCCTGACCGGCGGCGCGAAGGAGATGAATCGCCTTTACGTCGTCGAGAGCACGCTGACCACGACGGGCGCAAAGGCCGATGATCGGCTGCCGATCAGAGCGAGCGAAGTCGAAGCTTTTGCTCGCGCGGTTGCCGCTGCCGCCGGAGTCGCGGGCGTTCCGCCGGCTAACTTGAGCGGCGATGCCGCCAAATTTGCCGCAGCCGTCGTCAAAGACCTGAAGGCTCACCCTGGCAAGAGCATAGTCATCGCCGGCGAACATCAACCCGCGTCAGTCCACGCTCTGGCGCACGCGATCAACAACGCGCTCGGCAATGCGGGCCGCACGCTCTATTACACCGAGCCGACAGAGATCAATCCGGTTGATCAGATCGCTTCGATCACGGAGCTAGCCGGCGAGATGAAGGCGGGCAAGGTCGAATTGCTGGTCATCATCGGCGCGAATCCAGTTTACAACTCTCCGATCTTCGCCGCGGGTGAGATCTTCCTCGATGCGCTGAAGAAGGTTCCGATGCGCGTTCACATGGGCTTGTTCAACGACGAGACCGCCGTGCACTGCCACTGGCACATTTCGGAGACGCATTACCTGGAAGCGTGGAGCGACGCTCGCGCCTTCGATGGCGCGGTCTCGATCATCCAGCCGCTGATCCAACCGCTGTATAGCAGCAAATCGCCGCACGAGCTGATCGCCGCGATGATGAATCAGGGCGGTAAGAGCAGCCACGAGATCGTGCGCGATTACTGGCGCACGCAGCCGCAACTTGCCGGAAACTTCGATCAGGCCTGGAAGCAGGCGCTGCACGACGGAGTGATCGCCAACACCGCGCTCCCGTCAAAGCCGGTCGCGCTGAAAGGCGATTGGGCCGCCGCGATTAAACCAACGACGCCGGGCAAATACGAGATCGTCTTCCGCCTCGACCCGCACGTTCACGACGGACGCTTCGCCAACAACTCCTGGCTCCAGGAAACGCCTAAGCCGATCAACAAGATCACCTGGGACAATTTCGCCATCGTCAGCTTGAAAACGGCGGATGAGCTGCAGCTCTCGCCGGAGGAGGAGCCGTATCGGGACTTCGCCAAAATGATCCGCCTTGTCAACGAGGGCAGAGAGATTGCGATGCCGGTCTGGATCCAGCCCGGTCATCCCGACAACTCGGTCACGGTCTATCTGGGCTACGGCCGCCAGCGCGCGGGCAATGTCGGCAACGGTCTCGGCTTCGACACCTACACGATTCGCACCGCCAACACGCCGTTCATCGCCACCGAAAAAGTCGAATTGCAGCGCGGCGATGGCGAGTACAGGCTGGCCGCGACGCAGGAACATTTCAACCTCGACGTTTCGGGCATCAAGACCAAAGCGTTCATCGGGGAAGACGAAGACCTGACCGAGCGCCACATCGTCCGCGCAACCGCGCTCGAAAAGTACAAGCAGGACCCCAAGGCGCTGCACCACCTCGCGCACAAACCGGGCAAAGAGCTGACGATCTATCCCCATTGGGAATACAACGGCTACGCCTGGGGCATGGCGATTGATATGAACGCCTGCATCGGCTGCAATGCCTGCGTCGTCGCCTGCGCGTCCGAAAACAACATCGCGATGGTAGGCAAGGAGATGGTGATCAAGGGGCGCACGATGCTCTGGTTGCGCATTGACACCTACTTCCGGGGCGGGACGGCCAATCCGCAAGTCTACTTCCAGCCGATGATGTGCCAGCATTGCGAGAACGCGCCGTGCGAGGTCGTCTGCCCGGTCAACGCCACGGTTCACGACGCCGAAGGCTTAAACGTGCAGGTTTACAACCGCTGCGTCGGTACCCGTTACTGCGCGAACAACTGCCCGTACAAGGTGCGCCGGTTCAACTACCTGCTCTACGGCGATTGGGATTCGCCGAGTTTGAAGAATGTGCGCAACCCGGAGGTCACCATCCGTTCGCGCGGCGTGATGGAGAAATGCACGTTCTGTGTCCAGCGCATCATGAACGCCAAGATCGAATCCGAGAAGCAGGATCGCAAGGTGCTGGACGGCGAGATCGTGACCGCCTGCCAGTCGGCCTGCCCGACCGAAGCGATCGTCTTCGGCGACGTGGGAACTGTCAGTAATCCGCCGGGCCAGCCGCCGCAGACCCGCGTGGCCAAACTCAAGACTGAGCCGCGCAATTACGAAGTGCTGGCCGATCTGAACACTCGTCCGCGCACGAGCTACCTGGCCGTGGTTCACAACCCGAATCCGGAGCTTGGCGGCGGCGCAGCTCAGGGCGGCGGGCACGGCAGTGATTCGCGCGGTGGGAAGTCGTAGAATTGGCATTGAACAGTCACCTCTTCCTCCAGGCTGTATTTCGAGGGGAGCTTATGGCGCAAACCGAACCGATCGCAACCACACCATCTGCGCCGGCCATGCCGCCGGTGATTACGCCTCTGGCAGAAGAGTGGCCGGAGCCGCCTTACGCGCCGACTGAGGATGATCTGCCGGACGATGATGGGATGCCAATGGAGACGCCGCGACACCTTTTACAGATGACCTTGCTGATCGAGACCCTGACGATCTATTGGGCTGATCGCAACGATACAGCAGTTCACGGCAATATGTTCGTCTACTTCAGCCCGGATCAGGTCTTGACGCACGATTATCGCGGTCCCGACTTCTTCGCGGCGCAGGGCGTCGCCAAACGCGAGCGCAAGAGTTGGTTGACGTGGCGGGAGGGCAAAGGGCCGGATGTGGTAATCGAACTGCTCTCGGAGACTACCGCTAAGAAGGACAAGAACGAGAAGAAGCTGATCTATCAGGATCGGCTGCGGGTGCCCGAATACTTCTGGTACGACCCGTTCAGCGGGGAGTTGGCGGGACACATCCTGCGAGGCAGCAAATACGTGCCGCTGGCGGCTGACGCGCAGGGGCGGTTAGTGAGCGAGGAACTGAATTTGTTGCTGACTCGATGGGAAGGCGTCTACTTCGACGTAACTGCGACGTGGCTGCGATGGATGACGCCGGCAGGAGAGTTGCTGCCGACGAAAGATGAGATCGCCAGCCAGCAGCGGCAACGCACTGAAGCTGCCGAACAACACGCGGGGGTGGCTGAACAACGAGCTGAAGCTGCCGAACAGCGGGCGAAGGAACTGGAAGAACTACTGGCGCAGTATCGCGCACAGTTTGGAGAGATGCCGAAGGGTTAGGAGACAAATAAAGCATGGCTGAAGCAATTCAAAAACGCGAATACGTTGATCCCCGTCCGCCGGTCGTCGGGCCGGGCCACGATTTCAACTCGATCACCAAGAAAGTCGGCGACATCGTGACGATGCGCGGCTTCAAGAAGGGCTGGGTCTTCGGGTTCGCCATCGTCTTTATGGGGACGTTGATGTTGCTCAACACCATCACCTATCTGGTGCTGAAAGGCGTGGGAATCTGGGGCAACAACATTCCAGTCGGCTGGGCGTTCGACATCATCAACTTCGTCTGGTGGATCGGCATCGGTCACGCGGGCACGCTGATTTCGGCGATCCTGCTGTTGCTGCGGCAGGCGTGGCGCAATTCCATCAACCGCTTCGCCGAAGCGATGACGCTCTTTGCGGTCGCCTGCGCGGGCATCTTTCCGGCGCTGCACACGGGCCGTCCGTGGGTGGATTACTACCTCATCCCGATCCCCAACACGATGGGGATGTGGCCGAACTTCCGCAGCCCGCTGATGTGGGACGTGTTCGCGATCTCGACCTACATGACAGTCTCGGCGCTCTTCTGGTTTATGGGTTTGATCCCGGACTTTGCGACCATGCGCGACACGGCCAAGAAGAAATGGCAACAGATAGTCTTCGCTATGCTGGCGATGGGCTGGCGCGGCGATGCGCGGCACTGGCATCGTTACGAGACGGCCTACCTGCTGCTGGCCGGACTTTCCACTCCGCTGGTGCTTTCGGTGCACACCATCGTGTCGTTCGACTTTTCGACCGGCATCGTGCCGGGCTGGCACGCGACGATCTTTCCGCCATACTTCGTGGCGGGCGCGGTCTACGCTGGATTCGCGATGGTGCTCAGCCTGGCCATTCCGGTGCGCAAGTACTATCACCTCGAAGATTTCATCACCATGCGCCACATTCGCAATTGCTGCAAGGTGATGCTCTGTACGGGATTGATCGTCGCTTACGGTTACATGATGGAGGCCTTCACCGCCTGGTACAGCGGCAACACCTACGAGTTGTTTATGATGAAGAACCGGATGTTCGGCCCGTATGGTTATCTGTACTGGACGCTGATCCTGTGCAACGTGGTCGTGCCGTGGACTCTGTGGTCGAAGAAGCTGCGCGACAATCTGGGGTGGGTTTTCGTCGTTGTGATGTTCATCAACGTGGGCATGTGGCTGGAGCGTTTCGTGATCATCGTGATGAGCCTGAACCGCGACTTCAATCCGGCGGCGTGGCGGATGTATCGCCCGACGATCTTCGACTTCTCGATGCTCTTCGGGTCCATCGGCCTCTTCCTGACGCTGATGTTCCTCTTCATCCGCTTCGTCCCGATGATTCCGATCTTCGAGATGAAGACGCTGCTGCCCGAAGGGAAAGTGGACGAGAAGAAGATCGAAGAGCACGCGAACGGCAAAGCGCCGATCGGCCCGGCGCCGCTTCCGCAGTTCGGAGATTAGTGGTTGGCGGGTAGCTCCGGCGATCAATGCCAGCTTACCTGCCCAGAAAGGATGGTTGAGATGAGCAGCAATATTTACGAGAACCGGCTCGCGGCCGTGGAACGAGAGGTCGAAGAGATAAAACGCCAGCAAACCGAAGTGAGGCAATTCGAGCGCGCGCTGCTCAAACGCGATTTAGTGACGTCTACCGTGCAAATAATCGCAATGGTGCTGGCGATTTTCGGCGCGGGTGGTTACGTCTCCTATCAAAATTCGCTCTTGTTCGGGCAGGTGGATAAGCGGTTCGATCAAATAGAGAGACGCTTCGATCAAATGGAGAAGCGCTTCGATGACATGAAGGAGCAAACCAATAAGCGCTTCGATCAAATGGAGAAGCGCTTCGATGATCTGAAACAGATGGTGCTTTCCGATCGAGGGCGACGCGGCGCTGTGACGATGAGAGCATTACCGAATTCGGGATTGAAACAGGTTGTGCTTTCCGATCCCGAACTACGCGAAGGTAAAAAGTAGCGAGGAAACACTCGTCCCTAAAGACTGATAACGCTAGAAGGTTTGATCTATGACGACACAGGAAGAACTGACGAAACAGGCAGGACTGGCGAAACAGGAAGAACAGGAAATTTACGGACTGATGGCCGAGTTCGACAATCCGAACGCGGTGGTCGCGGCGGCGCGTCGGACTTACGGCGCGGGCTATCGCCGGATCAACGCCTATTCGCCTTTCCCGATTGAAGAGCTTTCGGAAGCGATCGGCTACCACCGCGACTACGTTGCGCTCTGCGTGCTGATCTGCGGCATCCTCGGCGCGGTAGGCGGATTCTCGCTGCAGTACTGGACTGGAGCCTTCGCTTACCCGATCAACGTCGGTGGACGCCCGCTGCTGAGCATTCCGGCGTACATCCCGATCACGTTCGAGTGCACGATCCTGCTGGCGTCGTTCGGCGCGTTCATCGGCAATCTGATGATGAACCGTCTGCCGCAGCCTTACCATCCGGTCTTCAACGTGCCGGGCTTTTCGCGCGCATCGCAGGATCGCTTCTTCGTCTGCATCAAGTCGGATGATCCGAAATTCAACCCGGATGAAACCCGCGCCTTCCTTGCAAGCCTGGGGGCGAGAGAGGTGAGCGATGTCGAAAAATAGTTTGAAAACATTTGGTCTGGTTGCGTGCCTGATGCTGGCCGCTTTCGGCGCTGCGGCCTGCCGCCAGGACATGCACGACAACCCGCGTTACGAAGCATACGAAGACGGCGCGAACCGCCAGGTGCCCGAAGGCACAGTGGCGCGCGGCTCGCTCGATCTGGCCGTCACGGCGCCGAAAGCCCCGGCGCGAGGACAGGCTGCGGGCGCGACGGCGTCGCTCCAGCCGGGCGAAGACGGATTCCCGTTCAAAGTCACGAAAGAGATACTGGATCGCGGCGAGAACCGGTTCAACATCACGTGCGCGCCCTGTCACGGCAAATTGGGCGACGGCAACGGAATGATCGCGCTGCGCGGTTTCCGCCATCCGCCGACGTATCATCAGGACAGATTGCGTAACGCGCCGACCAGCCATTTTTACGACGTGATGACCAACGGTCTGGGCGCGATGCCGAGTTACGCCGAGGTTTTGGCGCCGGAAGACCGCTGGAAGGTGATCGCCTACATCCGCGCGCTGCAGAAGAGCCAGAATCCCGACCTCAACGAATTGGCTGAAGACGAAAAGAAGAAGCTGGCGGAGGCCCGCCGCAAACTGGGGGACAAATCAGGCTCGCCATCGCCAGCCTCGGGACAAACGGGCGAGCACGGCAGGCCGGCGCAAACTCCGGCTCCAAAGTCAGCCCCGAACTCAGGAGGACATAGCAACTGATGAACACGAATTACGCTGCTCCGGCTGAGCTCGGACGGTTTCAAGCGATCGCGCTGGGCGTCGGGCTGTTCGGCGTGATCGGCTGGATCGTTGGCGCAGTTGTTTCGGGCAATACCAAAGCGACGTTCTTTCACTCCTATCTGGTTGCTTATGTCTTCTGGGTGGGCATCGCGCTCGGCTGTCTGGGCTTACTGATGATTCAATACCTGGGCGGCGCGACCTGGGGACTGATCATCCGGCGGCAGCTCGAAGCGGCTTCGCACACGCTGTGGATGATGTTCGTTCTGTTTCTGCCGATTGCCACCGTCGGTCTGCACAGCCTCTACGAGTGGTCGCACAAGGATTCGATCACCGATGAGAAACTGCGCGCGCTGCTCGAACACAAAAGCCCCTATTTGAACCAGACCTTCTTCACCATTCGTGGAGTGGCTTATTTCGCCATCTGGATTGGCCTCGCGGCGTTCCTGCGGAGATGGTCGAAGCAGCAGGACGAGCAGGCCGATATGCAATCGGTGCAGCGGGCGCAGAATTTGAGCGGCCCCGGATTTTTGATTTACGGCATCGCGGTCACGTTTGCGGGGATTGACTGGGTTTTGTCGCTCGACGCCGAATGGTTTTCGACCATCTTCGGGTTGCTGACGATCGTGGGCCAGGGCGTGTCGGCGATTGCCTTTCTGGTTGCGGTGGGAGTGGTTCTGGCCGGGCGCGATCCGATGTCGCAGGTTTACAAGCCGAAGCATTTCCACGACCTGGGCAAGCTGCTGCTGGCGGTGGTGATGGTCTGGGCCTACTTCTCGTTCTCGCAGTTGCTGATCGTCTGGTCGGGCAATCTGCCGGAAGAGATTCCGTGGTATCTGGAACGCTTCACCGGCGCGTGGCGATACATCGGCATCGGGCTGATCCTGCTCCATTTTGTGCTGCCGTTCCTGCTGCTGCTCTCGCGCGGGTTGAAGCTCAAGCCACGCAGGCTGGTGATGGTGGCGTGGCTGCTGATCGTGATGCGCTTCGTTGACCTGCTCTGGCTGATCGTGCCGGAGCTGAATCACGGCCACTCGCTGCGCGTGTCGGGCTACGTCAATTACGCCATTGCGGCGATTGGAATGGGCGGGTTGTGGCTGGGCTGGTTCTTCTGGCAGTTGCGCCAGCGGGCGCTGATTCCGTACAACGACCCGTTGTTGGGGCAGGCGCTCCGAGGTCGCGAGCACATTGTTGATTTTGAGTGAGACTGTAGCGTGTCAGTAGCCAGACCGTGAGGGAGGGCTTGTGATCGCAATCAAGCCCTCCCTCACGGTCTGGCTACTGACACCTGATCCCACCAAGATCGAGAGGTTTTGAATGAATACTCACGATGAACACAGAGAACACGAACACGATCAGGTCGAAAGCAGCTCGATAAAGCCGAAACCGATCCTGATGTTTCTGATCATTCTGGGGGTTGCGACGGCGTTCGTCTTCGTCGTCGTCAAAGGCATGGAGTGGGGCTTCGCGAAGCTGGACCAGTCGAATCAGGGGCAGGCCGCGACGCAGGTCGAATTGCCGAAGGAGCAGAGCCGCAAGCTCCCGCCCGAGCCGCAGCCGCTGCTGCAGGGCGCGCCGGGCAGAGGCTCGACCGCCCAGACCGACGTGCCGACAATGCTCCCGCTCGAAGAGGTGAAGAAATATCGGGACGAGACGAAGAAGCGAGCCGAAGAGTACGGGGTTGATAAACAGACGGGCGTCCCCTACATCCCCGTCGAGCGCGCGAAGAAGCTGATCGCCGAAAAGGGATTGCCGGAGCTGCCGGCGAAGACGATTTCGGAAGAATTGCAAAAGGCCGAGGCGACGAGAAAACAGGTGATGAACGCCGATTCGAGCGCCGGACGAATGATCAAGAAGCAATGAGAGGTCAAAAGCCAAAAATGTTGAGGCGCGTTGGGCAAAATTTGAATTCCAGTTTTAGCAGACCGGGCTTGGTTCGCACGATAGTTGTTGCCGGTTGCCTGTTGCCGGTTGCCTTTTGTCTTCGCGCTTCGGCGCAGCCAGCCAGCGTGCGACCGCCGGAGTTGCGCAACGTCGGCATTGATCAGTTGTTGAACAACCAGGTCCCGCTCGACCTGGAGTTCCGCGACGAGAACGGGCGAACGGTGAAGCTGGCCGAGTATTTCAAGGACAAGCCCGTCGTCCTCTCGCTGGTCTATTACGATTGCCCGCAGCTTTGCACTCAAGTGCTGACGAGTTTGCTCGGCACGTTGAAAACCTTGCCGATGAGGCCGGGCAAAGAGTTCGTCAATCTGACCGTGAGCTTCGATCCGCGCGAGCAGCCGGAGCTGGCCGCCGCCAAGAAGGCGGAATACGTAAAGCGATTGAACAAACCCGGCGTCGAAGAAGGCTGGCATTTTCTGACCGGAGAGGAGCAGGCGATCCAGGCGCTGACGAAAGCCGTGGGCTTCCGCTACGCCTGGGATCCGGTGACGAAGCAATACGCGCACGCCAGCGGCATCATTGTGCTGACGCCGCAGGGCAAGGTCTCGCGCTATATGTACGGGATCGGAAGCTCTTCCATCGGAGGGCCACTCGAGTATTCGCCGCGCGACCTGCGCTTCAGCTTGCTCGACGCTTCGGGCGGTAAGATCGGGTCGCTGGCCGATCAGGTCATTCTCTACTGCTATATGTACGACCCTGAGCGGGGAACTTACGGGTTGGTGATCTCGCGCCTGCTGAAGATTTTTGCGGCGATGACGATCGTGACGCTGGTCGCGCTCTTCCTCTTCCTGCGGCACAAGGAGAAGCAGAAAGAGGCCGAATGGGCTGCGCAGTCGCTCAACGCTAACAACACATCGTAGTTTTGAGTAATCGGACACTCGATATGAACCTATCGTCCTTCTTATTCCAAGTTCCAATCATGCCTGAACAGGCGTCGAACTTCGCCTGGGAAGTTGATCTGTTCTATTACTTCCTCACCGCGCTGACCGTGTTCTTCACGGTGGGGGTGGCGCTGGCCGCATTCATCTTTATGATCAAATATCGCCGGCGCAGCGAGGGTGAAATCCCGGAGCAAATCGAAGGCGCGATGAAGCTCGAGATCGCGTGGACGGTGATTCCGTTCCTCATCTCGATGGTCATCTTCGCCTGGGGCGCGAAGCTCTATTACCAGATGTACACCGCGCCGGGAGAGGCGCTGGAGATCTTCGTCACCGGCAAGCAGTGGATGTGGCGCGCCCAGCATCCCGACGGCCAGCGCGAGATCAACGAGCTGCATCTGCCGCTGGGCCGCCGCGTCAAATTGACGATGACCAGCGAGGACGTGATCCACGCGTACTTCATCCCGGCCTTCCGCACCAAGACCGACGTGGTGCCGGGGCGTTACACCATGTCGTGGTTCACCCCGACCAAGACCGGCACGTTTCATCTGTTCTGCGCCGAATATTGCGGCACGCAGCATTCGGGAATGATCGGCAAGATTGTCGTGATGGAGGCTGCGGATTACCAAGCCTGGTTGCGGGGCGTGCCGAGAGAAGCCACGCCGGCTGAAGCAGGGCAAAAGTTTTTTACGAGCCTGGCCTGCAACAACTGCCACATCGAAGACAACACCGGGCGCTGCCCATCGCTGGCGGACCTGTACGGCACGGACGTGAGACTCGAAGACGGCACAACGGTGAAAGTTGACGAGACTTACATCCGCGAGTCAATTCTCAACCCAGCCAAAAAGGTCGTCGCCGGTTACCAGCCGGTGATGCCTACGTTCCAGGGGCAGGTGACCGAAGAGCAGATTGCGATGATCATCGCTTACATCAAATCCATCGGGCCGAAGAAGCCGGGCGGAAGCGCGGCAGCGGGCGGCGCTGCGGCTGCTCCGTCTCCCGCGGCTGCGGCGCAAGCGGCGAAGCAACCGGCTTCTCAACCGGCGAAACCGGGCGCCGCGCCGAAAGGCAATCAACCGAAACAGAACTGACAGGGTACTACTATGGCAAGCGAAGCAATGGAACTTACGGAACGCCGCGTGAATTATCTGAACGCCGCCACGACGGTGAAATCGTGGCTGATGACGCTGGATCACAAGCGGATCGGATTGCTTTATCTCTTCGCAATCTCGTTCTTCTTCGCCATCGGCGGCATTTTCGCGACGCTGGTCCGGCTGGAACTGGTCACGCCCGAAGGCGACCTGATGTCGGGGGAGATGTACAACCGCTCCTTCACCATGCACGGCGTGATCATGATCTTCTTCTTCCTGATCCCGTCCATCCCGGCGGTGCTGGGCAATTTCTGCATTCCGCTGATGCTGGGCGCGAAGGACGTGGCCTTCCCGCGATTGAACCTGATGAGCTGGTACATCTTCATGATCGGCGCCAGTATGATGATGTACACGCTGATCAGCGGCGGCATTGACACGGGCTGGACCTTCTATCCGCCCTACAGCTCGATCTACTCGAACAGCCAGGTGACGCTCGCCGGAGTCAGCATCTTCATCACCGGCTTCAGCTCGATCCTCACCGGCTTGAACTTCATGGTGACGATCCACACGATGCGCGCGCCGGGATTGACCTGGTTCCGATTGCCGCTGTTCATCTGGGCGCATTACGCGACCAGTCTGATCATGGTCTTGGGCACGCCGGTCATCGCCATCACGGTGCTGGCGCTGGCGCTCGAGCGCACGTTCCAGATCGGCATCTTCGACCCGAAGCTCGGCGGCGACCCGGTACTCTTCCAGCACATGTTCTGGTTCTACTCGCATCCGGCCGTCTACATCATGATCCTGCCTTCGATGGGCGTGATCAGCGAGTTGATCGCGAATATGACTCGCAAGCGAGTGTTCGGCTATCACTTCGTCGCATTTTCCAGCCTGGCCATCGCGGTCTTCGGCTTCCTGGTCTGGGGACATCACATGTTTACGACCAGCCAGTCAATGTACACCGGCGCGGTCTTTTCGCTGATCAGCTACGCCGTGGGGATTCCGTCGGCGATCAAGGTCTTCAACTGGACAGCGACGATCTACAAAGGCTCTGTCTCGTATGACACGCCGATGATTTACGCGCTGGCGTTTCTGGGTCTGTTCACCATCGGCGGGATGACCGGATTGTTCCTCGCCGCGCTGGGCCTGGACATTCACCTGCAAGACACATACTTCGTGGTAGCGCACTTCCATTACGTGATGGTGGGGGGGGCGATCATCGGTTACCTGGGCGGGATGCATTACTGGTGGCCGAAGATCACGGGCAAAATGTATCCGGAAATCTGGGGCCGGGTCTCCGCTGCGATTATCTTCATCGGATTCAACCTGACCTTCTTCCCGCAGTTTGTGGTGGGCTACCTGGGGATGCCGCGCCGTTATCACACCTACGTGCCGGAGTTCCAGGTCTACCACATCCTGTCGAGCGCGGGCGCTTCGATCCTCGCGATTGGATTCGTGATGCCGGTGGTCTATTTCGCTTATGCCATCAAATACGGCAAACCGGCCGGGGCGAATCCCTGGAAGGCGTCCGGGTTGGAGTGGCAGACGCCGTCGCCGCCGCCGACCGAGAACTTCACCTACCAGCCGGTGATCACGCACGAGCCGTATGACTTCGAGCATGTCGAAGAGATCAAGGCCGCCGCTAGAGCTGAAAAACTGCAAACAGCGTAAGAGCGCTGTCCGACAAACTTCCGCTTTGTCGCGGTCTCTCGTAATCGGCTCTTTTCGCAAGCAAGCGACAAACTGAAGTTTGTCGGACATTTTGAGGAGAATTACTTTGGCAGATCACGCAACTCACGTCCCCGGTCTGGCGCATCATTTCGTCAGCATGGAACAGCAGAAAGAGGCGGGAATGATCGGCATGTGGATCTTCCTGCTGACCGAAATCATGTTTTTCGGCGGGCTGTTCCTGGCGTACACCATCTACCGCACGACCTACCCGCTAGGCTTCCTGCACGGGAGCCATCTGCTCAACGTGCCGCTGGGCGGGACCAACACGGTGGTGCTGATCGTCAGCAGCTTGACGATGGCAATGGCGGTTTATTACTCGCAACTGGGCGAGCGGAAGAAACTGGTTTTCTACCTCGTGCTCACCCTGCTGCTGGGGCTTGTCTTTCTGGTGATCAAGTACTTCGAATATGCAGCGAAGATCAGCGACCACCTGTTCCCGGCGATGGGGTTCTACAACCCGTCCGCGACCGGCGCGCACAGCGTGCCCGCCGAGTTACAGCAGCCGGTGCGCGTCTTTCTGTGGATTTACTTCGCGATGACGGGATTGCACGCGCTGCATATGATCGTCGGCGCGGGCATTCTGATTACGCTGATCATCCTTGCGCAAAGGGGCAGGTTCACGAAGGACTACAACTCGCCGGTTGAAATCAGCGGGCTTTACTGGCATTTCGTTGACATCGTCTGGATATTCCTTTTCCCGCTGCTCTATCTGACCGGATTCCACTTCACCGGCAGCGGCGGACACTGATCAATCGAGAGAGGGTAGAAGAGCTTATGGCAGATCATTCTTCCGGACATCCCGCCAATCCGATCAAATATTACATCGGCGTCTTTCTGCTGTTGATGGCGCTGACGGCGCTGACGATCTTTGTAGCCCAGTTCAACCTTGAGAAAACCTGGGGGCCGCTCAACGTCATCGTCGCGCTGACCATCGCCGTGATCAAAGCGACGGCGGTCGTGCTGATCTTCATGCACGTGCGCTGGAGCTCGCGCCTGACGCAGGTGATCGTCGTGTCGGGCGTATTCTGGCTGTTCATCTTGCTGGCGTTTACGATGAGCGATTACTGGTCGCGCGGCGGTTGGCCGAAGCCCGGTCTCGGACAGTAAGAATCCTTCTCAAACCCAGCCGCCGCCGCCATCGGGATTGCGGCCTTGAGCAAGACGCCAGTCGCGGGTCGGAGTGAAAGTGAGACAATGAAAAACGGGCGATGGTGTGATCGCCCGCGAGTTGCTGAAAAAATTGTATGGCCAGGGACGGAATCGAACCGCCGACACACGGATTTTCAGTCCAAGATACTGTTTATTCCCGCTTACGCCCCATCTTCTCAGTTATCCTGTAAGACGCTGCCGTTACAGCCTTTGTAATTATCCTCTTGCCAGCTTGCCTTATCCCTTGTTATTACTCCAAACCGGAACAAAAACCGGAACATCCAAACCCGGAGGATACCCCTATGCCTAGTGGAGCCTTTCAAAAGTGATCCACCCGACTAAACCGTCAGCGGCCGTCCTTTGTATGTCCACTTGAACGGTTTCGCGAGTGTCCGGTTGAAGTATTCGATGAACTCCAGAATTCTCTGGCGCA
>Ga0247727_10010384_pt1 | contig 16517 bp, 14 predicted proteins | sample WisWelCaveWW1625_FD_202498 | JGI IMG/M metagenome (GOLD analysis project Ga0247727, IMG submission 202498) | Biofilm microbial communities from Wishing Well Cave, Virginia, United States - WW16-25 | ecosystem: Environmental > Aquatic > Deep subsurface > Groundwater > Cave microbial mat | place... | reverse complement strand
TTCACCTCCGCTGAGCCCGTTGCGGCGATGCGTGGATCATGGACGCAACGCGCGGATCGGCGCAAGCAGTGAGCGCGGATTACTTCGGGCCAGGCCCCGTCGGTTTGTAGCGGGGCGTTTCGCAGGCCGCTCCGGGTCCATTGCGTCCCCATCGCCTCGTGCCGGGGCCGTTGTCGCAGCTCCACAGGCCCAGGCTCTTGTTCCTCGCCTCGGTCTCGAGGTCCTTATAGTAGCTATCCGAGAAGCAGGTGTAGTCGCTCGCCCAGCCGCCGCGGATCATGCACTCGCCCACGTCCAGGCCGTCGTTGGTCCAGCATTCGGACGTGTGCCGCACGCGGAACCACTCGCGCTTCACGCTCCACACGCGGCAGGTGACGGACTTGCCCTGCACGCAGCGGCGCAGCGCCGCCGCCGCATCGTCCGCCGGCTTCCAACGCCGGGTGTTGCGAAAGCACCAGGCGCCGCGCTCGGGCGCATCGATGCCCCACAGCCGGATGCGGTTGGACTTGATGTCGAACGAGCTGCCATCGACCACGATGGCCTCTCCCTTGACCAGATCGCCCGTGCGAACCGGCTGTTGCGCCTGCGCGCTCCAGCCGATGCTGACCAAGAGGCCGGCGGCCAACACCCTCTGCACCGACTGCTTGACATCGAGGCGGGCAAGACGATGGTGCTTCATAATGGCCGCAGCGCAGCTGTCTTCACCGCGCCCCCCAAGCATTGACCTAAGAGAACCCTTTGGCATTCGTGGTAACGCAATCACGTCAGCGCGGCAATGTCAGCAACATGAATGCTGTAGAGCGAGATCGTTCGCGATGGAAGCGGAGTCGCTTCCATCGGAGAACGTGAATCTCGCTCTAGACTCGAGTGATAGAGCAGAATTCACGCATACGATGGAAGCGCATCAGCGCTTCCATCTCATGCGATCCTGCTCTAGCTGCGATGGCGTCCCCGCGCCATATACTGATCGGCTTGCCGGCACACCGATCTGCACCGATGGTACGCTGCTCGACCCATGCGGCTTCTTGTCACCAGGCCCGAACCCGACGCGCTCAAGCTGAGCGCGCTGCTCGAGGAGGCCGGCCACGAGGCGGCCGTCGAGCCGCTGCTGAGCCTCTCCTTCAAGGGTGGCGAGGCGATCGATATCGAGGGTGCGCAGGCCCTGATTGCGACCAGCCGCAATGCCTTGCGCGCGCTCAAGGCGAGCCCGGCGCTGGCGCTGGCCCGCCAGCTGCCGCTGTTCGCCGTCGGCAAGGCCACGGCCGCAGAGGCGCGCGCGCTGGGCTTTGGTTTGGTCGTCACAGGAGCAGGGACGGCGGCCGAGTTGGTTGCGCACATCGTGTCGGCGCTCGATCCGGCCGCCGGCCTTGTCGTTCATCTGGCCGGCGACACCTTGGCGACGGACCTGGCGGGCGAGCTGGAGACGCACGGCTTTCGGGTGGCCCAGCCCGTCGTTTACCGCATGCTCCCGGCTACAACCTTCGCGGACAGAACCGTGGAAGAACTCGCCAAGCGGGAAATCGACGGCGTCATTCTCATGTCGCCGCGAACCGCCGCGATTTATGCCACGCTGGTTCGCAAGCACGGCTTGACTTCCGCCGTCCGCTCGCTGCCCCACTTTTGCCTGTCCGCCGCGGTAGCACGACGCCTGCAGCCGCTTGGGGCGGTTCCGACCCGTATCGCAGAGGCCCCGCGACTCCAAGAAGTGCTTGCCCTGGTCGATGCGAGCGCGGCACAATCGGACAGCTAGTCAGGGGCTTGTACGACGAGGGCGTCCAACAACGGCCAAGGCGTCAGTGCATATTCATTAATCGACAGCGGCGAGCATCTTGCCGCTTCGCAGCCCATGCTGCCCGGAATCTAGCCCCGGAATCTAGTCCCGGAATCTAGCCCATGACCGACAAGACGGACGAGACTGGCAAGCCCAGGCCCGGCGAGGGGCCCAGGCGCCCCTATGCAACAATCGACCTGCAGGCGAGGGAGGTCGGCGGGAGAGACAATAGCCAGCCCGCCGCGGCAGGCGGAAAATCCGACACCAAGCCTGCGGCCCTGCCGCCGCCCGCATCGAAAAGGCAGGGCGCGTCCGCTCTGGCCGATGGCTTGGCCACGGCGCGGACCTGGTCGTCCAGGGCAATGCAGAGCAACACCTTTCTCTCGCACGTTGCCGCAGGGGTTGCGGGTGCCGTGCTCACGCTTGCCGCTGCGGCACTGCTAGGCCTGTTCACGGCTGGAGGCGGACGGCTTCCGCCGGAGGTTTCCAAACGGCTCACCGCCGTGGAGAAGACGCTCCAGCAGCGCGCCGCCGCACTGCCGGACGATGTCGGCGCCAAGCTGGCCGCCACCGATGCGCGCGTGGCAGGTCTCGAAGAACGAGCGCAAACCCTTGCCGCACTCGCCGATGCGCAGACCAAACTCGCCGCTGATGCCAAGGCTCTGGAGGCCCGCGTCGCTTCACCGGTGCTGACGGAGCGCATGGCCAGGCTGGAGACGGCGCTGAAGGCTATCTCTACCGACGACAAGTCAGGCCTCGTTGCGCTGGCGGAGGGTCTTGCTGCCAAGCTGACAGAACTGGAGAAGCTGGCGGGGGCAGCCGGTGAAGCCGCCAAGTCGAGCTCTGTCCGCATGGACGGCATCGGCCAGCGCTTCGAGGCGCTGAAGGCGGACGTCGAGGAACGCTTCAGGAGCGTCGTCAAGGTCGGGGAGCTCGCCCCCGCATTGGCTAAGCTCGCCGCGTTCGAGCAGGACTTGCAGGCTTTCCTCAAAAGCGAGGGAGAGCGTGTCGCCAATGCCCAGCGGGTATTGCTGACACTGGAGATCGCCAATCTGAAGCGCGCCATGGATCGCGGCGACCACTACGCGAGAGAGCTCGATGCGGCCAAAAAGGTGGCCGGCAACACCATCAATCTCGCTCCGCTCGAACGCTACAGCCTCAACGGCGTCCCAACCTTGGCCGGACTCAGCAAGGATTTCCGCCGCTTCGCCAACGCGGCGATCGATGCGGAAAGCGAGCCGGCCGACGCCTCGGTGCTCGACCGCCTGATGGCCGGCGCCCGATCGATCGTGCGCCTGCGCAAGGCCGGCCACAATGCGGAGGACACCAGCGTGGAGGCGATCATCGGGCGCATGGAGGGTGCGCTCAAGGACGGCCACGTTGGCGAAGTGCTCGCCCACGGCAAGAGGCTGCCGCCGAAGGCCGCTCTGGCCGCCGAAGACTGGCTGCGGAAGCTGGAGGCGCGCCACACCGCTGACCAGGCCGTCGCCAACATCGAGGCAGCGCTGAAATCGTCGCTTGCCGTGCAGCGCCTTCCCGCCACGGAGCCCAAGCGATGATCCGCCTTGCCCTCTATCTGCTCGGCATCCTGGCGCTGACCGCCGGGCTGCATTGGCTTGCCCGCCGGCCCGGCACTATCACGGTCGAGTGGCTGGGCTATATCACCGAGATAAGCGTCTTGAGCGCTCTCATCATTCTGACCGCCCTGCTGGGCGCGATCCTCCTGACGTGGTCCGGGCTGCGGCAGGTTTGGCGCAGCCCTGCGGCGCTCGGCGGCTATCTCAACCGCCGTCGCCAGCAGCGCGGGCTCGACGCGCTCACCAGCGGGATCATCGCCGTCGGTGCCGGCGATCGGGCGCTCGCCGTGCGGTATGCGGCGCAGGCTCGCAAGGCGCTGCCGCACGAGCCGCTGACCCATCTCCTGCGTGCGCAAGCCGCGCAGATCAGCGACGATCGCGCCACCGCGCGGCGCATCTTCGAGGCCATGCTCGCCTCACCCGACACCGAGCAGCTGGGGCTGCGCGGCCTGTTTCTCGAAGCCGAGCGGGAAGGCGAGCGGGAAGCCGCACGGCAATTCGCGGAGCGTGCGCTGCGGAAGAACGCGAAGCTCGGCTGGCCGGTCGAAGCGCTGTTCGACCTGCAGTGCCGCGCCGCCGATTGGCAGAGTGCGCTCGACACGCTTGCGATCGCGGAGCGCCAGCATCTGTTGGAGAGGGCGCCCGCCAAGCGGCGGCGCGCCGTGTTGCTTACGGCGCAAGCGCAAGCCCTGGAGGACGGAGCACCGGATCGGGCTCTCGAGCTGGCCCTGGAGGCCCACAAGACCGCGCGCGATCTGGTCCCGGCGGCTGCGATAGCCGGACGCGTTCTCGCCTCACAAGGCAAGACGCCGCGGGCTGCACGTGTGCTGCTCAGAACCTGGCGGCTGGCTCCGCACCCCGATCTCGCGACGGCCTACGCCTACGCTCGGCCCGGCGACAGCCCGCGTGACCGGCTCAACCGTATTCGCCACCTCGCCCGGCTCACCCCCAACCACCCCGAGGCGCAGATCGCAGTGGCAACCAGCGCCATCGAGGCCCGCAGCTGGGACGAGGCACGTGAGGCGCTCAAGCCGCTGCTCGACGGCCGTGTCACGGCGCGCGTGTGCACGCTGATGGCGCGCATCGAAGGTGAGCAGTATGGCGACGCGGGCCGCGTGAGAGAGTGGCTGGCACGCGCCGTGGGGGCGTCACGCGATCCGGCGTGGACAGCTGATGGCGTCGCTTCCGATCGCTGGAGCCCTGTGTCGCCGGTGACGGGTGAACTGGACGCTATGCGCTGGGGCGTGCCGCGTGGGTCGAACGGCGACGGGTCGGCCGCAGAAGCGCTTGCGGCCAGGCTCGAGGCTCTGGTCGGCCTCGGCGCCAGAAGCGACGCGCCCGCTGCTGCCTCGACACCCGAACCGGTGACCAAGCAGGCGCCTGCCGCGACCCTCCAGCGCGGGGACCTGAGCGACGCGGAGACGCCCGCAAAGCTGCTGCCTGCCACGAGCCACGAAGTTGCAGTTCCGACGGGCGCCCCCCAGCCGCGGGCTCGCGTCGAGCCCCCACTGGACGCGGAGCTTGGCTCGCCTGACGCTCCGCTCAGAGGACGTACGCTGGCACCGGCCGCCGCCGCGGCCCGGGTTCGCGCCCGCAAGCCGGTGGAGGCAAAGATCTTCGTGCCGCCACGGGCGCCCGACGATCCCGGCGCCGAGGCACCGGAGATCGACGATTTGCAGGCCTACCCCACGTCCGGCGCCAAGGCTTGAGCGGCCGACCGAAGGAACGGCTGTCGGCGCACGAAGAATCTTGATAGAGTTGCGCTATGCAACAGAGCGAGTATCCGCTTCCCGATCCGCTCGTCACTGTCTCGCCCGACTGGCTTGGCGGCGAGCCCTGCTTCACGGGGCGCCGTGTTCCCATCAAGGCCTTGTTCGACTTCCTCAAGGCCGATCATTCGCTCGACGAGTTCCTGGAGGCATATCCGAGCGTGTCGCGCGCCCACGCAGTCGCAGTCATCGATCTTGCAACCCGGGCAGTGGCGATGCCGGATGCGGCCGAATGATAGGGCGTTGGGGCAATGCCAGCGGTCCTGCTCGATGCCTGCGTGCCGCAATGGCTGAGAAGGGAACTCGGCACCACTGACGTAACAACGGCGCACTACGCGGGTCTCGATCAACTGTCGGACAGCGCGCTGCTCACCGCGATCGAGGGCCGCTACGACATTCTCGTGACGCTCGACCGTAACCTTACCTATCAGCAAAAAGTGAGGGGAGGTCTCTCGCCGTTATCGTCATGCGCGTATCCGATCAGACTCCGGAAGCGTTCCGCGCTCTGGTGCCGGCATTGGCAAAGGCCCTGGAAGACGTGAAACCAGGGGAGGTGCGCGAAATAGGAAAGCCGCGGTGACGCGACGATCGATAGGTATTTCGTCAGCAGACCAGCAAGGATGTGGAGCTGACCCGATGGAGTTCGACGCGCTCACTCTGGCGAGGCTGCAGTTCGCCTTCACCGTCTCGTTCCATATCATCTTCCCTGCCTTCACCATCGGCCTAGCCAGCTACCTGGCCGTGCTCGAAGCGCTGTGGCTCGCCACCGGCCGCAGTGTCTACCTCGCCGTATTCAACTACTGGAAGAAGATCTTCGCCGTCAGCTTTGGCATGGGCGTCGTGTCGGGCATCGTCATGAGCTACCAGTTCGGCACCAACTGGAGCGTCTTTTCCGACAAGACCGGCCCCGTGCTCGGGCCCCTGATGGGCTACGAGGTGATGTCCGCGTTCTTCCTCGAGGCCGGCTTCCTCGGCGTGATGCTGTTCGGCATGGACCGCGTCGGCAAGGGCTTGCACTTCTTTGCGACGCTGATGGTCGCGTTCGGCACCCTGCTGTCGGCGTTCTGGATCCTCGCGGCGAACAGCTGGATGCACACGCCGGCCGGCTACGCCATCAACGCCGCCGGCCAGTTCGTCGCCACCGACTGGTGGGCCGTCATCTTCAACCCCTCCTTCCCCTACCGCCTCGTGCACATGGTGCTCGCGGCCTATCTCACCACCGCCTTCGTGGTGGGCGCGGTCGGCGCCTTCCACCTGCTGCGCGACCGCGCCAACGAAGGCGCGCGCCTGATGTTCTCGATGGCCATGTGGATGGCAGCGATCGTCGCGCCGATCCAGGCGGTGGCGGGCGACCTGCACGGCCTCAACACGCTCGAATATCAGCCTGCCAAGATCGCCGCCATGGAGGGGCATTGGGAGACGCGCGCCGGCCAGCCCCTGATCCTGTTCGGCTGGCCGGACATGGCCGCCGAGACGACGCGCTTCGCCGTCGAGATCCCAAAGCTCGGCAGCTACATCCTCACGCACGATTGGAACGGGACGGTGAAGGGCCTGAAGGCCTGGCCGGCTGCCGACCGCCCCAACGCGACCATCGTCTTCTGGAGCTTCCGCATCATGGTCGGGCTCGGGGTGCTGATGATGCTGGTCGGCTTCTGGAGCCTCTGGCAGCGCTTTCGCCGCCGCCTCACTGACAGCGCCTTCCTGTTGAGGGCGGCGGTGCTGATGGGTCCATCGGGGTTCATCGCCGTTCTGGCGGGGTGGATCACCACCGAGGTCGGCCGCCAGCCCTACACGGTCTACGGCCTCCTGCGCACCGCCCAGTCCGTCTCTCCGATCGAGGTACCGGCGGTCGCGGCCTCGCTGATCGCCTTCATCGTCGTCTACTTCCTGGTGTTCGGCGCCGGCACCTTCTACATCCTGCGCCTGATGGGCAAGCCGCCGGAGCCGGGCGAGCCCGACATCGAGAAAGGCCTGCCGACCCGCGCCGCCGGCATAACGCCGGCACCCGCACTGGGGCGGTAACGACGACTCATCTCTCGACGAGCCGACCATGGAGTTCGCGCTATGAAGGTGGTCGAGGGCATGGCCGTTGAGGTTGCAGGCGAATGCGATGCCGTCATCTGCATCCATGGGCTTGGCGGCACCTCCAACACGTTTCAGCCGCAGATGTCGGCGCTATCCGGGCGCCGCGTCATTCGGCCCGACCTTGCAGGGTCCGGCCGCTCGGCACTCGTCGATCGTCTCTCGATGCCCCTTTTTGCGGATGCAATTGTGCGCCTGGCCAGGGCGCTGCACGTTCAGAGCGCAGTGATCCTGGCGCACTCGATGGGCACGATCGTCGCCCAGCATCTCGCAGCGCAGGATGACGCCCTGGTGCGCAAGCTGGTCCTGCTGGGGGCCTTGATCGAGCCGCTGGAGGCCACGCGGGAGGCGCTGCGCAAGCGCGCTGCTGCGGTGCGGTCGGGCGCGCTTGCCGACATTGCCGACCAGATTGTGCAGGGCGGGATATCGCCGGCGACGCGAGAGCGCAATCCTGCGGCCGCAGCTTTCGTGCGCGAAAGCATTCTGCGGCAGACGCCGGAAGGCTATGCTCGCACCTGCGAGGCGCTGGCCTCGGCTCGCGCCGCAGACCACAAGGAGATACGCTGTCCCGTGCTGCTCATCACCGGCGAGGAGGACGCAACCGCACCCCCGTCGGTGGCGCGCATGCTCGCCGATCGCATCGCCGGCACCAGGGTCAAGATCCTGCCGCGCTGCGGACACTGGCCTACGGTAGAACGGCCCGACGAGGTGAACGCCGAGATCAGGGGATTCATCTAGCGAGCGACCGCCACTCGCTATCCAGCAAGCCGATCATCGGCGACCGACAGGAAGGAGCGACCAATGAGCGATGCGAATTCCAGCTCGCAATGGAGCCGCGAGCCGATCGGCGGCGAGGCAACGACGGTCTTCACCAACGTCCGCGTCCTCAACGGATCGGGCGACAACCCGTTCATGGGCGAGGTGGCCCTGCGCGGCAACCGCATCGTCAGCATCGCCCGCGGTCAGCGGGTCGCCTATGCCGGCGGCGGAACGGTGATCGACGGTGGCGGCGCCACGCTGATGCCGGGCCTCATCGATGCGCACCTGCATCTTTCGTGGAACAACGCGCCGGGCATCGAACCGATCCAGCTGATGCCGCCCGAGGAGCACACCCTCAACACCATGTACATGGCCAAGCTGGTGCTCGATTCAGGCTTCACGGCGGGTCGCGGGGCGGCGGCGGCCAAACCGCGGCTCGACGTTGTGATCCGCAACGAGATCAACGCCGGCCGCATCCCCGGCCCGCGCTATACGGCCGCCGGGCCCGAGATCACCACCGTCGGCGGGCTCGGCGACAGCGCGCCCTCGCACATCCCGCACGAGGGCCTGAACCTGGGCATCGTCGTCTCCGGCCCCGAAGAGGTGCGCCGCGTCGTGCGCATGCTCATCAAGTACGGGGTCGACTCCATCAAGCTCAACCTCTCCGGCGAGGAGATCACCGGCATGCGGGCGGAGGAGACGCCGATGTCGGAGGAGGAGGTGGCCATGGCCGTCAAGGAGGCCAAGGCGCGCGGCAAGGTGGTGGCGGCGCACGCGCGCTCCTCCGAGTCGGTCAAGCAGTGCGTGCGGCACGGCATCCAGAACATCTATCACGCCTCGTTCGCCGACGAGGAAGCGCTCGATCTGCTCGAAGCGGCCAAGGACAGACATTTCGTGGCGCCGGGACTCGCCTGGCTGATCTGCACGGCCCGCCATGCGAGCGAATGGGGCATCAAGCCCGGCTCGTCGATCACCATCGCCTACGAGCGCGAGCTGGAGATGGCGGTCGAGACCATGAAGAAGATGCATCGCCGCGGCATCAAGGTGCTGATCGGCGGCGACTACGGCTTCGCCTGGACCCCGCAGGGCAGCAACGCCAAGGACCTCGAGTATTTCGTCAATCTGGTCGGGCTCTCGCCGATGGAGGCGATCGTGGCGGCGACGAGATACGGCGGCCAGATCATGGGGATGGGCAACGAGCTCGGCCAGATCAAGGAGGGCTATCTGGCGGACTTGCTGCTGGTCGACGGCGATCCCCTGGCCGATGTGCGCATCCTGCAGGACAAGAGCCGCCTGCTCGCCATCATGAAGGACGGCAAGTTCCACAAGGAGCCCGCCGCGCGCCGCGCCAATGTGCGGCGCGTTGCGTGAGGAGTCCAAAATGATCAGCGAAAACCAGGTATGGCTACTGACGGCGCGCGCCGCTTGCTTCCCTCCCCCTTGCGGGGAGGGTGGCGCGAAGCGCCGGGTGGGGGGATGCCACCAGCCGCAGCGCCTGTTGCCACCCCCAGCCCCTCCCCGCGTCATGTCGAAGACATGCCTCCGGCATGATGGGGAGGGGAGTCCGGTTGAGCCCCGTTTCTCGGTTCGCGCTCTACTGATGCCGGATACGGTTGCTATGGATTGAACAATGCGTTTGTTCCTTCTGACACTGCTGAACGGCATCACCCTCGGGGCCCTCTACTTTGTCGTTGCCAGCGGGTTCACGCTGATTTTCGGGCTGATGCGGAACGTCAATCTGGCACACGGATCGCTCTATCTCCTCGGCGGCTATCTGGGGTACGGGGCGATTGCGCTGACGGATTCCTGGGTCGTCGGGCTCGTCTTCGCGTTCCTCGTGGTCGCCCTCGTCGGCATGGCCCTGCAGGTCCTGATCTTCCGTCGGATGCAAGGCCAGGACCTGCGCCAGACACTGGTCACGATTGCGCTTTCGATCGTGCTGGCTGATCTGATGCTGTGGATCTGGGGCGGCGGCTACTATCAGGTTCAGACGCCGGAGTGGCTCTATGGTGCCGTGACGCTGCCGATCATGGTCGGCGCTACCGCGAGCGGTGAGCCGGTCTACCTGCAGTATCCGATGCTGCGGCTGTTCATTCTCGCATTTGCGATCGTGGTCGGCCTGCTCCTGTGGCCGATGCTCAACCGCACGCGCATCGGCACGATGATCCGCGCCGGCGTCGACGACGGCGACATGCTGTCGGCGACCGGCGTCAATATTCAGCTGGTGTTCGTCCTGGTGTTTGCGCTCGGCGCAGGGCTGGCCGGTGTCGGCGGCGTGATCGGCGGCACGTTCCAGGCGATCGCTCCGGGCGAGGATGTGAAGACGCTGCTGGCCTCGCTGGTCGTCGTGATCGTCGGCGGCATGGGCAGCATTGTCGGAACGGCGCTCGGGGCCGTGCTCATCGGGCTGGCGGAGCAGATCGGCTCGGTCTACCTGCCGACGTACGCGGTCATCCTGACCTTCCTCATCATGGTGGTCGTGCTCGCGTTCAGGCCGCAAGGCATCATGGGAGGGCGGCAATGAGCGTCGCCGCACACCAGGATGGCGCGGCCCGGCCGGCGGAGCGGGCACGCGCGCTGTCCATCGACTTGCCGTCGCTCGCCGTTCTGGCTCTTCTCATTCTGCTGCCGGCGTTCACGAACAGGTTTGTACTGACCGAGGTCTTCGGCCTCACCTTCGCGTTCGGCATCATCGCGCTCTCGCTGCAGTTCCTGGCCGGCTATGGCGGGATGGTCAACCTCGCCCAGATCACGGTGGCCGGAATCGCCGGCTACATGGTGGCGGTCCTCGGCCCCAACACCATGGGCTTCGGGCTCGCCTGGCCCTGGTGGGCCGCCATCCCGATCGCGCTGCTGCTCGCCGTTGCCGCCAGCGCCCTCATCGGGCTGCTCGCGATCCGCACCGACGGCATTTATACGATTATGATCACACTCGCGATCTGCGCGGCATTCTCCTACTTCACCTTCCAGAACTACGAGATTTTCAACGGCTACAACGGCGTCAACGGCGTCACGCCGCCGCGCTTTTTCGGTGTGGACTGGACCGAGCCCACCGCGTTCTACTATCTGCTGCTCGCCTTTGCCGCGCTCAGCTATATCGCCGCCCTCTACGTTTCCCGCTCGACCTTCGGCCTCGCGCTGCAGGGCATCCGCGACAGCGCGCGCCGGATGGAGGCGATCGGCTTCAACGTGCCCGCGCATCGGGTCGCCGCCTATGTATTCACCGGGGCTATCGCGGCCGTGGGCGGCATCCTGCTCACCTGGCACAACGGCCGCATCTCGCCCGGCACGATCGGCGTCGGCGCCGCCATCGACATCCTGATCATGGCGGTCATCGGCGGCATCCGCCACCCGATCGGGCCCTTCATCGGCGCGCTCATTTTCGTGTGCCTTTCCACTTTCGCAATGGATATCGTGGAGGTTGTCATTCCGCGCGAGAGGTTCAAGCTCGTCGTCGGGCTCGGATTCCTGTTGGTGGTCCTGTTCTCGCCGGACGGCGTGATGGGGATCGTCGACAAGATCCGGCAATCGGTGCGTCGCAACAGTTCGGCGTAAGACCAAGGAAGGAATTCCGGCAGGTCGACGGTCGGCCTGCGGATGAAGCAGGGAGGAAGTGAAAATGCACTTCACACGATCGTACGTGCTTCCCGCAATTGCTGTTGCAGCTGCGATGCTTGCGCCGCCGGCTTTGGCGCAGGAGAAGACGCTGAAGGTCGGGGGGCTCGCCACTCTCGAGGGGGTGTTCGCCAAGAACGGCGAAGATAGCATGCGCGGCATCGACGTGGCGCTGAAGGAGTACAAGAACACCGCCGGCGGCTACAAGATTGAGCTGATCAAGGCCTCCTCTGACGCCAAGCCTGAAACCGCCATCCGTGCCGCACGCAAGCTGATCGAGCAGGATGGCGTGAAAATCCTGATCGGTCCGCTCTCGGGTTCGGAGGGGCTGGCGATGAAGGACTTCGCCAAGACCAAGCCCGAGATCACCTTCATCAACGGCACATCGGCCGCCCAGGACACAACGCTGCGCGACCCGGCGCCCAATTTCTTCCGCTTCTGGACCGACGGCGCGCAATGGTCTTGGGGACTTGGCGAATATGTCGTCAAGGTCAAAGGCTGGAAGAAGATCGCGGCGATTGCGGAGGACTACTCCTTCCCCTACACGCTGATGCTCGGCTTCGCGCTCGACTACTGCGGCCACGGCGGCAAGATCGTCTCCCGCAGCTGGGTGCCGCTCGGCACCAAGGACTACGCCTCGTATATCGCCGCGCTGCCGACCGATGTCGATGCGATCTACGTCGCGCTCGGCGGCGGCGACGCCATTGCCTTCCTCAATCAGTACCAACAGGCGGGCGGCAAGGCGAAGCTGATCGCGGGTGCCATCACTGTCGACCAGTCGATCCTCACTTCGAAAGGCAAGGCGAGAGAGGCGCTACTCGGAACGCCGGCAGCGCAGCCGATCGCCGACAACGACGACAGTCCCGCGTGGAAGACGTTCGCCAAGGCCTATCAGGACGCGTTCCCGCCGGATCAGCGCTTCCCGACGCCGTCGCTGTTCGCAACGGGATATTACATTGCCACCAAGGCGATGCTCGAGGGGCTCAACGCGGTCAAGGGCGATCTGTCGAACAACCACGCCGCGTATCGGCAAGCCCTGTCAAAGCTCAAGCTGCAGGGGCCCACGGGCGAGATCACGCTGGACGAGAACCGCCAGGCGATCGCCCCGAACTACATCACCGAGGTGGTGGAGGGCCCTGGCGGCAGCATGATCAACAGGGTGATCAAGAAGACGCCGCCCATCAGCCAGACGCTCGGTATGGACCGCGCCAAGTTCCTGGCGTTTGGTCCGGTCGGTCGTGACAACCCGAAGTGCAACTGAAGGGTACAGCACCCGTCATCCCGGCCGGAGCGATGCGAGCGATTGCGCGAGCAGCGCTCCGAGCCGGGATCTGCGGCAGGTTTGACTCGTCGAACGAGGTCCCGGATAGCCTCGGGCTTCGCCCTCGGCTTCCGGGATGACGGGTGAATGGCTCGGCCGCATGACTTTGAGGAGCGCACATCTTTCACGTGTCTGAACGTGCACAACGCATTGCGCAAGGCGCGTCGGCTTACGCCCTCGAGATCGAGGGCGTGAGCCGCCATTTCGGCGCGCTCATTGCGCTGGACGGCGTCGACCTCACCCTGAAGGCGGGCGAGCGGCGCGCCGTGCTCGGCGCCAACGGCGCCGGCAAGACGACGCTTTTCAACGCCATCACCGGCGACTTCCCGCCCACCGCCGGTCGCGTGCACTTCTTCGGCGAGGATATCACCACCCTGCCCCCCCACGAGCGCATCCGCCGTGGCCTGCGGCGCACGTACCAGATTTCCCTGCTGTTCCAGGGCCTGAGCGTCCTCGACAACCTCTATCTTGCCACCCGCGGCGTCACGCGCCGGCGCTACAGCCTGATACGCCCCACCCCCGACGACGCCTCGCTGGAAGCGGCGCGCGATCTGGCGCACGTGGCGCACCTCGACGCCGTTGCCGGCAAGACGGTATCGGAGCTCAGCTACGGTCAGCAGCGCCAGCTCGAGATCGGCATGGCGCTCGCGGGCGCGCCGCGCATTGTGCTCTTCGACGAGCCGGCGGCCGGGCTCTCGCCCGCCGATCGCCAGGAGCTGATCGCCATCCTGCGGGCGCTGCCGGCCCACATCGGCTACATCGTCATCGAGCACGATCTCGACGTGGCGTTGCGGGTGGTCGAGAGCGTCTCCGTCATGCACAACGGCCGCATCTTCAAGGAAGGCACGCCCGAGGCGATCGAGGCCGACGCCGAGGTGCAGGCCATCTATTTGGGGGCGAAGCATGGCTGAAGCCAGGGCCGTGAGCGTCGCCAAGCCCATGCTCGAGGTGTCGGGCCTCGACGTGCACTACGGCCGGGTGCCGGTGCTGCGGGGCCTGAGCCTTCGGCTGGACCGCGGTGTGATCGCCGTCGTCGGCCGCAACGGCATGGGTAAATCCACGCTCTGCAAGACCGTAACGGGGCTGGTGCGGCCGACCGCCGGCACCGTCCGCCTGGGCGGCGAAGAGATTACCCGCCTGCCGCCGCACAGGATCGCGCGCCTCGGGGTCGCCTACGTGCCGCAGGGACGGCGCTGCTGGCCGTCGCTCACCGTCGACGAGCACTTGCGGCTCTCCGGCGGCAAGAGCGCCAAAGGCGACTGGACGCTCGAGCGCATCTACGAGACGTTTCCGCGCCTGCAGGAGCGCCGGCGCAACGGCGGCGCGCAGCTCTCCGGCGGCGAGCAGCAGATGCTGGCGATCAGCCGGGCGCTGATCGGCAACCCGCGGCTTCTCGTCATGGACGAGCCGACCGAGGGGCTGGCACCCGTCATCGTCCAGCAGGTCGAGCACATGATCCGCGACCTCGTGCGCGAGGGACGCATCTCGGTCCTGCTCATCGAGCAGCAGCTCGGCGTGGCGCTCGATGTGGCAGACCGCGTGGCGATCATGCTGCACGGCCGCATCGAGCGCGAGATGCTTCCCGGCGAGCTGCGGGCGGATCCCGAGCTGCAGCGCCGCCTCCTCGGCATGGGCCGTCACGCCGACGAGCCCGCGGCGAGCGAGGCGGATTCCGACCGTGACCAGGGGGTCCGCTACATCCGCGTCGAGCGGCAGCACGGAGGCGAGCGCGAAGAGCCGTCGCACACCTTCGCCGAAGGCAACGAGCTGGCCTACTCGACGCGTACGATCCCCAATCGCTGGGCGGCCGACAATCGCCCCGATCCGCCGACGGCGGCACTCTCCCCCCAGCCCAATGGCGCGACACACGAGCCTACCCCCGCGCAAAGCACGCAGCTGCCGCCGGTGCCGGTCGCCGCCATGGTCGGGCGCACGGCCTACGTCGTCGGCACCTTCGACACCAAACGCGATGAATTGACCTTCATGGTCAATTGCCTGAAACGGCTTGGGGTGCGTACGACGACGGTCGACCTCGCAACCAGCGGCCGGCCGAGCCCTGCCGATATCGGGCCGCGCGAGGTCGCCGCCCATCACCCCAAGGGCGCCGCGGCGGTCTTCGGCAGCGACCGCGGCACATCGGTGACCGCCATGGCCGAAGCCTTCGAGCGGTTCATGCGTACGCGCCGCGACGTCGGCGGCATCATCTCGGCCGGCGGCTCGGGCGGCACCAGCATGGCGACCGCCGGCATGCGCGCGCTTCCCATCGGCACGCCCAAATTTATGGTCTCGACGGTCGCCAGCAGCGACGTGTCGCGCTACGTCGGCCCCTCCGACATCTCGATGATGTACTCGGTCACGGACGTGCAGGGCATCAACGCCATCTCCGAGCAGGTGCTCGCCAACGCGGCGCACGCCATGGCGGGCATGATCGGCCATCAATTGCGGGAGACGAACAGAAGCGCGACCAAGCCCGCCATCGGCCTCACCATGTTCGGGGTGACCACGCCGTGCGTGCAAGCGGTGCAGCAGGCGCTGGCGGCCGAGTACGACTGCATGACATTCCACGCCACGGGCACCGGCGGCCGGTCGATGGAGAAGCTGGTGGACTCCGGCCTGCTGGTCGGCGTGATCGACATCACCACCACCGAGGTGCCCGATCTGCTGGTCGGCGGCGTGTTTCCCGCCGGCCACGACCGGTTCGAGGCCATCATCCGCAGCAAGGTGCCCTATGTCGGCTCCTGCGGCGCCCTCGACATGGTCAACTTCCACGCCAGGGACACGGTGCCGTTGCGGTTCCAGGGCCGCAAGCTGCACATCCACAACCCGAACGTCACTTTGATGCGCACCACGCCCGAGGAGAACGAGGCCATTGGCCGCTTCATCGTCGACCGGCTCAACCGCATGGAAGGGCCGGTCCGGTTCCTCATCCCCGAGGGCGGCGTCTCCCTCCTGGATGCGCCCGGCAAGCCGTTCCACGATCCGGCCGCCGACCGCGCGCTGTTCACGGCAATCGAGCGTCAATTCCGCCCGGCCGGCCAGCGCCGGCTCATCAAGTTGCCCTATAACATCAACGATCCGGCCTTCGCCCGCGCCCTGGTCGCGAGCTTCCGCGAGATTGCTGTGGCAGGGGCAAGAACGGCGCGAGAAACCCACCGTGCCTCGTATCGCTAGATCGCAGATCCTGGAGAGGTTCCGCGCCATGATCGCGCGCGGCGAGCCGATCGTCGGCGGCGGCGCCGGCACCGGCCTCTCCGCCAAGTGCGAGGAGGCCGGCGGCATCGACCTCATCGTCATCTACAATTCCGGCCGCTACCGCATGGCGGGACGCGGCTCGCTCGCCGGCATGCTGGCCTACGGCAATGCCAACGCCATCGTGCTCGAGATGGCGCGCGAGGTCCTCCCCGTGGTCCAACGCACGCCGGTGCTGGCCGGCGTCAACGGCACCGACCCGTTTTGTCTGCTCGACAGCTTCCTCGAAGACTTGAAGGCGCTTGGCTTCTCCGGCGTGCAGAACTTCCCGACGGTCGGCCTCATCGACGGCACCTTCCGCGCCAATCTCGAAGAGACGGGCATGTCCTACGGGCTCGAGGTCGATATGATCGCCAAGGCGCACGCCAGGGACC
>Ga0247727_10010383_pt1 | contig 16518 bp, 15 predicted proteins | sample WisWelCaveWW1625_FD_202498 | JGI IMG/M metagenome (GOLD analysis project Ga0247727, IMG submission 202498) | Biofilm microbial communities from Wishing Well Cave, Virginia, United States - WW16-25 | ecosystem: Environmental > Aquatic > Deep subsurface > Groundwater > Cave microbial mat | place... | reverse complement strand
GCAAAGCCCTGATGATGTGCGTGCTTGTGGCATCCTTCCTTTCTTTTGAAGTCCCGTTCACGGCGGGCACGATCATCGGCGGTTTCGCCATCTCATATCTATTTCTCGTCGTCTCGCCCACGCCTTCTGGAATTGGCATCGTGGAAGGCGTCATGCCGCTTGCGCTTTCCTCGTTGCGCGTTCCGTGGAGCCAGGCAGTCGTCATCACCCTCGCGTATCGTGGTATTACATTCTGGTTGCCTCTCGGCGTTGGCGCAATTGCATTTCGCATGTTAAATCGAGACCTAACATAGCTCATGCCCCTCGCCTCTCTTTTGGATTTCTGGAAACGTGACCCGGATACTGCTCCCAATCTTTTCGCCTGGCGGACTCTGCCTCCTCGCCCCGCGCAAACGCATCCCTTCCCGACCGATCTGCCTGCTCCTGTTTCCCAATCCTTGATCGCCGCTGGGATTCACTCCCTCTACTCGCACCAACTCGATGCGTGGATACATTCTCACGCACGCGAAAACATCATCCTCTCCACTGGCACCGCCTCCGGCAAAACTCTCGCCTACAACCTGCCAATTATTGCTGAGTTACTTCAAGATACGAACTCCCGCGCTTTGTATCTCTTCCCCACCAAAGCCCTCACACAAGATCAACTTTCAACATTCACCAACCTGACGCCTGAAACGCCTGCCCTGAGCAAAGTCGAAGGGTGGAACCTGACACCCGCGATCTACGACGGCGACACCCCTCAATCTGCAAGATCATCCATTCGCAAGAACGCGCGCATTGTATTGAGCAACCCCGACATGCTTCATACGGGTGTACTTCCCCATCACACCAACTGGGCAGACTTCTTCACGAATCTCAAATATGTTGTCATTGACGAAGCGCACACCTATCGCGGAGTCTTCGGTTCGCACGTTGCCAACGTCATCCGCAGGCTCAAACGCGTGGCAAGTTTTTACGGCGCGAAGCCGCGGTTTATTCTTGCCTCTGCCACCATCGGCAACCCAAAAGAACTTGCTGAAAAACTGATCGAGGAACCCGCCCACTTGATTGACAACGACGGCTCCGCACGCGGACCGCGTCACTTCATCATCTACAATCCGCCACTCGTTGACGAATCACTTGGCTTACGCAAATCATCCCTGCTCGAAGGCGTTCGACTCGCGCAAGATTTACTACATCAAAATGTGCAAAGTGTAGTATTCGCGCGTTCACGTAGAAGCGTAGAAATTATTCTGACTTATCTTCAAGAAAATCTTCAACAACCAGCACTTGCACCTGGCGCACACTTGCCCCGGGCGCAAGTGCCGGGGAGTGCAGGTGTCGGAAATCGTAAATCCGAAATCGTAAATCAAATACGCGGCTATCGTTCCGGCTACCTCCCCACCCAGCGCAGAGAGATAGAAAAAGGCTTAAGAGATGGAAGCGTCAAAACTGTCGTTGCCACAAATGCTCTCGAATTAGGAATTGACATCGGCGGGCTGGGCGCAGCGATCCTCGTCGGCTACCCGGGAACCGTCGCTTCAGCGAGACAGCAAGCGGGACGCGCGGGACGCGGTCTTGAATCAGCCGCGGCTGTGATGGTTGCGTCGGCGAGTCCGCTTGATCAATTCCTTGCCCATCATCCTGAATATTTCTTTGAGCGTTCGCCTGAACAGGCATTGGTCAACCCCGATCATTTATTGATTTTGCTGGAACACTTGCGCTGTGCGATGTTTGAGTTGCCGTTCCAAAAGGGCGAAGGCTTCGGCACGATCTCTGCGCAAACGATTGAGGAGTATTTGAATTTTTTGGTTGAGAACAACGAAGCGCATTTCTCGCAGGAAAAATATTTTTGGATGGCAGATCAATACCCCGCCGCAAATATTTCATTGCGTTCTGCGTCACCGCAAAGTGTTGTTCTGCAAACAATCCAGGAGGATCGCGCGCAAACCATCGGCACCGTGGATGGCGAAAGCGCGGTGTGGATGACGCACCCGGGCGCAATCTATTTGCACGAAGCGCAATCGTATTTTGTCGAAGAATTAAATCTCGCGGAGCGCATCGCACGTTTGAAACCCATCGAAAGCGATTATTACACCGAACCTTTGCGCGGCACCGAAGTGATTCCTCTCTCCTTCAATGCTCAAGCCTCCGTCCTCGGCGGCAACAAGAAGTGGGGCGAACTACAAGTGACCACACAAGTGACTGGCTTTCGCAAACGTCGCTGGTATACACACGAAAATTTGGGAGAAGAACCGCTGGATTTGCCGCCCTCCGAATTGCAGACCACTGGCTACTGGCTTTCTCTTTCCGAAGAGACGATCTCGCATCTGCGTTCAGCAGGAGCCTGGACCAACGACCCGAACGACTATGGACCCGATTGGAATGAGATCCGCGATCGCGTCCGCGCGCGTGATGGATACAAGTGTCAAGTCTGTGGCGCGCCTGAGACTTCGCGTCAACATGATGTACATCACAAAATTCCATTCAAGTCATTTACTTCAAGAGACGATGCAAACAGACTCGAGAATCTCTCAACACTGTGTCCATCCTGTCATCACAAAGTGGAACAAAACGTCCGTATGAGAAGCGGACTCGCTGGTCTCGCTTATGTGCTCGGCAACCTCGCGCCATTATTTTTGATGTGTGATGCTGGCGACCTGGGTACCCACATCGACCCAGTGGAAAATCAATCCTTCGGGCAACCAAGTGTTGTCTTGTATGATCTCGTCCCCGCGGGAATTGGTTTCAGCCAGAAACTGTTTGAGATGCACGATGAATTGATCGCGCGCGCCTTTGAATTGGTAAGCGAATGCGCCTGTGCGGATGGCTGTCCATCATGCGTGGGTCCCGGCGGTGAGAATGGGGTCGGGGGAAAAGAGGAAGCGCTCGCCATCCTTAAATTGCTCTGCAAAAATTAATCTACGGAAACAAAAACCTCCCTCAATACGTTCTATGCAGAGAACCACAGAGAGGAGAGTGTTGGGATGAAACCGCTCAATCAAAAACGATTTGGGGTATTTTTGTCTGTCATCTTCTTCTTCCTGCAAGCCTGCGGCACATCTGCCGCCGCGCTCACCGTCACAGCCACACCACTTCCGCCTGCGGTACAGGTCCCCCTCAGCCAGCAGGTGATGTTGACCTCTGTCTCTTTCAGGGAGGAGGCACAATCTCCTAGCTACTGGATTTCCGCCCTCACGCCCCGCCTCACTGGCAGTGACGACCCGCGCGCAGAGGCGTTCAACAAGGCGGTGAACAATCTCGTCCAGAAAGAAATCGAATATTTCAGGGAAAACATCCTCGCGCAGATGCCTATCATCCCCATTTCATCGGGCAGTTCCTTCGATGCGAAATATACTGTCATCTCGCAAAGTGGCGACCTGTGGAGTCTAAAGTTTGATTTTTCAGGGTACGCCGACGGCGCGGCTCACCCCTACCATTACAGCCTCACGCTCAACTACGATCTGGAACAAGGAAACAAACTGTCGCTGGGCGAATTGTTCCCCAAAGACTCAAACTACCTCGAAGTCATTGCAAGGTATTGCATCGCGGAACTCAGCAAACGCGAGATCGGCTTCTATGGGGGATTCCAACAGGGAGCCGAGCCGATACCGGATAATTACCGTAACTGGAACATCGCCCCGGATGGCATCCTGGTCACTTTTAATGAATACCAAGTCGCGCCCTACGCGGCAGGCCCACAACAGGTTGTTGTGCCGTATGGAGAATTGACCTCCCTCATCAACCAGCAGAGCCCGCTCGTAGTTTTTTTACGCTAAATTCACCCACCGGAAGGGTGAAGCGGCGAACTCTTTTTCAGCATAGGGGGTTGTAGTTAGCATATTGCTCTAAAGGAGGATAGCATGCCACAAAATGGAATACATGCAGTCGCAGGTATTGCAGCCCGCAAGTGGATGCCAAACAAGGAATGGCTGTTGCTCGGCGTGGTGCTTGGGAATATGTTCCCTGATTTGGATAACTTGGCAGTGGCATATGCCACGCTTGCCAAACTGCCCGACCCTGAGAGTTATCATCGTACGTTCACGCACAGCATCTTCACCATAGTTGCGATGGTCATCTTGTTTTATGTCGTCGCGGCGGTGGCAAGAAACCAAAAGTGGAATAATTTCGGCACGGGCTTCGGAATCGGTATCCTCATGCACATCCTGCTTGACCTGGTTGCGTGGTTCAACGGTGTCCCATTACTTTGGCCCCTCAATACCACTGAGTTGAATTTCTGGAATTGGTTCGTAACGCCTGCCTGGTTGAAGATATTTCTGGATACCGGGGAGTTCCTGGCTTTTTCTTTGTATTTCCTTTTGCTCGGCTCACTTTCCCGCAAACATAACACTGATACAGTTCGCATCCCAACATTACGAACATGGGCTTACGTACAGTTCGTTCTGTTCGCCTTGTTCACAATTCTCTTCTTCAGTATTGGCACCAAAGGATTGCATTATACGATTTTCGGGGCTTTGTATCTGATTTCGTTGATTGCGGCGATGATATTAACCATTCGCATGAGGAATACGGTGGAAATTGTGTAGGACGATTCTGCATTTGGGGGTAAAGCTGAAGTTTGGAAAATTCTGACCAGTCTTATCAAGGCGGCCTCCCATTCGTCGCAGTTGACTCCACACCCATCCCTGAAATTGTGCGCGAGTCCGAGCCGCACATGCTTGTCGTCGGTGATGGGCGTCAGAGGGACCACCTCATCAAACAGTGCACGATGTTGGGAATCGCGGAACGAGTTCATTTTACAGGGTTTATTTCAAAAGACCAGGGACTTCCAGATATCTATCGCATGGCCAGCGTATTCATCACGGCCTCAGAGATCGAAACCCAGGGCATTGTGTTGCTCGAAGCCGCCGCCAGCGGACTGCCGATCGTCGCCGTGAACGCAACCTGCATCCCGGAGATCGTTCATGATACGGTCAATGGATATTTAACGGAACCAGGCAACAACTCCGCAATGAGCAAAGCCATCCGTATGCTATTGAAGGATCCGGAAACATCCAAGGCAATGGGAAGAGCCGGGCGCACGCTGGCAGAATTGCACAACCGCGAGGAAACCTTTGACAGGCATGAACGTATGTATTACATGATATCAACGGGGATGAGAATGGAGGGGTCCCGTTCGCACTGGGCAAGGATCAAGGAAAAATTGGGCAGGGTTTTGAACAATTTCGTCCGTTAAGAGGCCCTGCAAATTAACACTATTTTTAAATAGGCAAAGTAAGATTTCAGTCGAACCATCAGAGAGGATAACGCAGAAATGGGTATCGCCCGGGCAAAGAAAAGACCACTCAACCCTCCCACTCGGCACGTGACCTGGCTGGCTGGATGCATCATTGCAATTGAATCTGCTTTTTTTCTGTTTCCAGCCCCTGTGGAATTCCCGATGGATGATGCTTACATTCATTTTGTATATGCCGATAATTTGATCTCGCACGGGAAATTGTTTTTCAGTGATGTTACCGAAACCGGGATTGGGGCTACCAGCCCGCTTTGGGTGTTCCTTCTGGCGGGTTTAAAGCTTTTGGGGATGCCTCTGCCTGTTTCTGCAAAATTAATGGGGACAATCGGACTCGTGGTTGTGTGCGGGGCTGTCTATGATTTATTCCGCCCCGTTTGGAAATCATCTTTTCTGCCCCTCTCTGTATTCTTAATCACCATCTCCGGGAATTTAATCTGGTTCTCCCTGAGCGGGATGGAAACGATTCTTTTCCTTGCCCTAGGGATGTTATCCCTTCTTGCCTATCGCCGGGAACGCTGGAAGACTCTCGGCGTTCTTTTCGGTTTGATGATCCTCACGAGACCTGAAGGAATGATCCTTGCCGGAGCAACTGTTCTGGTTGACCTGTGGAAGAATCGCAGGCTCAGGCTTGAGTGGATTACGTCCCTGTCGATCTGCGTTGTGATATCCGCTCCCTGGTTTATCTATTTGTATCTGCGTATGGGATATGTCTTGCCCTCCAGCGCCATTGGAAAACGATTCACATTCACCGTTGGCTTGGATTACATCGCCAGCCAGTACCCCTATCTAGCCACTCTTGTACAACTGCGGGCCCTCATCTATCCCTTCGCGTGGCTGGCTTATCTGCTGGTCTTTGCCTTGGGCGGAAAGTCACTGCCGCCACCGTACGTGACGCAAGGTGAATCATTCGGAGTATTTAATTACGCACCCTCTTATTGGGCAATCGCCGGCTGGTTGTTGGTTATCTTTCCCCTGCTCTGGACGGCGAGCCGCCATTTATTGGGTAGAAAAAACTGGAGTCTCTGGATTCAGGATTCAAACCATGCGCCCTTGATGATTTTTACGGTTTGGTTTTTACTGCACAACCTGGCTTACATGTTCTTTATGCCGATCCTCGGAACGGCAAGCCGCTATGGTGTGATGAATCATGCGGCCCTGTGGATCTTGCTTTGCCTTGGAGTCGCCCAATTTTCAGGACGCCCATTTGCAATGCGCTTCCTGACGGGCGGGTTGGTATTGATCGCTCTGGCAAACACCTTCTACTGGAACAAAGTCTACGATGCGAATCTTGAACATATGCAAGAGGTGAGGATCGCAAGTGCCAATTTCGTGCGCGACTCGCTTTCCCGCGACGAACTTTGCGCCGTCTTCGACATTGGTGCTGTGCGCTATTTCTCCCAACGCCCCATTTTGGATATTGGCGGGTTGACCAGCCCCAAAGACTTGCGATGGTTCAGCGAAAACAAATCGGATGAATTCCTTATAGACAGGGAGGCCACCTGCATTATTCTCCCGGGTCAAACAACCGTTGATGGTGAGGGCTGGCTAAATTTTGTGGAAATTTTCAGGCTCGACGACTCTTCCCATTTCAAACTGGAGAAAATCGCCTCGTTTGAAATGGACCCGGAACGCTGGCTTCTGGGGTATTTACCGACTAGCAATCAACAAAGGTCTGTGGTTATTTATCGGATCATTCGAACAGACCGGGCGTCTCCGTAACCATCAAACAACGATTCCATACGGAACCCCGTACACTTCCCATTCTTTGCCGTTTGCAATCCCCTTCACGTGGACAGTCAATAGCTTTGCGGGTACTCCGGTGTTCGGGTACCAGATCCTGTCCTTGACGGGGAGGATGAACAGCCCGTTGTCGTCGCCGACCGGCGTAAAAGTTTCACCAGGCTCCTGCTTGAAGACAGACAAACCCAATGTTGAACATAGATTCTTGGCAAAAGCGATTACATCTTCTGAAGGCAAACCAATCTCACTGACATTCAAAATGTGACCGCTATTGAAACCGCCCTCCGCCGCGTTCTGCAAATTGCGACGCGCAATAAATTCAAGAATGTTTCCCGCCGCGTCTTTGAAATACACGGAATGTGAATTCCAACTTTCGGAATCGAAATCATCTTTGCCGGTTTCATCGCGAAGCAGAGGGACACGACCAGCTATCCATTCCTTCGCCGCACGAATTTGATTTTCAGGGATGTTGAAAGCAAAGTGATACGCGCCATCGAAATCAGAATCGGCTTGGGCGAAGACCAGTTTGGATGCACCCGCCTGCACTTTCAACGTATCGGAAGATAATTCCACAGGCAACTCAAGCACATTGGAATAGAAACCTGCTTGCGCCTGCAAATTACTAGACGCCAATTCAAGATACGCGATATTCATCCTTCATCCTTTATCTTTCATCCCTTCGACAAGCTCAGGGCAAGCCTTCATCCTTCGCTTTTCATCCACCTCTTGACCGCATCATGCGGATGCTCGTACTTCGCCATTGCGTCCAACAATTCGTTCGGGTCGGATTCGCAGAACAGCGCGGCGCGATGTTCTTTGAAGATAAAGCCTTCGGCAACAGCATGGTCAATTGCCGCGAGCAGGGGCGCGTAATAATTTTTCACATTCAACAAACCAACCGGTTTTTCGTGCGCGCCGGTTTGCGCCCAGGCGACTGTTTCGAATAATTCATCAAATGTGCCAAAACCGCCAGGCATGGCAATATAACCGTCTGCAAGTTCGTGCATACGTGCTTTGCGTGCGTGCATATCGAGTGGAACATCCATGCGGGTGAGTCCGTCATGTGCTAAAGCAGGAACGTTCATCGAAGGGATGATGACCCCGATCACTTCACCGCCTGCAGAAAGCGCACCGTCGGCGACTGCGCCCATCAAGCCGGTCTTCCCGCCACCGTAAATGAGGCGAATCCCTCTTTCAGCGAGGACACTGCCCATCGTCGACGCGGCAGATTTGTAGTCCGCGTGAACCGAGTCTGAAGATCCGCAAAAAACGCAAATGGATTGCATAACATCCGTCCTTTGTACTGGCGTCGGAAAAAGTAAGAAATTTCAAAGTTGCAATGATTGTATCAGCGTTGTAAACAAACTCTAATCTTTTTCCTACACGGACTCTCTGTTCTTTTTGGTAGAATACAGCAGAGTTCAGGAGATAACAATGGCAGGCATGGAGCGTTTCACACAACGGGCACGAAGGGTATTGAGCCTTGCGCATCAGGAGGCGGAACAATCGCGCAACAATAATATTGGCACAGAGCATTTATTGCTTGGATTAATGGATGAAGAGGGCGGCGTGGCGGGTCGCGTCTTGCGCGAACTTGGCATGACCTCCGACCGCGTGCGCGAAGTGATTCGCCGCGTGACAACCGGCTCGGCAAGTTTTGACGCCAGCCGCGTTGAACTCGCCTCAGACACGCAACAGGTGCTTGAATTCGCAGTGGATGAAGCGCGCAGGCTTGGTCATCACTACATCGGCACAGAACATATTTTGCTTGGCTTGGTGCGCGTGGATAGCGCCGCGCTGGAAGTGTTGCGGAGACTCGGCGTGACTCCGGACCAGATCCGCAGGCAGACTCGCCGCGTGTTAAATGAATCCGCTTCTTCCTCCCCGATGCCTGCCGGCTCAGGACCCGCGCGTGGCGCCCAGCCGAATCAGAAAACCCCGCTCATTGACCAGCTCGCCACCGACCTGACTACCAAAGCCGAAGAGAAAAAATTGGATCCGGTCATCGGCAGGCAAATGGAAATCGAGCGCGTGATTCAAATCCTTGCGCGCAGAACAAAGAACAACCCCGCGTTGATCGGCGAACCTGGTGTGGGAAAAACTGCCATTGTTGAAGGTCTTGCGCAACGCATTGTGGATGGCGACGTCCCTGCGCCTTTGATGAACAAACGATTAATGCAACTCGACGTTGGTTCGTTGGTTGCAGGCACCATGTATCGTGGTCAGTTCGAGGAAAGACTCAAACGCGTGATTGACGAGTTAAAACAATCAGGCGCGATATTGTTTATTGATGAAGTACACATGCTCGTGGGCGCGGGAGCCGCAGGCTCCTCCGTGGACGCGGCAAACATCCTCAAGCCCGCGTTGTCGCGCGGCGAATTGCAAGTCATCGGCGCGACCACGATGGACGAGTATCGCAAGTACATCGAGTCCGATGCCGCGCTCGAACGCCGCTTCCAGCCTATTCAGGTGGACGAACCCTCCGAGGAAGAAACAATTCAAATCCTCAAAGGCATTCGCTCTGCTTACGAAGAACATCATCACCTTGTAATATCCGACGAAGCGCTGGTAGCCGCCGCGCATCTCTCTACTCGTTACGTAACCGAACGTTTCCTCCCCGATAAAGCGATTGACCTGATTGACGAGTCTTCGTCACGTGTGCGCATGTACAAGAGTCCCGCCGCGCAACATGCCAAGGACTTATTCGGTCAACTGAGACAGGCTCGCCAGAACCGCTCCCTCGCGCAGGAGGAAGGCAACAACGAGGATGTGATCGAATGGCAGGAACGCGAAACCGATCTCGGCGAACAGATCGAACGCCTGCGCACCGGCTGGGATCGCGCGAGCAGTCCCGTCGTCTCGGCGGAGGATATTGCCGAAGTCGTCTCCATGTGGACGGGCGTTCCGCTCATGCAACTCGCGGAGGCAGAATCACAACGCCTGCTCAAGATGGAAGATGAACTTCGCAAGGGAATCGTCGGGCAGGACGATGCCATCGTCGCGATCTCGCGCGCAGTCCGCCGCGCACGCGCCGGGTTGAAAGATCCGAAGCGTCCGATTGGTTCGTTCATGTTCCTCGGTCCGACAGGAGTCGGAAAAACAGAATTAACAAAAACACTTGCCAAATTTATGTTTGGCAGTGAAGATGCGGCAATCCAACTGGATATGTCCGAATTTATGGAAAGACACACAGCTTCGCGTTTGGTCGGCGCGCCTCCCGGATACATCGGGTATGAAGAAGCCGGTCAACTGACCGAAGCATTGCGCCGCCGCCCCTATTCCATCGTCGTGTTCGATGAAGTGGAAAAGGCACATCCCGAAGTGCACAACATGTTATTGCAGATCATGGAAGAGGGACATCTTTCCGATGCGAAGGGCCGCAAAGTGGACTTCCGCAACGCGATCATCGTGATGACTTCCAACATCGGTGCGGATGTGATCAGGAAACAATCGTCACTTGGCTTTGCGCTCAAACGCGATGAGGCTGACGATGAAAGACTTTCCTACGAGGACATGCGCAAGAAGTTGAATGAATCGCTCAAGCGCGCCTTCCGACCCGAGTTCATCAACCGTTTGGATGCGACCGTGATCTTCCGCGCGCTCAATAAGGAAGACATTCAACAGATCGTTTCGCTCGAATTGGACAAGGTTGCAGAACGCCTCAAAGAACACGACCTGGTCCTGACCGCCACCCCCGAAGCGCTCGCGGCTCTGGCTGATTTGGGCTACGATGCTGAGTTCGGAGCGCGTCCATTACGCCGCATCATACAGCAGAAGGTGGAAGACCCGCTATCGGATCGTGTGTTGAGCGGTGAATTCCAACATGGCGATTCGGTGCTGGTGACAATGAATCCAGACGGTGAAGTAGTTCTCGAACGCGAAGAAGGTATAAAAGAGGTGGAAGCCGAACCGGAAGAAGCGCCGGTGGTGTAGAGTTGAAGATAAGCGGTGAAGACAACCGAGTATTTCAAATCCAGCGTATTGTCTCGCCGTCCTTATCTAAAAGAAGAATGGATTGAGTTTGTGTTGAAGAATCCCTTTCGCACAGAGATACAAGAGAATGGTCGTATTCGCCGTTGGGCTTTTATTGCTGAAATTGGCAAATACATCCGAGTTGTTACAGAAGCAGATGGTGAAACAGTCCATAACGCCTTTCCAGATCGCGGTTTTAAACCATAGGAGGCAGAGATGAATTTCGAATATCATCAAGATACAGACATGCTTTACATCAAGTTTGCGAATGGTGTGAGCGTTGAATCCGAAGAAGTATCCCCTGGCGTAGTAGTTGACTACGATGAAAACAATCGCGCCATCGGTCTTGAGATCGAAGATGCCAGCAAATTCATTGATATGTCGCGTCTTGAGTTGACAGCAATGCCGATTGTCAATCTCGTCATAAGCGAGCGAATACCGGCGGGCGCATAAATATTGTAGACTGGAGAGCAGAGATAAAATCTCTGCTCTTTTTTTGTTTGGAATCCCTCTTGAATTTGGATGAAAAATGTCTATAATGTTCAAAACATGGGTAGTTGTTTCTATTTGGCAGATTTGACCAAAGGAGAATCATTATGTCTGACACCAATCAAGAATCAAAGTTCGACGGCGCAAAAGCCGAGGCGTTCGCGGGGACATTTCTCAACGCGCTCAATTATGCCTCGATGTGTTTGATGGCTTCCATCGGTCATCGTACTGGATTGTTTGATGTTATGAGGGATATGCCTCCTTCCACTGTCTCAGAGATTGCGAACAAATCCGGGTTGAACGAGCGGTATGTGCGCGAATGGCTCGGCGCGATGGTCACGTCCGGCGTCATCGAAGTGAACGAGTCCAGTACGCATTATCGTTTGCCCGATGAACACGCGGCATTCCTCACGCGCGCGGCGGGCGCGGATAACATCAGCGTCTTCGCGCAATATGTCGCGGTGATGGGTGGCGTGGAGGATCAGATCGTCGAGTGTTTCAAGAAAGGCGGCGGCGTGCCATATTCAGAGTTTCCGCGCTTCCATGCGGTGATGGCGGAGGATAGCGGACAATCGGTGTTGTCGGCGCTTGAGTCGCACATCCTGCCGCTTGTGCCTGGATTGAGCGATCAACTCGCAAACGGAATCAAGTTTCTCGATGTCGGATGTGGGAGCGGACGCATCATCAACAAACTGGCGGGGCTTTTTCCGAACAGCCGGTTCACAGGCTTCGATTTATCGCCAGAAGCAGTTTCAAATGGGCGGAGCGAAGCGTCGAGTCTGGGATTGGGAAATGTCGAATTCATCATCCAGGATTTGAGCAACTTCCAGGAGACCGCCGAAGTCGAAGCGTACGATGTGATCACGACCTTCGACGCGATCCACGATCAGGGTCAGCCGTTGAACGTGTTGAAGGGCATCCAGCGCGCGCTCAAAGCGGACGGGTTGTATCTGATGCAGGACATCAAGGCGTCGAGTCATGTTCATAAGAATATCGGTCATCCGATTGGCACGTTCCTGTATGCGATCTCGACCATGCACTGCATGACCGTGTCGCTGGCGCAGGGCGGCGAAGGACTCGGCGCGATGTGGGGCGAGGAGAAGACGCGCGAATATTTGGAGAAAGCGGGTTTCCGATCCGTTGAAACAAATACGCTGGCGCATGATATTCAGAATAATTGGTACGTGGTGAGGAAGTGACAACCATAATCAGACCCGCAACCGAAGCGGATTGGTTCGGCGCTTTTATTGTGTTTCGACTCTCTCTACACCGGGTTCTGGTAAGTTTGGATCTGGAAACCCCCGAAGACAAACCGACTCCCGACATCCTTGCTGAACGTTTCGAGCGATTTCGAATCTACGCCGAACATCTCACCCAAAGCGCGGATCATTTCTGGGTGGCGGAGGAGGCAGGCGAAATCACCGGCTTCTCACATTCCGTTTTGCGCGATGGAGTGCGGCAATTGTCATTATTTTTTGTCCACCCGGATAAACAAACGCAGGGCATCGGTAAACGCCTGCTTGACGCGGCGTTTCCAATGGACGGCGCGGACAACCGCGTCATTCTCGCATCACCGGATGCGCGCGCGCTCAACCGCTATTTGAAATCAGGTGTGCGGAGTCGCTTCACGATTTACGAGTGGAGTCGCAAACCGGAGATCGTCCCCTTTGAAACAGATTTGACCATCGAACCGTTCACCGCCACACGCGAAATATTGGACACTCTCAACGCCATTGACCGGATCATTTTGGGATACACACGCGAAGTGGATCATGTTTGGTTGAGCAGGATCCGGCATGGACATCTCTACCGCCGTAATGGGCAGGCGGTGGGCTATAGTTATGTGAGCAATCGCGTCGGTCCAATTGCGATGCTCAATAACGCTGATTTTTCTGTCGCGCTGGCGCATGTCGAAAGTGAAATGACGAAATATGTGGATGATGTCTTCAATGAGTTCAATATTGGAGTCCCCATGAGCAACACAGCCGCTGTTGAATATGCCCTCAAGCGCGGTTGTCATACGAATCCATTTTTTGAGCATTTCATGAGCGACAAACCATTGGGTCAATATGAGAATTATGTTTTCATGGATCCGCCGTATATTACGTGAGACGTGTGAACACGAGCGGCGTAGTGGACGTTCTCTAACGTCCATTACGCTGTTATTGAAATCGCCTCTAGATTTGGACAAAACAGGTCTATAATGAAAGCGATTGGGGGTAATCGTTCTCAAGATCGCTGTCGCCAAATTTTCTGAAAGGTTTGGGACATTGCAAGACAGCCAAACCTCCGATAAACAATTGACGAATTCCTTCATCGCCGTTCACATCCACGATCCATCTGGATTCAACTGACGAAAGGAGATATGAAAATGTCCACAAATAATCTCATCCGCTGGAGCGGGCTGGCGTTGGTGGTCGGTAGCGTTGGGCATGCGTAATATCCATTGCCATAACATCTAAAATGAAAGGCAGGATTGCAATGATAAAACCAGACCTTCATCTGGTTATTAACCGCCCCGTTGAAGAGGAGGTGAGGGAATATACACAGGTAGACAGAAAGGATGGGAAGAAAGAAGGAAGCGGCTCGTTATGTTTTGCCCATAAAGATTGAAGTTATCCGAATTTGGGTGTATAGTATTACTGACTCAAACGATTGGGGGGCGCAATATCCTTTTACTACATACAAGAAGAGGAGAGAAACCATGAAAGGCTTACAGAAGATAGGCGGCGTTGCCGCCCTCATCCAAGGAATTCTTTTCATTGTGTTCCCATTGTTCCATTTCGCGATTCTGCCCAGTCTGGGGCTTGCGGCGACAACTGGGCCAAATATCCTCGCAGACCCTGCCAAAGTCCTACCGGCGGCGAGCCAATCACCGCTGGTGACTATATTTGGTCTGCTGGATGTGCCCGTGGCAGCCTGTCTCCTCCTCATCGTGCTTGCGCTCCACGAGCGATTACAGTCAGATTCTCCCAATATGATACGGATTGCGACAGGTTCGGGGCTGGTGGGCACAGTCCTATTTCTCGCCGTTGGCATGGGACGTTTCGCAGGTATTTCTCAACTGTCGGCCTTATATCCCCAAGACCAAGCAAGTGTCGCAACAGCCTATCTGGCTGCCAGTACAGTGGTCGAGGGATTAAATAGCGCTGCGGTATTCGCATATGGCTGGTGGGTTCTGCTTGCAAGTTGGGCTGGACTCAAAACTGGCCGACTTCCCAAACTATTAAGTTACCTCGGATTACTCTTGGGACTAACGGGCATTATTACGTTTCTCTTCCCTGTTCCGCCCATACTTGGCATCATCTGGTTTCTCTGGCTCGGGGCTGTGTTGTTGCGAAATTGACAAACGGCTCCACAGAGCAAAGGGTACGGGCTAACCCGCGCGTCCAGCCGACGTTGGGCCGCTTGAGCTAGACAAGTAACTGCTCTTGAGTCCGTCGCTTCCGAGAGCGATAGACCCTGAACAAAACCGAAAGGAAATCATATGTTTACCGTACAGTCCTCCGAGTTCATCAACCGTCCAGTGGAAGACGTTTTCGCGTTTATCTCCGACAAGGAAAACCTCCCGCAGTGGGCATCCGACATTCTCTCGGTCAAACTGACCAGCGACGGACCTAAGGCCGTTGGCACAACCTTTCTGGTTGTGGCACAAGCCCCCGGCCAAAAGGTTGAGACCCAGTATACATACACGACCTACGAGAAGAACAAGACTTTCGCGGGCAGGGGCGTCGCCGAGCCGATGATGGTGTTTAACGACTATTATCAATTTGAGCCGCGCGACCAGGGGACTCATGTAACCCTGCGCTTGGAGATTTCGCCGCGGGGCCTGTTAAGACTGTTACAACCGGTCATGCGGTTGATGATTAGCAAGACTATCCGTGCCGAGTTGGCGAAGGCGAAAAAGGTTTTGGAAAGCCGTGCTTAGACCACCTTATTGTGTAAGGTTGAGCGCAAACCTTAGCTAGAGTCTTCAAGTCAAAGGCGCCGCATCAGCAAGTGTTAGAAAACAAGTTCAGTTGGCAAGGAGATAAACTATGAACGCTTCACAAAAAGCCGCGGGCATTGGGGCATTGCTTCAAGGGGCATCCTTTGTCATCGTGCTGATACTAATTTTCGCGGTATTGCCTGGCTTCGGCTTTCAAGGGCCGAACGAGTTTGCCGACCCAGCGAAAGTATTGCCGTTCATCGCCAGCCAGCCGCTTTTGGCGTTTCGGTTGTTCTCCGGTGACATTCTATTCGCGGTCTTCCTCATCCTGACGGTGATGGGCTTGTATGAGCGATTACAAACTCATTCGCCTGCCCTCATGCGCCTGGCAACGGCGGCGGGGCTGATCGCAACCGCCTTCATACTCGCTAACGGGTCAATCGGCGCCAGCCTCTTTCAACTGGCGCGTCTCTATCCTCAAAATCGTGAAACTGCCGAGACGGTCTTTGTGACGCTCACCCTGGTCTCATCCAATGGCGCGGGGATTCTCACAGGTGGCATCTTCGCCTATGGTTGGTGGGCAGTACTTGTCAGTTGGGTCGCCCTGCGAGCAGGAACATTCCCTAAGGTCTTGAATTACTTGGGGATGCTATTTGGTGTCGCTGGTATCGGAGCCATCTTAATACAGCCCTTGGGCTTTCTCGGGGTTTTTGTCGGAATGGTTTGGTGTCTCTGGTTGGGTGTGGCGCTGTTGCGGGTATAAGACACACAAAGGAACTTAACGCCCTCTGGTCAAGCAATCGTGAGACGACCGAGTCATGAGTCAGCGCTTCCGATATTCAATCGGTGCCAATTACAAGGAGAGCATCTTATGAACAATCTATTTCTTGTCAGCGGGTTTGCCCTGTTACTTGGCGGCGTGATCTGGGCAATTACTTCAATTCTGCATCCCAACAATTACGATCCCAACGCCACGTCCAGCCGTTTTTGGAAACCAGCCATCGGCGGGCAAGCCATATCGTATATGCTTCTCGTGCTTGGGATGGTCGGACTGCACTTGCGGCAGGCGGAATCCGTTGGAACATTGGGACTGGTGGGATTTGTCCTGGCGTTATTCGGCTCTGCCCTGACCTTCGCCACGAATCTCAATATG
>Ga0247727_10010382_pt1 | contig 16518 bp, 7 predicted proteins | sample WisWelCaveWW1625_FD_202498 | JGI IMG/M metagenome (GOLD analysis project Ga0247727, IMG submission 202498) | Biofilm microbial communities from Wishing Well Cave, Virginia, United States - WW16-25 | ecosystem: Environmental > Aquatic > Deep subsurface > Groundwater > Cave microbial mat | place... | reverse complement strand
GGTCATCCGAGGCGTCGTAATAATCATTGATAAATGCAATCGCGACTTCGTGCTCGCCGGCGGAAACCGAGAACTCAACAGTCCATTCGGTGTAATTTTCACTATTGACCGTGATCACCGCCTGCCGGACTTGATCGAGACGCAATTCTGCTTTCGACCATTCGCCATCAACAAAATTGCCGAAGGCGCGCAACGTGAATTTGTAATTGCCCGTTGCCGTAAAATCGAGGTTTTGCGCAATGTAGCCTTCCGTCCACAACACCCAGCCCGGTTCATCCGGCGCGCCGACGGTTTTAATCGGCATGTCTTCCGCTTCCAACGTCACGAGCAGCGGCGGAACCATTTCGATTCTAATCGGCGCGGAAAGCGTTTTCACGCCATTGCTGTAAACCGCGCGCGCCGTCACGAGATGCACACCGCGCGTTGCGCCGCGCCACACCCATTCGTACGGCGCAACAGCATCTTCGCCGATGAGCACCGCATCTCCATAAAACTCGACTTTTGTGATGCCGCCCAAATTTGAAGACGCGTTGACATTGATATTGATCGGACGCCCAATCGCAAAATTCGCATTCGGCAACGGCGCAGTCACCATCACCGCTGGCGTAACGGCAGGCGTGGGCGGTTCGAGATTGTCAATTTGCAAAAGATAAGCAACCAACTGCTGCAGTTGCGTCGCAGTGAGCGTAGCCGAACTGCCATGCAAACCTTTTGTGTTCGCGGTGGTGAGCACGTCCAACAGTGTCGCGGCAGAGCCGTCGTGCAAATAGGGCGGCGTCTCCCAAATGCCGCGCAGGGTTGGCGTGTCCAAACCGAGCAGGGTTTTGTTCAACCTTTTGCCGGAAGAATTCTTCAGCGTTCCGACGTCGTGCATGAGGCCGCTCATGCTGTCGGTAAAATCATTTCCGGTATGACAAGCGCCGCAACGGAGTTGCTGAAATAATATTTTGCCGGCCACACCATCCGCGGTGAGTGAGCCACCGGCATTGCGATAGGGACTCGGATGAACTTCCGCGAGCGATTCCACATACGCCGCGAGCGCATCAAGTTCCGGGCTGATTCCCGCTTTCGAATCGCCGAGGGGATGATTGCGGGTGCCAGCGTTAAACGCCGCATTCGACATAAAACCGCTGCCGCCAAAAGCGTTGCGAATGTCATGCTCGAAATCCTGAATCTCGTCAAAATTCGCCGACCAATGCACGCGCCCCTGTCCGGCGCCGCGGCGGCCAAGCAGCGAGATGGTGTTGCGCAGACCTTCGCCGCGATCGGTGAAATCCCAAACGCGGCCGTCGTCGTCGCCGTCCAAATGGCAACTCGCGCAACTGAGGTAGCCGTCTAAATTCATGCGGCTGTCTTCAGCGTTATAAAAAATTTGCTTGCCGGCAAAAACCAGCGGCGGAAGCTTTTCGCTGCTCACGGTCGTAATCTCCGCCAGTTTGGGCGCGCTGTTATTGGTGGCCGCGATAATGCCGCTCACCTCATAAACCGCAACCGTGCGCGACATAAAACAATGTGCGAACAGCTTCACACCGTCACGATTTAAAACGAGACCTTGCGGCGCGCGTCCGATGTTTTCAATCGAGGTGATCAAATTGTGTTTATAAGCATCCAGCACCTCCACGGTATTGGAACCCTGCGTCGCCACAAACGCATAATCTCCCAACGGACTGAATTGCACGACGTTCGCCATATCGAGATTGTTCAAATCCCGCCGCGCCGCCAAATCTTCGCGATTATTCAACAGATCAATTTGCGAAACGATGGTGCGCACCGTGTTTTCAAAAGTCAACGGCAGGCCATCGCGCTGCAGACCGCGGCCGGTGTTGTCTTTCTTGGAAGGAATCCAGGCGCGGCGACCATCGGGACTAATCGTGACGGCGCTGATATAATTCGGCACGCCGCGGCCTTCGGCTTCGGTGTCCGGGCCGGGATCCAATGCGAGGTTGTATCGGCGCGCGATGCTGAAATTGAGCGCGTTGATTTCCACCACTTCGCCGCGATCGCTCGGTGAAATAAAGCGCGTCACCAAAATGCGCTCGCTGTTGCCGGAAATCGCAATGCCTTTGGGCGACGGGCCAACGGCGAGATCGCCGACGATGCTGCGCGTCGCCGGATTGATTTTTAACAAACGTCCGGTGGCTTGCAACGTCACATACGCCGCCGCGCCGTTCGGACTAAACACGAGGCCAAAAGGCCGAGAGGCATAAGGCAGCGCGATCGCACCCAAGAGATTTCCCGTGTTGCCATCCAAAATGCTGATGGTGGCGTCCGCCTGATTCACCACCCAAATTCCGCCGAACGGCGCTTTCGCCAGCGTCCGCGGCTCGCGGCCAACGTTGCGCTCAAATTGTTTTGACAGGCCAATCGCATCAATCACTGTGACCGTGCCGTGATCGGGATTGACGTTCCAAACGCGATTCAACGTTTCATCCAAAATAATCGGGCTTGAGGCAACGGGCAGCACGGCGGAAATCGGATGATGAACCGTTTGCGCTTCGGTAGCCGTGCTGGTGCGCAAACTGTCTTTCGCGGTCACGCGAATCGTGTAATGTCCCGCTTGCGCGTAAATATGCGCCGCCGTGGTGCTGCCGATAAACGGCGTGGCCGGTGTGCCGTCGCCAAAGTCCCAAGAGTATTGCACCGCGCCAATGCCGCCGGTGCTACGCGCCGTCAATTGAATACTTTCACCAACCAATGCCGGCCCGCGTGGAATCAATTCACACTCAAACGGCGAGTTGATGAACGCCGTGGTCGTGAAGCGGCTGACAAACGCCGTGGACGTGGGATTGCCCGTCCAATCTTTGATCCCGCCTGGCGGGACGGCGATTTCATAAACTGTATTGCGTTGCAACGGCGCATCGGGGAAAAAATTAACGATGCCGGTTTGCGTGCTGTATTTGCCGCTGAGCGGGGCGCCGCCAACAGCTCTCACCATGAACGTCGAATTATTCACCGAGCGCAGATCGATCATGTCGGTAAACGTCAAACCAATGCGCGTGGTGAGGGCTTGATCGACGGCATTGTTCGCGGGCATCACCATATTGACCGCCGGCCCCGCGTTGTCCGCCGCGGCTTGATGCGGAATGATGAAACTGCCGTGGCCGTGATCGTCGCTCACCATCACGAGATTGCCGAGCGGCGTGGCAAAATCCTCGCTGCGATTTTCGATATAAGAAGACGTGGTGCCGACAATCGAATAATCGGCGTCGTTGCGGATGTCGATTTTCGTGTATTGCTGGCCGACGCCCATGTGGACAAAACCGTCTTGAAACGTGAGATAGCCGCGGCGACCGCCCACTTCGACTTTATTGAGCAACTCAATTTTCGTAGGATCGCCGATATTGTGCACGTGTAAAAATCCGTCATTGCCGGCGCTTAAAATTTTGTGGCCATTCACCATGATGCTGTAAATATTCGGCGCGCTGCGATTCTCAGTTGCCAGCAACTTGGGATTTTTCGGATCGCTGACGTCCATCGTGAGATAGCCTTCGCCTTCCATGCTCGAAGCCACGAGCAAATTGCCGATCGCAAAAATCGGCCCGACGCGAAAGCCACCGGTTTGACTGATCGGAATCGGATTGGGTTTGCCGGCGCCGCGATTCACCAACACAGGCCTGGCCGGATCAGTGGCATCGACAATATAAATACCGTTGCTCGAGCCGCCGATATAAATATACGGCGCTTGCCAAAACAACCACCACGCGCCGAGCGCATAATCGCTGTCTTCAATGCCGGGAAGATGCAAATAACTCACGCGCCGCGGATTCGTGATATTCGTCCAATCCCAAATCTGCACGCCATACGCCGCTTGCAGCGCCACGTAATCGCCGGCATAGCTGCTGCTGTAACCGTAGCCGTGCGCTTCGCGGAGCTCGCGGGTCTCGGCGTCATCTTTGCGCAGAACCAATTTGGGATCGTATGGGTCGAAAATATCATAAAACGAAAAACCGCCGTCCGAATAAATCCCGTCCGCCGAATAAATCACCGCCAAATAACCTTTGTGCATCGAGACGCTGCCGTGTGAGCGCGGCGCGCCTTTGGTGCTGTCGATGCGGCTGATGATGGTGAAAACTTGATTGTTGGGATAACTGCGCTTGGGCAAACCGGGGCCGTCGTTTGGCGCTGCGGCCGCGGCATTGTTCGCGTGGCGGCGCCATTCAAAGGAATTGGCCACGATCATAAGCGGAAAAATTAAAATGCATAAAAACGTCAGCGGAGGCTTAAAAAAAAATGACCGGCTCTTCATGGCGCTCTCTTTTCGACAGCAAAGTGTCTAAATGGTGATACAGTGTCGTAAGATGGAACAAAATTACAACACATGTTGCGGCGTTGTTTATAACGATGATAACTCATTACCGCTGCGGCGCAGCGTGATAATTATGGCAAAATTGCAAAACTTGTTCCGTAATATCAAGGTCACATTTTTTGAAAATTGCAAACGGTTGCACTATCGGACCGTCATTTCATCAGCACAATACGCCGCACCAATTTCATCTCGCCGGCGCGCAACACCGTGAAGTAATTTCCGCTCGGCAGAGATTAAGCGGAAAGGTATATGGAAAAACAATATAAAAATTTACCAAAGTGCAAGATTTAAAACCAGATTCCGCCTTGACTTTTGAGAGTTGTTTGTGTACATTTTGTCGCACCATAATTTTATTTTGAAACCAAATCGTTATGTCTGTCGCAAAAGAGTTCCAATCGATTCCGCATGAAAACGTAATTTCAAACAACATCGTTGTGGCCGGTAAATCTTAACCTAACAAAGGAGAAACTCATGGCTGGTGCAAAAAAGCGTACGACGCATCGCAGCGTTGCAGGTAAAAAACTTTATGCGGTACGCGATGCCAAAGGGCGTTTCATGGACATTCAAACTTTTGAACGCGCCCATCGGCAGGATTTGAAAAAACGGAGCGGCGCGGAAACCACGGCGAAAGCAAAGGCCAAAGCCAAAGGAAAAAACTGAACCCCTGCGGTATGGCACAGCATTCCGCTCGTTAGGTGGCCGGATAAAAAATTGCCCAGCAACCTGGCCGGCGGAATGCGCCGTGACATGATCTTAACGGCCTTATCCCGTTCGTTAAAATTTGATCGCGTTGTTTATTTTCCCACGGCGTTGGTGTCTGCCTGCTTCCTGATTCCCGCCTGTCGTTTGCAATGGCGCACGAGGGGTAGTTGCCACATCATTAAACGTCGCGACGCCTGCCGCACTCTTTCACTACATAAATCCATGGTCCGCAATTTTTGTTCATCGCAACGCTAAAGAGGAGGTTTATGCAACCTCGCCGTATTTTGTCAGGGCTCGTGTTGAGCCTGGCCGCCCTTTGTCACCTTCCGGTTTTTTCTCAAACGAATTTTTGGCAGCAATCCAACGGCCCGTATGGAGGGATCATCCCTGCCGTCGCCATCGATACGACTGGTCGTCTTTTCGCGTCGGTTTATGGAACCGGAATTTCTCGTTCAAATGACAATGGCGCGACCTGGCTTCCCGCTAGCGTCGGCCTGACGGATAGGGGCGTCCTTTACTTAGCGGTTAGTCCGAATAACCAGCTCTTCGCGGCAACCGAAGATAGCGGCGTTTTCCGCTCCAGCGATGCGGGCAATACTTGGAAACCCATAAACGCGGGCTTGACGAATTTAAATATCCAGGTTTTGGTTTGCAAACCCAATGGCCATCTGTTTGCCGGCACGCTCAATGGCGTGTTTCGCTCAACCAACAACGGCGAGAATTGGGTGGCGCTCACTAACGGTTTGCCCGATAATGTTTATTATACGATCGCTTTCAATTCCAATGGGCATCTTTTTGCCGGCTCGGTTCATCGCGGCGTGTATCGCTCAACCGATAACGGCAACACCTGGACTTATTCCGGATTGGATGGCGCAACGGTTTTTGCGCTGGCGATCAATGCCAGTGGACACATTTTTCTCGGAACCAGCGGATTTGGAATTTTCCGCTCGTTCGATAACGGTGAAACTTGGAACCAGGTCAATGCCGGACTGACAAACCCGACCATCTATTTTATGGCGGTTAATTCACAAGGCCACGTCTTTGCAGGAACCAATGGCAGCGGCATTTTTCTCTCCACCAACGAAGGAACGAATTGGGCGCCGGCAAATGCCGGATTGAATAGTCGAATCGTCTATGCGCTGGCGTTCAATAAAATTGATCAAGCCTTTGTTGGAACCGGCGGCGGGGGCGTCTATCGCTCCACGGACAACGCGCAGAATTGGGCGCCGGCGAGCATCGGCATCGCTGGCACATTCATGTACTCGCTGGCGACCAATGCCGCCGGTCATATCTTTGCTGGAACCGAGGAAGCCGGCGTTTTGCGTTCGACCAATAACGGCGCCAGTTGGACAATACTGGATGCCGAGCTTTTTACGGGAAGAGTTTACGCTCTGGCTTTCAGCCCCACCGGCCAATTGTTTGCCGGGACGCAAAGACGCGGCATCTTTCACTCCAGCGACAACGGCGAGAGTTGGGTGCAGCGCAACAATGGATTAAGAACGCTTGAAGTGCGCGCCCTGGCGATCAACGCGAGCGGTCACGTGTTTGCGGGGACGTTTGCTGAAGGCCTTTTCTTTTCAAACAATAACGGTGAAAGCTGGGCTCCCATCAATAATGGCTTGCCGGCGCAATCCATCGTTATCAGTCTGGCGATCAATTCGCGCGGCCATATTTTCGCCGGGACGCTTTTTGACGGCTTCTTTCGCTCCATCGACAATGGCGCAACTTGGCGGCGCATCATTAACGGCCTGACCAACATCGATGTGCGCGCCATCGCGATCAATCGCAATGAGGAAATTTTCATCGGAACGTATGGGGGCGGCATCTTTCGCTCAACCGATAACGGCGAAACCTGGGCTGCAACACCGCTGGGGCTAACGCATCTTTTTATCATCTCGCTGGTTATGGATAAGCAAGGTCATATTTTTGCCGGCACCAACGGCGGGGGGCTTTTTCGATCGACGGATAACGGCGGCAATTGGGCGCGACTCAACAGCGGCTTGACGAATTTGCAAGTGCGCGCCCTAACTGTCAACACCAACGACTATGTTTTCGCCGGCACCATTGGAAGCGGAATCTTCCGCAGCGTGCAGACTGTCACGCGCGTGAGCGAGCCGGCGGCGGGATTGCCAACCGACTTTTGGTTGGGCCAAAATTATCCGAATCCGTTCAATGCCTCAACCAAAATTCCGTTTACGCTGCCTCGTCTCAGCCAGGTGACGCTGAAAGTTTTCGATCACTTGGGTCAAGAAATCACGACCCTGGTGAATCAGAAATTGCCGGCCGGCCGGCATGAAGCGTACTGGAATGCCGACGGGTTGCCAAGTGGTGTTTATTTCTATCGGTTGCGAATTGAAGAGCGCCTGGTTGACGCCAAAAGATTGTTGCTGGTGAAATAAGTCCGAGGTCTTCGGTCTGAAGTCCGGGGTCATTTAAAAAGATACTTTCCAGAAACACGGAGTGACAAACTTTAGTTTGCCACTATTGCCCGATTTCTCGCATTACGGATTCCGCCGCCGAATCATTGCTAAGATTGACCGGTCGCTATCATTCTTCCACTGTTCGAGGATAAGACAATTCAAGCGACCGGTCAATTTTCAGATTGTTTTTAATGCATCCTTTTCATATTTTGAAAAAGACGTTATCAAAACCGCACTGCAAAAAACCTGCGGGTGTAACCTGTGTGGTTTAAAAAAACCTTCGCAGTCATGACAGTTTTTAAAGGGTAATACTATTATTTCCTCTCCGTGAAAGACAACGCTCTCACATCAACCAAACTCAATCTTTCTATGCTGCGACAGCGCCGCGAACCGCTGCCGCCGTCGGATCGCCGGGACGAATTTGATCCGCTGCAAAAACGTATCGTGACCTGGCGTCATGGCGAGCTGCGCCCGCATGCCCGCTACGTGCTAGATTGGATGCAAATCCACCGCCGCGCCCAGCAAAATCAAGCGTTGAATTTCGCCATCGCGCTGGCCAACAAATTAAATTTGCCCGTCGTCGTTTATGAGGGACTGCGGCCGGATTACGATCAAGCGAATGATCGCATTCATCAATTCATCATCGAAGGCGGGCTGGCCAACCAAAAGGATTTTGCGAAGCGCGGCATCCGCTATTGTTTTTATCTCCTGCCCGAGGCGCAAAAGGGCAATCGCCGCGCCGTGGCGCAATTGGCGCAGGAAGCCGCGATGCTCGTCACCGATGATCCGCTTGCACCATCGTTACGCTTTGGATGGCTGCAACCCCAACACTTACACGGGCATTCTGTGGTGTTTCGGCAAGCACGATCGCGCGTGGGGGCCGCAGCGCCAGGTCTTCGGCCTCGTGCGCTACATGACTTCGGATAACACGCGGCGAAAAATCAATTTGCCGGCGTATAAAGCTTGGGTGGAGAGCTGCGAAAAAAATGCGGGCGGCTAATTGCAAATGTTTTGAACTCTGCACGGAACCAGAAAATGAACGAAATGGTAGTTCTCGTTGATCTGCAGGATCGCGAGCTTGGCGTCGAAGAAAAAATCAAAGCGCATCGCGACGGAAAGTTGCATCGCGCGTTTTCCGTTTTCGTGTTCAATGAAAAAGGCGAAATACTTTTGCAGCAGCGCGCTTTGCATAAATACCATTCCGGCGGCTTGTGGACGAATGCTTGCTGCAGCCATCCGCGGCCGGGTGAGGGAATTGCGCAGGCGGCCGCGCGCCGCTTGCAGGAGGAAATGGGCTTTGCCTGCCAGTTGCGCCCCGCCTTTCAATTTATTTATAAAGCCGAATTGGACGGCGGCTTGATCGAGCACGAATTGGATCACGTTTTTATCGGCAGGTATAACGGCGCGGTTCGTCCGAACGCGAGCGAAGTCGCCGATTTTCGCTGGCATGACGTGCAAACGGTCAAAAACGATTTAAAGCAGTCGCTGGGAAAATATACGGTTTGGTTTACGCTGGCGTTTGAGCGGGCGCTGCATTTTGTTGCAACGAACGGCTCCGAATAAACGTCATTTTCAAAAAATCTATTGCAAGATCACAACACGGACAAAGCTGTAACCAATGGGATTAAAAAATTGCCCAACGGATTAACAACGACCAACGGATGACCGCGCTCATTCCCCCGCAGATTGAAGAAGCCCGCGGATAAAGTGTTTGGAGCAGTATCCCGTTGCGACGGGATACAATCGACGGGAAAGTAAACACAAAAAAACTTTAAATCCGTTGGTCGTTTCTTCATCCGTTGGGAAAAGTTGGTGACTTTTAAATATTTCACCAAATCCCATTAATATTGACTAAAATTGAAGCTACCCCCAAAATTTTTTTGCACAGATTTAACTATTAACGGACTATTATTATCAGGAGAAGACATGCAGAAAATTCGCAGTTTCGCAATTTATGGAAGTCTGATTGTCGCGGCGTTGGCTTATGGACAGGGCCGCAATGCCGGGGTCATCACGGCGGCGCAGTTGCAAGATTATCTCATGTTTGTGGCGGCGGATGAAATGGAAGGCCGCGACACGCCGTCGCGCGGGTTGAACACGACGGCAAAATTCATGGCGACGCAGCTTTCGCGTTGGGGCTTGAAACCGGCCGGCGACGGCGGCTCCTACTTCCAAAAAATCGCGTTGCGGCGCAACCGCACCGATCCGGCGCAAACGCGCGCGGAGATCAACGGCCGGCCGTTTCGGTTCGGCGCGGATTTTCTCGATCGCGAGCAAATTGCCGGCGTGGCCAGCGGCCCGGTGGTTTATGTCGGCAACGGCTGGTTGATTAAATCAAAAAATATAAATCCGTATGAAGGCCTGGACGTCAAAGATAAAATCGTCGTGTTTTTAAGCGGCTTGCCCAAGGGCGTTTCCTTTGGCGATTTGGCCGGCAAGGAGGGTGAAGATTTTGTGCCGCCGCTGATGTATGCGGCTCGCCACGGTGCGCGCGGCGCGATCGCCATGGCGAATTTTCAATCTTTGTCCAATTGGGAGCGCAACCGGCGCGAGGCCGTCGAGGAAGGCTCGGTGGTCATCGAAAAATTTCAACCCCGGGACGAAGCCGGCATTCCGGCCATCACGGCGGCGCCGCGAATGTTGAGCGCTTTGTTTGAGGGCGAAAAAGAAAGCGCCTCGCGGATCTTCAATCGCGGGCTGGGCGGCGAGGCGGTGGCGCCATTCGAATTGAGCGCGAACAAACGCGTGAGTTTTACGATTGGGGTCAAATCGGATCAATTGTTCACGCAGAACGTGGTGGCCGTGCGCGAAGGCAGCGACGCCAAACTCAAAAACGAATATGTCGCCATCGGCGCGCATTACGACCACGTCGGCATCGGCACGCCCGTGCAAGGCGATTCGATTTATAACGGCGCGGACGATGACGGCTCCGGCACGGTGGCGGTGCTGGCGATGGCGGAAGCATTCGCGCGCGCGCCGCGGCCGAAACGTTCGATCATTTTTGTGTGGCACTGCGGCGAGGAAAAAGGCCTGTGGGGGTCGCGCTATTTCGTCGAAAATTCGCCGGTGCCGGTGGAGCAAATTGTCGCGCAGCTCAACATCGATATGATCGGCCGCAGCAAAAAAGAGGGCGAGGCTAATTCGGAAAATACCGACCTCGCCGGCGCGCATGAAGTTTACGTGATCGGCTCCAAACTGATGAGCACCGATTTGGGCAACCTCAGCGAGCGCGTAAACAAAGCGTATCTCAATCTCAAATTCAATTACAAATACGACGGCTCCAACGATCCCAACCGCTTCTTTTTCCGCAGCGATCATTTCAATTACGCGCAGAAAGGCATTCCGATTATTTTCTATTTTAACGGCGTGCACGAAGATTATCACCAGCTTGCAGATTCGCCGGATAAAATCGATTATCGACGCATGGAAAAAATCGTGCGCACGATTTACGCGACGGCCTGGGAATTAGCCAATGCCAGGACACGCCCCAAAGTGGACAAGAAGTTGCCGGAAGAGTTGACGGCGTTTTAAGCTTGCGAGCAGCACCGAGGTTTGCAAAAATAAAAAACCGCTTCCGACCTTGTTATCAAAGGACGGAGGGGCGGTTTTTTTATTTTATGCCAGCCACCTTGCGAATTTTATTTCAGCGCGTAATTTTTTCCGGCAAGTTGCGTCAAAGTTTTCTGTGCTTCGGCAAGGTCGAGAGGATGGAAGGAAAGATTTTGCGCCAAAGCTTGCTGCAAATAGGCCCGAGCTTGATCTGAGCGATTGGCGGTAAAATAAATCATACCGGCATGATATGACAGCGTCGCGCGCTGCGTTTTCAAACGAAGGGATTGCTCAATGATCGGCGCGGCCTCGGCGGCGCGGCCATTTTTATAAAGCAGCCACGCATAGGTTTCCTGCACGTCGATATTGTTCGGACGCATTTTATATTCAGCCTCGGCGCGTTTCAACGCCACCGGCAAATTCAAATCGTGATTGGCGCAGAACAGCGCAAACTCGCGATTGATGTTCCAGCCGCCCTGCTCGTGTTGCCCGAAAGTTTTTAAAGCTTCCTGCGCGGTGGAATCGGCTCGGCGCGTGTCCCCGGCGCGGCGATATGTTTCGGCAAGCTGCTCGAGAAAAACGTGTTCCGGCGTCGCTTCCAGCGCAAGCTTGAGGTAGCGAGTAGCTTCCCGATAGTTTTGCCGGGCCGCGTTGACCTGGGCCAACCCGCTCAACGCATACGGATAATTCGGGCGCTCTTCCAGCGTGCCGTTGAAAATATACGCGGCGGTGTCAAGCTTGCCGGCTTGAGCGTATAACATGCCGAGGTGATACAAAACCCACGCGCGATTTTCCTGTCCGGCCACGCCGGCGTCAACGGCCATACGCATCGCTGTGATCGCGCCGGCATTATCGCCGTGCAACTCGCGCAAATAACTCGCGCGCGCGTACGAGCGCAAATCCGGGCGCAGACCCAGCATTTTGTCGCTCGCTTTCACGGCGTCATCATATTCGCCCACTTCCGCGTGCGCATCGACGAGCACGCCGTGCGCGAACGCCGAATACGGATTTTTCACCACGGCGATTTGCGCCAAGCTTTTTGCCTCTTGAAACTGATGCAGCGTCAACATGATCGAAGCTTTCGTGAGCAGCGCTTCAAAATTATCCGCTTCGAGCTGCAGCGCCGCGGCGATCATTTCCTGCGCTTTGGGAATATATTCGTGATGATCGCCCGTGACGCGCGCTTCCTGCAAAAATACGTTGGCGAGAGCGACGTAATTTTTGACGACTTTCGGCTTGCGGCGAATTTCGGTTTCATAATATTCGGCGGATTGCTTCGCGTTCAAAAATTCCGAGGAAGGTTGCACTTCACCGCCGCGCGGTTTCAGCTTCGGCAGCGGCGCCGCGGCTTTTTGCACGGCATAATAGCGGCCCATAACCAGGAGCGCAACAACGACAGCCGCAACAGTTAAAAAGTTTTTGTTTATTTTATTTCTCATATAAGGCCACTCCGTTTCATCGAGCATAAGAGCCTACCGCGGATTTTCAAACAAGCTGAAAACCGCAACCCTTCCGGCGGCTCGAGTTCGATAAAGAATCACAACAGAAGCGAACAGAGAAAACGGAGAAAAGATTCTCCGTTTTCTCTGTTCGCTCCTGTTCAAAAAAAAGTTAGAATTCTTTTCTAACTTTCGTGAACCAATGACTTATTAAATCAACCAGTCTAACTTCCAGTCGGCGAACTTGGTTTCACCATTCGGGACGCGAACCGGCGGCGAAGTTCATCGGCATCTGCCGGGTGCACGCGAGCACGCGAACTTCCTTCTCATACTCGCATTAGCAATAACTATTGACCGGTCGCTTAAACCTTGCAATCATCGAAAAGCGATGATAATGCTAGCGACCGGTCAATGCGTTGTTCAGAATTATACTTTTCCAACGAGCTCCTACTCCCATTGAAGATCAAAAAGCGAGTAAGAGTGCGAGTATGAATAACCGCATGAGCAACAAGCGACCAACAATGATGAACTATTTCACCAACACCGCTTTTTTCGCGGGCATCACGTCGTTGCCGACTTCGAGGCGATAGTAATAGGTGCCGCTCGGAACGTCCTTCGCATCCCACACAACGCTGTACGCGCCGGGCGTGTGCGGCTTGTCAACCAGCGTCGTCATCACCTGCCCGAGCTGGTTGAAAACGCGCAGTTTCACCACGTCGTTGGCGGAAACGTGATATTTGATTTCCGTCGACGGATTAAACGGATTCGGATAATTCTGTTCGATGATGAAAGCTCGCGGCACGCCAATATTGATGTGACCATTACTGACGGCCGTCGTGCCCGGCGCTTTGGCGGTGAGCTGCTTCACGTAGTCATAACCGCGATGCGGCAGCGCCAGATACGGGAACGTGAACGACAACGGCACATCGTTCGCCGTCGGGCCGGCATCGTATGTCAACTCCGCCACCAACCGTGTCGAGGCAAGATCGGAATAATTTGCCTGCACGGCATCGTCAAATCCCAAACCAACCGCGGCGAGCACCAAACCGCCGGTCGCTTGCAATTCGATGGTGGTGACATCGTCTTCCAAACGACGGCCGTTCGGGAAACCGTCCATGTGCGGAATCGGCTCGAGATTTCGATTGGTGTTAAATGGCGGCGCGGTCAAACCGATGGCCGCCGCACGGATGAGGCCCATGCGCGCATTCACGCGATATTCCGCGGTGTTGCGCGGCGTTACCGGCGTGGCCATGTTCAAGCGCAACACGTCGCCGCCAAAAATTTTGCCTTTGCTATCTACCGTGAGCGGCAGAAAGTTATGAATGAAGGGCTTGCCGGCCGAAAGCGGACCGCCGGTTTTGCCGGTGGCCAATTGATACGGAATCAAATTCGGCACACCAAAATAGAAGATCGGATAAAAATCAACGGCACGCGGTTGACCGGCGCCGACCAAACCGTTGTTGAGGTTAACGGCAAAAGCAGTTCCCGCCAGATTGGGCACGGGATTCAGCTTGGTGACGGCAAACGCGCCGTCTTTGCCGTTGCGGAAATCAAAACCCGGCGTCGTGTACGTTGGAATAACACCGATGGCCGGATATGCCCTGCTTTGAATGCGCAGCGCCGAAAGAGCCGGAATCGCACCACCGAATTGGCTGTCGTCCATATAGAGCGCCAATTCCGGATTGACAAAATACGGCACGATGAAATCCTGCTCTTCTTTGCTGTACGGCGAAACCGCATTCCATTTGTCTTTCAAACCGATCGGAATGATGGCTTCGTTGACCAACGGCATGCCGAGACGTGACACTTGCACGTAATCTCCGCTGTACGTCGGCTTCGCGCCAAGCGGCGAAAGCGTCGTCACGCGCGGACGGTATGACGCTGCCCACACGCCAATCACATAATTCTGGTCAAGAATGTTTTCCGCTTGGGCCACGGTTTTGCTGTCTTTTTGCAGCTTCGCAATCGGGATGTTCATCACGATCGCATGCACGTTGAAGCCGGCGACGGCGTCGCGCGCAAAATTCGGATTGTTCGGATCATTGCCGAACCCTTGGCGCGTCTGGCCGAGATCGAACACGCCGCCGAGATCGACGAAGAACGGATCGTCGAACGGGCCGACGAGCATTCTTTCGCCGTCCGGCGAGCTGGTGTTGATCGCCTCCTGCACGATCTGCGTGTACGACTTGTTCAGGCCGGCTGAACTAGCGATGGAACGCGGTCCGATAAAGTTCGGCGGAACGATACCGTTGTTGACGATCGCGGTGAACGTCGTGCCGCCATCCGTGCTCTTTTCACATTTGTACGTTGTCTTCAAGTTCTGCTTGCCCAAACGAATATTGAAAAACGTGGTCGGATCTTCATTCGTTTGTGAAAACGTGAAGCGATAGGTGATGTCGTCCTTGGCCGCGCCCAGTTCCGCCTGCGAGGGTTTGTTTTTGATGTGAATTTCGTAACGCACACCCTCGGCAAACGTCGTCCAGTTTGGGCCGCCTTCCGGCAACTCGAGGCCGATGAAACTCGCCACGATCGTCACGGAATTCGGGCTATCCGGTGAACGAAACACCCACAAATCCGCATTGTCCGCCACCGGATCGTTGGCGATCAATGGCGCTTCGCGGTGACTCGAGGCGTCGATAAAGTTGGCCGACGGCAAGAGCAGCATCGCCAACCCCACCGGCAGCAGCGCCGCCATCACGATAAACCTGCGCATAAAACTTCTCCTTAAAAAATTAGATTAAGTAATACGGTTGATTAAAAACTTGACCCTAACAATACGAACCGATCCGGCAACTGGATTTACGGTTTTAACAAAAAGATTGCTTGCTTCTACCGGCGAGATTTTTTAACTTGATTGACGCCTCGCTGAAAAATTGGAGTGACAAACTTTAATTTGTTGGCGTTCTCGTTTTTTTCATTTTGGATAGACTTGGAGTCTGTGAATGTTAAAAAAAATATTTATTTTGCTGTTCATTCCTTTTTTACTGGTGCAATCCGCAGCCGCGCAATTTAAAATCGAACGAGTTCCCAATAATTTCGGTTTTGATCTGCCCCAAAAATTCAAACTTTCCACCAACACGCATTTTAACCGGGTCGAAGGTTTTGCGCCCAATCTCGGCGTCAAGTATCAGCCGCAACCGGCAGCGAAATCCGGTTTTGCTGCCGGGCTGTCGCTGTATGGCGATTTCGGTTATGGTTTTAAAAATGAAAAGAAAAAACGCCCGCGCTGGAATCTCGGCCTGCAGAAAAATTTTGCCACGCCCAATCGCTTGACCTTCGGCGCGGAATACTTCAATAAAGTCGAAACCAACGACCGCTGGATCGTCGGCGAGTTCGAAAACTCGCTCGCCGGCATTTTTCAGCACGAAGATTTTATGGATTTCTACAGCCGCAAAGGCGGGCGCGGTTTTCTTGATTACGGACTTGCTGAAGTGCACACGCTGCGGCTGGAGGTGAGCCAGCATCGTTACGAAAGCTTGCGGCGTAATACCAATTGGAGCTTGTTTGGCCGCCACAAAACGTATCCGCCCAACCCGCGGCTGGAGCCCAACGCGCTTTACGGCATCGGCGTGGGCGACGAGCTTTCCGTCAAATTCATTGGCGCCTTTGACTGGTGCGACAATCCGGTGTTTCCCAATCTCGGCTGGCTCACTGAAGGCTATTTCGAGCGCACCGGCAATGATTTTTCCACGAACGGTTTGTTTCTCACCGTCAAGCGCTATCAGCCGACGCTCGAGGATCAAAAGCTGGTGGGCAAATTCATGTTCGGCAGCCGCAGCGGCAGTTTTGCTTATCAACATCTGCTCGCGCTCGGCGGCCTCAGCAGCCTGCGCGGCTATCGCGAAAAAGAGTTTGCCGGCAATCGCCTGCTGTTCGCCAATGTCAATTACATTATCGGCCAGCGCGCGTTTGGCGGGTTGCTGCAAAAATTTCCGCTGGTCAACAAGCTGCCTTTCTGGCAACTGATTTCGCTCGGCGTCTTCGCTGAAACTGGCTACGCCTGGTTCGCCGATCCGCGTGATCCCGACCTCGGACTTTTTGACCTCGGACAATTCGACCTTAACGATTTGCGCAGCGACGTCGGGTTTTCTTTGCTCGTCAC
>Ga0247727_10010381_pt1 | contig 16520 bp, 17 predicted proteins | sample WisWelCaveWW1625_FD_202498 | JGI IMG/M metagenome (GOLD analysis project Ga0247727, IMG submission 202498) | Biofilm microbial communities from Wishing Well Cave, Virginia, United States - WW16-25 | ecosystem: Environmental > Aquatic > Deep subsurface > Groundwater > Cave microbial mat | place... | reverse complement strand
CTCGGCGGCGCGGCGGAAGGAGAGGTGCTCGGCCACGGCCACCACGCACTCGAGCTGGCGCAGGGAGGGGCGTTCCATAACCGCAGCCTATCACAGACTGACGATCTTCCGATTGGCTGTATCAGCTGCGGCGGACGATCCTTGGGGCCGCCGCGAACACGCCAACCCCAACTCAAGGAGTCGAGCATGCTGACCATCGGTGATCGCCTTCCCGCCTTCCGCCTCAAGGGCGTCGTCACGAGCGACGTCCAGACCGCCTTCGAGGACTTCGACCAGCGCTCGGCCGCGGGCAAGTGGAAGGTCTTCTTCTTCTACCCGAAGGACTTCACCTTCGTCTGTCCGACCGAGATCGCCGGCTTCGCTCGGCTGAACGGCGAGTTCCAGGAGCGCGACGCCCAGGTCTACGCCGTCAGCACAGACAGCGAGTTCGTGCACCTCGCTTGGCGCAAGGACCACAAGTCGCTGCGCGAGCTGCCGTTCCCGATGCTCTCGGACCTGCGCCGCGATCTCTCGGAGTCGCTCGGTATCCTCGAAGCGACCGAGCGCGTGGCCTGCGCGCGACCTTCGTGGTCGATCCCGACGGCATCATCCGCTTCGTCTCGGTGACCGACGGCAGCGTCGGCCGCAACCCGGACGAGGTCCTGCGCGTGCTCGACGCGCTCCAGACCGGCGAGCTGTGCCCGTGCAACTGGAAGAAGGGCCAGGAAACGCTGAAGGTCGCCTGAGGTGCCCGCCATGCAAGCCATCCGCGAGCGGATTCCCGACCATGCCAAGGACCTGCGCCTCAACCTGGACGCGCTCGCCAAGATCGAGAGCCTGTCCCCGCGCCAGCTCTGGGGCACGGCCCTTGCCTCGGCTCTGGCTGCGCGCAACGACGAGCTCGTGCGTGCGGTGGCCGAGGAGGCGCGGGGCCACATCGACGAGGCCGCCTTCACGGCGGCGCGTACCGCCGTGGCCCTGATGGGCATGAACAACGTCTACTACCGTGCGCTGCACCTCCTCTCGAACCCCGAGTACTCCTCCATTCCTGCGCGTCTACGCATGCAGGCCATCGCCAACCCGGGCGTCGATCGGTTGGACTTCGAGCTCTGGTGCCTGGCGGTCTCGGCCGTCAACGGCTGCGGCAAGTGTCTCGACTCCCACGAGCAGGAGCTGCGCAAGCGCGGCGCGAGCGCCATGCAAGTTGCGGACGCACTGCGCATCGCCTCCATCCTGCACGCCATCGCCGGCGTGCTCGACGGCGAGCGCGCGCTCGCAGGCGCCAGCGAACCACCCCGAACTCGATGAGACTCGCCAGTGACCGGAGCCCGTCCCCGCATTCCCCCCGGGGACGGGCTCGGGGGCCCCGCTCGATCGTCGAGCGGGGCTCCTTCTCACGCTCCATGGCCGAACGCGGCTCGTCCGACCCACACTTCGCTACCCTCTTCTCCCATGAACCCGAAGCCGACGAAAGGAACCGACGTGAAGCAACAACCCCTCGACCGTGACCTCGCCGTCCTGCTATCCGACTACCAGGTCCTCTACATGAAGCTGCGCGGCTATCACTGGACCGTGACCGGGCCGCTGTTCTTCGGGCTGCACGCCAAGTTCGAGGAGCTCTACGACGACGCGGCCGAGAAGGTCGACGCCCTGGCCGAGCGCCTGGCCGCGCGCGGCGCGCGCCCGCCGCTCACGCTGAAGGAGCAGCTCGGCCTCGCGCGCCTGAAGGAGGACGCGGGCCAGCCCTCGGCCAACGACATGGTGCGCAACGTCGCGGCCGACCTGGAGACGCTCAACGGCTCGCTGCGCGCGCTCGAGAAGGCCGCCGAGAGCGCCGGCGACGCCGCCACCCAGAACCTGGCCCAGGGCTATGCCGACGGCCAGGAGAAGACGATCTGGATGCTGCGCGCGTTCCTGGGAGCGTGACGGCGTTTCATCCCGGAACGCCACCAGCGTGGCTCCTTCCGCTTCCTGTCCGGGAGGTCTTGGACGGGAAGAATGAAGAGAAGAGCCGGGCTGGAGCCCGGCGTTCTCGGGTGAGCACGGCCGCGGGTGAGCACGGTCGCGGTCCCCGCGGCCGTGCGAGCGATCGGGGAATACAATGCGCCCGCGATGAGGGCCGTGGTTGTTTTGCTCGCTGGCCTGTCGGGTCCGGCTCCACTGCAGGAGCCGTCCAACCCGGATGACCTCTTCGCGCGCGCCGAGGAACTCGCTTGCGGCGGGAGATTCGTCGATGCCCGCGCTCTCTACAAGCGCATCGCACGCGAGCACCCGACCACCCTTGCAGGCAGACGGGCGAGCGCGCGCACGACGCCGAGCGCGTTCCTCGGTTCCTGCGCGCTCGTGGACCACGGCCCGGCCGCGAACCGCGTCGAGGTCGTGATCCTCGGCGACGGCTACGAAGCCGATCATCTGCGCGCCCTGGACAAGCTGGCCGAGGACGTGCCGCCGCTCTTCGAGCGCGTCGAGCCCTTCCGCGAGTACTGGTCCTACTTCAACTTCCTGCGCGGCGTGTGCGTGAGCGCCGATGCCGGCGTCGACGGCTTCGGGCGCGACTACGACACCCTGCTCGGAGCTTACACCCTGGCGACCGATGCGGGCCACGTGGCCATCGACGTCCGACGCGTGCGCGACGTGCTCGCGCAGATCCCGGGCAGCGACGAGCTCGCCGTCGTGTTCGTCAAGCTGGGCGTGGCAGGTACCGGCAGTCCGGGCGTCGCGGTCATCGGCGGCCGAGACGCGAGCACGACGATCCACGAGTTCGGTCACGCCTTCGGCGGCCTCGGCGACGAGTACTCGACCCACACGCACAAGCGCGGAGCCGTGCGCGACTCGATCAACATCTCTTCGACCGAGGACGAAGAACACGTCCCGTGGCGACACTGGCTCGAGGCGCGCCACCCGAGCGTGGGCGTCTACGAGGGCGCAGCCGGCCAGCCCCAGGACGCCTGGCGCCCGACCGCGAGCGGCTGCGTCATGAACGACGGCGAGGCTTTCTGCCCCGTGTGCCGTGAGGCGCTCGTGCTGCGCATCTACTCGATCGTCGACCCCATCGACGAGGTCGAGCCGCCCGCTCCGCCGCCGGGCATCCGCGAGCCGCTCGCCTTCTCGGGCGACACGCTCGAGATCCGCGTGCGAACGATGCGTCCGGCGCGCCACGACCTCGAGGTCTCGTGGTGGGTGGAATCCGCGAACCAGTATCCCGTCACGCCGGCGGAGCCCGGCCAGACGTTCGAGGCTCGTCCGCTCTCTCCCGATCGACGCTTCCGCCGCCCGCTGCTGCCGAAACACGTCGATCCGACCCAGAACGGACGCACGGGCAAGGACGCCGTCAGCTCGCTGCGCCTCTCGAAGCAGGAGCTCGAGCCCGGCCAGTACCGCGTCACGTGCCGCGTGCGCGACACGACCGAGCTGCGCGGCGAGAAGTTCCCCTGGGTCCTGAAGGACGAGCTCGGCCTCCTGGAGAGCGAGCGCGTGTGGTGGGTCGACGTGCGCTGACCATGACCCCCGAGGCACTCCGACGATTCGCCCTCGCGCTGCCCGAGGCCCACGAAGCCCCGCACTTCGAGCGCACCTCGTTCCGCGTCGCCAAGAAGATCTTCGCCACCCTGACGCGCGACGGCCGCGAGGCCATGGTCAAGCTGCCCTCGCCCGACGACGTCGAGGGGCTGCTCGCTTCGTACCCGGAAACGTTCTTCAGCTACGGGACCTGGACGACACGCAACGGCGCGCTCGGCGTCCGGCTCGCGAAGGCGAAGGCGGCGATGATGGAGCCGCTCCTGACCGAGGCCTGGAAGGGCATCGCACCCAGGCGCGCGATCGCCGCCCTCGAGGCGGCCCGCCGGCAAGAATGATGGCGGGCCTGGCAGGGTGGGTCGAGCTCCGGCCGGGCCGGGCCGCGCGTCACGCCTTCCGCGCCGAGCGGAAGAGCACGACCACGAGCGCGAGCAGGACGCCCAGCACGAGCCAGGCCTCGAGCGCGCTCGGCTCGGGTGCCTTGTAGCGTCCCGCTCCGCTATAGATCGCCCATCCGACGATCAGCACACCTGCCAGTCCCTCGCCCGCGACGAAGCCCGAGGCGCACAGGATCCCCGACTCGATCGAGCTCCGCTCCCGGCGCTCGGCGTAGCGGCGCACGAGCCCGCCGACGAAGATCGTCGCCAGCGTGGCGAGCGGGAGGTAGATCCCGAGCGCGAAGGAGAGCGCCGGCAATCCGACAAGCGCGGCCGAGAGCGAGAGCGCGCCGCCCATCGCCATCAGGTCCCAGGGCAGTTTCTCGCCCAGGACGGCCTCGACCATGGTCTTCATCAGGAGCGCCTGCGGTGCGGGCATGCCGCCCTCGCCGAAGCCCTCGCCGTGCCCGATCGCGACCACGACCGCGGCCACGGCCCAGCACGCGACCGCGGCGGCGATGAGCTGACCGAACTGCTGCAGGGCGGGCGTCGCGCCGACGAGCTGACCGGTCTTCAGGTCCTGCGAGATGTCGCCGGCCTTGGAGGCCGCGACGCACACGACCGTGCCGACCGTGAGCACGGCCGCACGCGCGTCGAGCCCTTTCCAGCCGAGCAGCGCGAACACGGCGGCCGTGCCGGCGAGCGTCACGAGCGCCATGGCACTGGTCGGATTGGAGGACACCCCGATCACGCCCACCAGGCGCGAGCTCACGGGCACGAACAGGAACGCGAACAGGGACGCGCCCAGCGCGGCGAGCAGGCGCTGCCCGAGGCCGAGCTCGCCCGCCAGCACGCCCGGAACGAAGGCCAGGAGGAACACGACCACCGTGATGCCCGCCACCAGCATCCAACCGGGCAGGTCGCGGTCCGTGCGCTCGGCGCTGGTCGTATCCACGCCGCGCCGGACGCCGGCCACCACGGCCGCGAGCGAGCGCACCATCGTCGGCCCCGTGCGCACGACGGTCAGCAGTCCCGCCGCACCGACCGCGCCCGCGCCCACGAAGATCAGGAAGCGGTCCTTGGCCGCGAGCGCCGCGAGCGCAGGACTCGGCGGCACCGTGCCGAAGTACGACGCGAGCGCGCCGTGCACGTTCTCCATCCCCAGCCAGTCGGCGGCGCCGCTCGCGTAGGCCTTGGTGACGAGCGGATAGAGCACGAGCGAGGTGATGAAGCCGCCCACCACCATGACCGCTGCGGCGCGGAACCCGATGATGAAGCCGACGGCGAGCAGCGCGGGCGAGATGCGCAGCGCGAGACTCGCGTTCTGGCCGAGCTTCCAGGCGATCTCCTCGGGCAGGAGACGGAACTGCGTGAGCACGAGCTTGAGAACCGCGCCGAGCCCGAGGCCGATGAAGATCCACTTGCCGCCCGTACCCTCGCGCTCGGTCGCGCGCAGGACGTCCGCACAGGCGCGGCCCTCCGGATAGGGGAGCTCGCCCTCCGCCTGCACGATCAAGAGCCGCCGCAGCGGCACCATGGCGAGGATCCCGAGCAGTCCGCCGCACAGCGCCAGGATCGCCACCTGCTGCACGGACGGCACGACGCCCCACAGGAACAGCGCCGGGATCGTGAAGATCGTGCCCGAGGCGAGTGACGAGCTCGCGCTCCCGACCGTCTGCGCCATGTTGGCCTCGAGCACGGTCCCGCCCTTCGTGAGCACGCGGAACGCCGCCACCGACAGGACCGCGATCGGGATCGAGGTCGAGACCGTCAACCCGGCCTTCAACCCGAGGTATGCGTTGGCCGCGCCGAACAGGGCGCCGAACACGAGGCCGCAGGCGAGCGCGGGGAGCGTGAACTCCGCGACTCGCGGAACACCGCGACCACCATCTCCCGCGCTCATCGCCGCGCAGTGAACGCTCGGGAGGACCCGGGCGCAAGCCGAGGGAGGGATCGGAGCTGTCAGAGGAAAACGCACCGCGGAGAACGGAGGGCGCGGAGGTTCGCGGAGGAGAAACCGGCAGGGCGGACCTCCGGATCGTCCAGTCACCGCGGGTCGCGGCTCCGGAGGCCCCTGTCTCTTCTGTCTCCGCGAGCCTCCGCGTCCTCCGGTCTCCGCGGTGCGTTTGGGACAAGCGCATCAGCCCGCGCCGAGCAAGCGGGCACGGAAGTCCGCCGGATCGCATCGTCCGCGAGCGTCAGGTACCCCTCACCGGTCTACTGGAGGGGCGGCCAAGGGATAGAATCGCGGAGCGAGTGTCCGGCCCCGACTCAACCCTGGTGATGGAACGAGAGTTCCACGTCCAGCCCGAAGAGCTCTACCGCGCCTGGGTCGATCCCGAGCGCCTGCGGACCTGGTTCCAGCCGCTGGAGGGGATCGAGGCCGAGCTGGTCCGGCTCGAGCCGCGACCGGGCGGCGCGCTGGAGCTCGACTTCCGGCTGCCGCAAGGCGGGCACGCGCGCGTGGACGGAAAGTTCCGCGAGCTCGGACCCGCTCGGCTCGTCCTCGATTTCCGGCCGCGCTTCGCGCCGGATTCGCCGGGGCCCGCGACGGTGGTCACGGTCACGCTGCAGCCGGGAGCGGGAACGACCATGCTCGTCCTGCGGCAGGAGGGCGTACCCGAGAAGAATCGCGCGGCCTTCGAGAGCGCCTGGCAGCGCTGTCTCGGGCGACTCGCGGGCGCGTGCCAGGATTCGCTCGACCGCTTCTACGCGCGCATCGATCGCCAGCCGCGCTTTCGCTCGCGCTTCGGCGGCCTGTGGCCGGACCTCTCGAACGCGCAGGAGCTGATCGCCGGCAAGGAGGCGCTGGGGATCTTCGGTGCGACCGAGGCCGAGCTCTTCCGCCGCTGGGTGCGCGATGGCTACGTGATTCTCGAGCGCGCCGTCCCCCCCGAGCGCGTCGACTTCCTCCGCAACGAGATCGAGTCTGCCTGGGAGAAGGGCGACCCGCGCGTGAGGGTCGAGGTTTGCGAGCAAGGGCAGCTCGTCTATCCGCGCCTCGAGCAGCGCCTTCGCGACCGGCAGCACAAGGTGCTCGACTACCACGCCGTTTCGGCCGCCGCGCGCGAGGTCCAGTTCGCACCGGCGCTCCGGCGCTTTCTCGGCCTGCTCTTCGAGCGCCCGCCGCTCGCCTTCCAGAGCCTGCTCTTCCGCTGGGGCAGCGAGCAGGAGATGCACCAGGACACGGCCTACGTCATCCTGCGCTCGCCGATGGAAATGGTCGGCTGCTGGGTCGCGCTCGAGGACGTCCAGCCCGGCTCGGGCGAGCTGCAGTACTACGTCGGCAGCCACCGCATCCCCGAGTACCTGTGGCTCGGCCGCGCGCGCTCGCGGCCGCCCGAGTTCGACGACCTCGGCGAGTTCCTCCGGCACGTGGTGGTGGAGTCCGAGCGCCTCGGCTGCCCGCTCGAGCGCTTCCATCCCAAGAAGGGCGACGCGCTCTTCTGGCACGCCGATCTGGTGCACGGCGGGAGCAAGCGCGAGTGGCCCAGCCTGACGCGCAAGAGCCTGGTGACGCACTTCTGCCCGCGCGACGTCGACCCGGAGTGGCTCGGCCAGGTCCCGAGCAGCCCGAAGCTCGAGCACGCGCCCGGCTGCTACTACTGCCACCCGCTGGTCTAGCCCGACCTATTCATGAGCCATCGGCTGCAACGTCGCGACTGGCTGCATCTGCAGCGCTTTGCTCTCTGCGAGGTCTCGGCGACCTGCCAGAGGTCGCCTCCGCTGCTCTCGGTCGCAAATCGCTGCATCTGCAGCCATTCGCGACGTTTCGCTCGAGGCCTCATGAATAGGTCGGGCTAGCTCCGGCTCAGCCGGGAACGCCGGGCTCCAGCCCGGCTCCTTTCTTCTTCCGGTGTCCAGGGACGCGAAGAAGAGAAGGAAGAGAGAACCGGGAACGGAGCCGGGCTGGAGCCCGGCGTTCCCGGTTGAACGATCACGAGACCACGCGCAGGAAACCCGACAGGATCTCGTACGTCAGGCCCCAGACGACGCGCTCTCCGTCGCGCCAGGCCGGCAGGACGCGCTCCTCGTCTCCACGCAGGTAGCGATGAGTCCAGGCAAGCTCGCCGGAGCGCGCGCGCTCGAGCGGGAACCAGAAGACCTCCACCGCCTCGGGGCCGGGCACGGGCGCGAGCTCTCCCGTCGCGCAGAACACGAAGGGCGTGATCCACATCGGCAGGAGTTGGCCGCGCGCCTTGGCCTGGACCGGCTGCAAGTGACCGACCAGTCGGGTGTCGCGCTCGAGGTCGAGGCCGACTTCCTCGCGCACCTCGCGCAGTGCCGTGGCGACGAGATCGCGGTCCTCGGCATCCACGTGACCGCCCGGGAGCCCGATCTGGCCCGACCAGCGGTCGCCCTCGCGCTCGACCCGGCGCATGAGGAGGACTTCCGGGGCCACGTCGACGGCGCGGAGGACGAGCGCGACCGCCGCTCTTCTCATCCCGGGAACGCCGGGCTCCAGCCCGGCTCCTTCCTCTTCTCTTCTTCCTCCGTGGCCAGGTGCGAGGAAAGAAGCAGGAGGAGCAGAGCCGGGCTGGAGCCCGGCGTTCCCGGCTGAGCGCAAGCGCCGGGCGAGCTCTTCCAGGTCCATGCAGGGAGTCTGGGTTCGGGGAGGAGAAAACGAAACTCCGATCCCGCCCGAGCATCCATACAGCGGAACGAAGCGACCCATGAAGCCCACCACCAGCGAGCCGCGCGAGACCAGCGACCGGGAGCTGCCCGCGTTGCTCCAGCGCTCGGCCGAGCCGGTCGTGGTCGAGAGTCATCACGCCGGCTGGGAGAAACCCTGGCGCGGTCTCTCGGCCCAAGCCTGGCGCGAGCTCTCCCGCGAGTTCGGCGAGCGCGTCGAGGGCGCCGTGGTCGAGACGGGCAAGAACCGCGAGCTGGCCACGCGCTACGGGCTCGAGATCATCCCCACCGTGCTCGTCTTCCACCGTGGAGAAGTGGTCGCGCGGTTCACCGGGACAGTCCGCGTCACGGACGTGATCGAGGCCGTACACGTCGCGCAGCATCGGGCACGGACCCTGGAGTCGGCCCGGCAAGAGCTCGAGGCCGTGAGCCCGTCCAAGGGCGTGCTCTCGCCCATGCGCTCCATCCTGCGCCGCCGCACGAGTACCGAGCACGCCCTCGCCGGCTGAGCTCATCCGGGAGCGCCGGGCTCCAGCCCGGCTCTTCCTCTTGCTGTCGTTGATCTACCTCGAAGCAACAAGAATGCGGAGCCGGGCTGGAGCCCGGCGCTCCCGGTTAACCTGACGGCACGATGCGCTCGTCCGAGATCAAGCGCGAGCACGGCACCTGGCAGACCTGGCACGAGGGCGCGGGCCCCATCCGGCTCGGGGTCTCGACTTGCCTCTTGGGCGAGAACGTGCGCCACGACGGCGGGCACAGGCGCGACGCGTTCCTGGTGGAGGTGCTCGGGCCCTTCGTCGAATGGGTCGGCGTCTGCCCCGAGGTCGAGCTCGGCATGGGCGTGCCGCGCCCGAGCGTGCGCCTGGTCGACGCGGAGGGTGGGAGCGACGGCGCGCTGCGCATGATCTCGCCCGACACGGGCGAGGACTTCACCCAGCGCATGACCGCGTTCGCTGCGGCGCGCGTCGCGGAGCTGCAGGAGGTCGAGCTCGACGGTTACGTGCTCAAGAAGAACTCGCCCTCGTGCGGCATGGCGCGCGTGAAGGTCTGGGGCTTCGCGGGCCCGAAGCGCCGCGACGGCGTCGGGCTCTTCGCGCAGGCGCTACTCGCGGCCTGGCCGCACCTCCCGATCGAGGAAGAGGGCCGGCTCGCGGATCCCGCGCTGCGCGAGAACTTCGTCGAGCGCATCTTCTGTCGCCACCGCTGGCGCACGTTCCGGCGCGCCGGCTCGACGCGCGCGCGCCTGGTCGAGTTCTGGACCACGCACGAGCTGCTCGTCCGCGCCCACGACGAGCCCGCTGCCCGGCGTCTTGGCAAGCTCGTCCGCTCGACCAGTAAGGAGAGCGATCAGTCCCTCTTCGCGCTCTTCGAGGCCGAGTTCTTCGCCGCGCTCGCCAGGAAGGCCACCACGGCCAAGCACACCAACGTCCTACGGTACGCCCTGGGACTCTTGCACCAGCACCTCGATCCCGCCGAGCGCCGCCGGCTCGCCGCCGCCATCGCGGACTACCGCAAGGGCCTCCTACCCCTGGTCGTACCCCTCACCCTCCTGCGCTTCCAGATCCGGAAGCACTCGATCGCCACCCTCCAGGACCAGCTCTACTTCGAGCCCCATCCGAAGGAGCTGATGCTGCGCAACCGGGTCTGACCCCCGGGACTGCCGGGGCCGGTTCGTCCTCATCCATCCCGAATCCATCCCGACCGAGCTCTCCGCCCAGCACGTCCGGCGCGAGGCCCAGGTAGGGATCTTCGAGGTCGACGCCCAGGACATGCCGGTAGACCAGCGCAGTGATCTCCGTGGGCCGGACGAAGGGACTCTCGAGCAGGAGCTGGCTCGCGAGCGGGTAGCGGTGAGTCCGGTTGTAGAGCGCGTCGGCGTTCAGCGACGCGGTATCGGCTTCGCTCATGGAGGGGGCGAGGGCCAGGTCGAGGCGGTGCTCCACGCGCATCTTCGAGCCGTCGAAGATGGGGATGGGATCGTCCGCGCCGACCTCGCCCGTCCGTGCCCGCGCGACCAGGGCCTCGTGCCAACGCAGGACGATCTCGCGTCCCGGGTCGAGGCCCCGTGAAGTCGAGCTCCGCTGGTCGGTCGGCATCAGCGCGCTCCACTGCGCCGCGCGCTCCAGCCGCAGGGCCTGATCGAGCCTGCGCACGTATTCCCCCGCGTCGACCAGTCCCGGGATCAGGTCGAAGACCTCGCCCGCGCTCGTGCACAGGTACGTCACGATGTTGCCGTGCAGCGTGCGCTCGAGTCTGTGGCCGTCGCCGAAGTCGATCGCGACGCGCGGAACGGGACGCACGCTCTCCCAGGCGCACTCGAACTCCCGGGACATGAGACCCGCCACGTCGGGGCGCGAGAAGAGCACGCTCCTCGCGATGCGCGCGTTGGTTCAGCAGAACTCCTCGTCGAGGCGTCCGAGGAGCTGGAAGAGCAGCACGGGCTTGCCGGAGCTGCGGGCGGCTGCGCAGGCGGCCTCGAAGTCGGCGTGCCAGCGTACGAGGCCGGGCGGGACGCGGCGCGGCGCGGAGGGCGCGGGGGACGGCGCGAGCGCGCGCTCGAGCGGGAGCTCGACGAGTGCCTTGCCGAAGTCCCGGCCCGGTTCCTGAGCGGGATCGAGGGCGAGCACGAGGGCGATGGAGGACAGGGCGAGGAGCGGGATGGATCGAGCGGTCATGGAGGATTCCTCGGAGAGGGTTGTCCCGGCGTTTGCAACGCCGATGCCAGATGACCGACCAGCGCTCGACGACGCTTGCGAAGGAGCAGGACCGCCCGCCGAAGGGCCGCCGTTGAGCTCGTGGAAAAGCGGACCACCCGGGAAGGGAGTTCCGCGTCCTCGTGGCCTCGTATCCGCGGGGATACGCCCCGTATCCGACCGGTACGAGCGAGCGCTCGTGCGACACACCTGCCAGGCTGAAGCCTGGCGCTCCCCGGCGAGAACTACAGCCCGTACTTCCTGATCAGCCGCGCGAGGTACGTGCGCTGCAATCCCAGCCGCCGCGCGGCGTCGGTCTGGTTGCCGCCGCACTCCGCGAGGGTCTCGCGCAGGAGCTCGCGCCGGTAGTGCTCGACGTGCCCGTGGAACCCGTCGCCGCCGGCGCTGCTCGCCGCGCGCAGATCCTCGGGCAGGTCCGCAGGCTCGATCGCGTCGCTCTCGGCCAGGACGACGGCGCGCTCGCACACGTTGCGGAGCTCGCGCACGTTTCCGGGCCAGGTGTGGGCGCGCAGCAGCGCCAGGGCCTCCGGTGCCAAGGCGATGCCCGGCCGCTTCACCTCGCGTGCGAAGCGCTCGACGAATACCCGTGCCATGGCCTCGATGTCGAGCGGTCGCTCGCGCAGCGGGGGAAGCTCGAGCGCGATGACGTGCAGGCGATAGAAGAGGTCCTCGCGGAACGCGCCCTCTGCCACGCGCTGCCGCAGGTCTCGGTTCGTCGCCGCGACCAGGCGCAGGTCCACCTCGAGCGTGCGCCGGCCGCCGACGCGCTCGAAGCGGCGCTCCTCGAGCACGCGCAGGAGCTTCGCCTGCAGCGCCGCGCTCGTGTCGCCGATCTCGTCCAGGAAGAGCGTCCCGCCGTGCGCTGCCTCGATGCGTCCGACGTGGGTCTGGCTCGCGCCAGTGAACGCGCCCTTCTCGTGCCCAAAGAGCTCCGTCTCGAGCAGCGACTCGCTCAGGGCGGCGCAGTTCACGGCCACGAACGGACCGTCCGCGCGCGGGCTCGAGCGGTGGAGCTCCTGCGCCAGGACCTCCTTGCCGGTCCCGCTCTCGCCGAGCAGGAGCACCGTGGCGTCGCTGCGCGCCGCCTTCCGGGCCCGGGCCAGCAGGTGCTGCGTGCGCGGATCGGCCGCGATCAAGGCCGGGCTCGGACGCTGGCCCTTGAGGACGCGGTTCTCGGCCACGAGACGCGTGCGCTCGAGCGCGCGCTCGAGCGTCCGCTCGACCAGCTCAGGCTCGAACGGTTTCTGGAGGAAGTCGTAGGCGCCCGTGCGCATGGCCTCGACGGCCTTCGCGACGCTGCCGTGGGCCGTGATCACGACCACGGTTGGGGCGAGCCCCTCCTCGCGCAGCTTGTGCAGCACCCACAGGCCGTCCCCCTGCGGCAGCATGAGGTCGAGCAGGACGAGTTCAACCCCGCTCCGCGCGCGTTCGACGGCCTCCACTCCGGAAGTCGCCGTGCTCACCGCATAGGCCCGGGCCGCAAAACGCTCGGCCAGCGAAGCGCGGATCGCCGCGTCGTCGTCGACGATCAGGAGCCGCGGCTTCATGCGCGCGGCAGCTCCACGACAAGGCCCGTGCCCGTGCCGGACTCTACCCGCACGCGCCCTTCGTTCAGCTCGACCAGCTTCCTCACGATGGCGAGGCCGAGGCCAGCACCAGGGTTCTTGACACCGTGCTGCTTGCCCTGACGAAAGGCCTCGAAGGCGTACGAGCTCTCGAAGCCCGGGCCCTGGTCGAACACGCGAAACCCGTCGGGCGCTAGCACGACCCGCACCGTGCAGCGGGCGGGCGAGAACTTGATGGCGTTGTCGAGCAGGTTCAGGAGCACACGCTGCAGCATGGAACGGTCGGCGCGTACCGCGCCCGCGCCCTCGATCTCGATGCGGACGGCGTGCTCGCTTGCCAGCGGCTCGAGCGAGGCCGCCACCTCGCGCGCCAGCTCCTCCAGCTCGACGCGCTCGCGCTTCGGCTCGACCGCGCCGGCGTCTAGGCGCGCCATCTCGAGCAGCTGGTTCACGAGCCGGATCAGACGCTCCAGCTCGCCTTGGATGCGCTCCAGCGTGGTGCGCTGGGCAGGCTCGACTCCTCCCACGACGCCGTCCAGAAGGTTCGCGACCGAGAGCTTGAGCGAGGTCAGCGGCGTGCGCAGCTCGTGGCTGACGTTGGCCACGAACTCGGACTTGGCGCGATCGAGCTCGCGCAGGGCGCTGGCCATGCGGTCGAAGGCGATGCCCAGGCGTCCGATCTCGTCCGCGCGGGCGAGCCCGGCACTGGCCTCGAAGTTGCCCGCCGCTAGCTCCCCGGCCGCGCGCTCGAGGCGCGCGATCGGGCGCGTGATCCAGGCCGAGAGCACGAGACTCGCCCCGAGCGCGGCGGCCGCGGCGCAGGCGATCCAGATCAACGTCTGCCGGCGAAAGCGCTCCAGGGCGAGGGCCGAGGGACGCGCCGATTCGAGCACCGTGACGGACCAGCCGCCCGCGGGGGCCGTCCACTCGAACGGCGGGGCCGGCTCGGACACGCTGCCGACCGCGGCGAGCGGCGTGCCCTGGGAGTCGCGCACCGCGAGCGCGTACTCTTCGCCCGCCAAGGTCGCGAGTTCTCCCGACAGGGGAGCGAAGTCGACGTAGGCCACCAGCGCTCCTGCGGCGTCCGCGCGCGCCACTGGCACGGAGATCAAGAGCGTGTGATAGCCCTCGATGGTCGCCAGCTTCTCGTCGCGCCATTCCTTTCCCTGCCTGAGCGGCGCCTGCACGAGCGGGGCAGCGGTGTTGCTCTGGATCTGGAGATCGTTGCGGGCGGAGTAGTCCGGCAGTTGCTGCTGCGCCGCGTCGAAGGCGCGTTGGCGCGCCTGGCCGAGGATCTCGGGCTGTGGCCCGCCGGCGAAGAACTGCAACTCGAGGAAGGCGTCCGGCGGCTCGACGCGCTCCTGGAGCCTGGCCACGACCCGGTCCCGCTCGGAGGTGCTCCACACCAAGTCGCGCTTGTTCTTGCCGGCGGCCGGCTCGTCCGCGAACAGCCGTGCGACCGTGCGCAGCTTGGCATGGGCGCGCGCCACGTGCTCCTCGACCAGCGCTGCGCAGCGCTCGGCCAGGAGACGCTGCCGGCGCTCGCGTTCGGCGCGCGCCGAGTCCTCGAAGCTGCGCGAGAAGAGCAGCGCCGCGCCAAGGATCGGCCACAGGCTCACGAGCAGGAACAATGACGCCAGCCGAACTGCCAGCCGCGAGCCCAGGAAGGCGAGCATGCGCGCCATCTTATGACGACCCGTGGCAAGGCTCGTGCCGGATCCTCCAGGAGCGCCAGGCGTCGGTGATCTCGTCGAGCCTGCAGGTCCGGCCGCGTCTGGCGACTCGTGCGCCGGCGTGACGGCGAAGTGCCCCAGTACCAGTTCGCACTCGCGCCGCGCCCACTAGAGGAGTTCGCGCCCATGTGTCGCACCACCAGACCTCGCCCGCCTCGCACTTCACGCGCAACGTGATCTGCTCGCGCGTGCAGCCGCACGGTTGCGTGACCCACTCGGATGGCCGCCTGATCCTCACCGTGCACGCGCGCCGCTACGAGAGGCCGCTCTCCGGCCGGACGAAGCTGGCGCACGTCCTGCTCGACCGTTTCGGCATCGAGCTCGACTCGCTCGAGGCGGTCGAGCGCTTGCTCGGGAAGGGGTGACTGGCGACGCAGAGCACGGCAGGTCAGGGGGGCGAGGCCGTCCAGTCCGTGGGCCGCGAATCGTCGACGAGCTGGATGGCGGCGGAGTCAGCGCGCTTCCCCCGATCCCTCGCCCCAGTCCCGGTGCGTGCGCAGCAGTGTGTGGAAGTGCGTTCCCGAGTTGGTGTACTCGATGAGCAGGCCGGGCGTTTGGATGCGGTAGGAATGAGGCTCGCCCTCGGCTCGCCCGCCGGCCCAAGCGAAGCGGACTTGCTCGGCGGCGCGCTCGAGGTCCTTCGGGGAGGGAATCCCGCAAGGGTGACGGAACGGGGCCAGGTACTCCTCGATCAACGCGCGCATGGCTTCCCGCTGTGCCGGCGTCATGTCGCCGAGCCTCAGGCCCTCGTTCGTGGCGGCGAGCGGCCGCATCTCGGGCTCGCTGAGCTCGAGCGCCCCCACGAACCTCTCGCGCACTCGAGCTTGCTGCCACTCGCGCTCTCCGCACTCGAGCGCGATCCTCCGTGCGAGGTCCTCGCGCGGACGGAGGAGCTCGTACCCGGCCCACTCCTCCGAAGGATCGCCATCCATCTCCCCGCCCAGCAGGAGCGGCGTGACGCCGGCGAGCTCGTTTCCCGCGTAGGTCGCGTGCAGCGAGACGTGATGTCCGCCGAAGCGCCACGCCCAACGCTCTCCTCCGGGTTCGCCGTAGAACGCCAGCCAGTAGTACCCGTCCCCGAGGCCGTCCTCGCGGCGACCGAGGAGGTTCTGCTCGTCGCGGATGCCCGCGACGAGCGCTCGGCCTCGTTCGCTCAGGACGGTGGCGAGCAACGCGCCGACCAGTTCCTTCTGCCGGGCGTTCATGTCCTTGAGCGCCCATCCGGGTCTTTGGGAGGGATCCCGCCGCCAGCGTCGGCGATCGGCGCCCTCGAAGGGGAGCAGGATGCACGCCCTGGCCGGCTCGTCGAGGGTGGACAGGAGTGCGCGCGCGGCCACGACGACGTCCGCGGGATGGCCGGCCTCGTGCTGGAGCTGCAGGAACGGAGCGCAGGACGGTATCGAGAGCGCGGTCAGGAGGAGCGAGAGCGATGCCTCGGGAAACATGCGGTCAGCACACAGGAATGGGGTGCGCGAGGACGAGCAGGAGACACGTCCGGAGTCCTGCACGATCTTCGCCCGGAAAACGGGTTTCGAAGCGATCGAGGCCGGTCATCGAAACGCGCACTGCGATCTCGTTCAGCCCCATCCCTGGCGCTTTCCAAACCTTGACGGGACGATGCTCTTCCGGGCACGAGGCGCCCCGATCCGAGGCGGGCATCTGCTACCCGTGCTGGCGAGCTTCCAGCGCCTCTACCCGGCCAGGCCGAAGGCGACGAAGGCGATGCTCAGACCGTGGCTCGACCCGCGATCAGCGCATCGAGCACGTGCTTCAACCGCCCCAGGATCTCGCCGTAGCGGTACGCCCCGAGCTCCTCGCTACCGCGCTTCAGGTTGACGTGCGTCGGGCCGCACCACAGACCGAGATCCGCGTCGTCGGTCTCGCCGGGGCCGTTCACGCGGCAGCCCATCACGGCGATGGTGAGGTCGTGCTCGGACGCGTAGCGCGTGAGCTCCTTCACCTCCTGCGCGAGCTCGATGAACTTCTCGTTCTCTACGCGCGAGC
>Ga0247727_10010380_pt1 | contig 16520 bp, 14 predicted proteins | sample WisWelCaveWW1625_FD_202498 | JGI IMG/M metagenome (GOLD analysis project Ga0247727, IMG submission 202498) | Biofilm microbial communities from Wishing Well Cave, Virginia, United States - WW16-25 | ecosystem: Environmental > Aquatic > Deep subsurface > Groundwater > Cave microbial mat | place... | reverse complement strand
AGCGGCTATCGTTACGTGCAAGTCATCGCTGAGGGCCTCGCGGGCTCGCCCCTCACGATTCCGGTGTATGCGCAAGCCGAGGCCGCGGTGTCGATGCAGGCCGTGGGCCGCACGAACAATCAAGGCGGCACGATCAAGAAGACGCTCAACTTTCCGCTGCAAGTGCTGTTCAACGATCAATACGGCAATCCCAGCTTGGGCGAAGGCGCGAACTTTGTGATCACCAAAGGCGGCGGCTATTTGAACGGCCAATCGAACGTGGTTTCGTTCAGTGCGACGAGCGATAGCAACGGTATTGCGCAAGTGAGTCTCACGCTCGGCGCGGTGGCGGGTGAGAACAAAGTGAATGCGATCAAAAGCGGCGGCGCGCAAGTTCCGTCCGTCACCTTCACGGCCACGGGCTTCACGAACAACTTCCCGGTGTTCAACGACGTGCCAGATCAGAAGATCACGGAAACGGGCGCAGTGGAATTTGGTTTGAGCGCGAGCGACGCGGACGGCGACGGCATGACGTTCGGCGCGAGCAACTTGCCGCCGGGCTCCGCTTTTGATTCATTAAACACGCGCATCTTTAGATGGCAAACCACGCACAGCAGCGCAGGTGTGTATGAGCCGGCGTTCTACGTGCGCGACGGCAAAGGCGGTGTGGATGTTGAAGTCGTGCGGATCGAAGTTTCGAATCGCAATCGTCTGCCGCGCTTGTTGAGCCGCACTCCGATTGGCTTTGGCGATGGCTCGAAGCCGGACACGACGTTTAAAGAAGGCAATGACGGCGTGGGTCGATTGAGGATGAGCGTGAAGGCCACGGACGATGATCCCGGCACGGTGCTGCACTATAGCTGGTATAAAGACGGCGCCAAAGTCGGCAAGGATTCGAGCGGCTACATGTTCGTCGGCTTGCCGGGTTTGTCCTATGTGCAGTGCGTGATTTCCGACGGCGAAGATGAGATCAAAACGCAATGGGTCGTTAAAGTGCCGGTGTTGCTCAACACCTTTTCCGCGAGTGCGGAGGCCAAAGGCACGGTGACGTTGCGCTGGAGCACGACCTCGGAAACATACAACGCGGGCTTTCATGTGTTGCGCAGCTCGAGCTTGAGCGGAACGTACACGCGCATTACGAGCGAGATGCTTCGTCCGCGACGCGATGGTCTTTACTCCTTTGTGGATGACAACGTGCAAGCGGGCGCGAAGTATTATTACAAGCTCGAAGACATCGACGTGAGCGGCAAGTCCACGCTGCACGGGCCGGTGGAGGCGTTGGTCACATTGCCGGATAAATATGATCTCAGCCAGAATTATCCGAACCCGTTTAATCCGACGACCAATATCGAATATCAATTGCCCAAGCCGGGCCGCGTGCAGCTCACGATCTACAACACGCTCGGCCAGAAAGTGCTTCGCCTCGTGAACGATCCGCGCGAAGCCGGGCATCACACCGTGCTCTGGAACGGCCGCGATCAGCATGGCAACGCCGTGCCCTCGGGCGTGTATCACTATCGTTTGGAAGTCGACGGGTTTGTGTCGACGAAGAAGATGGTGCTGGCGAAGTAAAGGAGCCAAAAAAGATAAAGAGCCAACGAGCCAAGTATGCTCAAGAGGCAAAAAGATTATTTGGTGCAAAGGGCTGATGCATAGGTTGAGAGTGATTTCGCTCCAAGCTCTAAGCTCTCTGCGTCTTCCCTTCGGCTCCTCCTCTCCTAATAAAAAATCCCTCAGAGCATTGCTCTGGGGGATTTTTAGCTTTGATCTCATGGCCACCGATGACGCGTACGCTCGCAAATCACGCGACGGCAAATTCCGTCAACGCACGCTTACGTTGGGAATAGAAGGCGAGGACAATTTTGTCTTTCGGCACTCCGGCATCAAGCAAGTCCCGTGCGATGCCTTGCGTGCCGTCGTGTTGGATCCAAATTTTATCGCCGATCAAGTCGACATGGAGAACGCTGCCATGAATGCGTTCGCTGGCGTTCCAGCCCACGTGCATCAGCTCGTAATGCCCTCGTTCTTCATCAAAAACGATCTCAGGTTGAATATCGCCATTCGCGGGTTTGTGCTGCGCATATTCCACAATAACACGCTTGACGATTTCACGATGTTTCTCTTTCAAATCCATTTTATAATTACCTCCTGACTCTCTTCGAACACGATGAGTTTGAGTTTGTGTTCATGTAAAACGAATTGGCCGAAAGGCTCGGTAAAAATGCCTTCAAAAGTTTCTTTTGTAATTGCCAAATAAAGAGTGCGTTCCGGGTGGTCTTTAGCGAGCAAGCTGCGATAAAGCACGAATTGGCCTAAAGCGCTTTCAAGATTCGCCATGTCTGAAAGGCCGCGAAAAGATTTAATCTCAACGGCAATTCTCTGCCCCTCTTTTTCGGCTGCAATTGGTAAATCGGCTCCAAGGTCGACGTAAACATTCCGTTTCCCAAGCGATAAAATAAAGGGGTCGTGCGTAATGACCCAACCATCCTTCATCAATGCCCGTTTCACGATTTCATGATAGACGTCTTTTGCCGGCATGAGCGCCTCAAAGGGAAGTGCAATCACAATCAATTTTCGAAGCGAAAGTACGAAACGGGCTTTTACAATTCAAGGGAGAAGATACTCGAACTGGTATCTGGCGGCTTAGAAACGGAATCTAACGCGTCGATTTAGGGGCATGTTTTCGCGCTTCATCGTTTCGCCTCCTCCAACAAATCCGAATAAGAACCGTGCATCAAATCCTCCGCGGCCACGCCGAACTGCGCCAACAAATTTTGCGCTTCGGCTTGCGCTAGCTCCACGGCAATCCCCTCTCCTACCACGGCTTCGACTTCGACAAAGCTGCCCAAGGTTTCAACCTGATCGAGATGCACACGAATGTGCGGCAGAGGAGGAGCATGGGGCGTGTTGCGATAGCCGAGCAAATAAAGCTCGCGGCGTTTCTTCACCACTACGCACACGCCCAAAGTCGCGGCGAGCACTTCACTCATGCGCTCAGACTCGGACACGGGTGCGATGAGATAGTCGCTGCGCTTAACGCTCGCTTCATCGGCGCGTTGATAAAAAATCAACTCCGCGCGTGGCGGCGGATTTTGTTTGCCCGCTAGTGGCTCGAATGCAATCTCGCGGAGTTTGAGACGACCTTGCGGCGCGTGAAAATACGTGTCGGTTTGCAACATCACGCTGACCACTTCAGCGTTGCGTTGTTGCATCACGCTTCGCACCTGTTCTGCGTCGTGTAAGCGCGCTTTAAATTCGAAGTTGGTCATGGAGCAGCTTCCTCGGCATTCTCCTCCATGCGCGCGCGCTCGGCTTTGGCCCATTCGACCAACACACGCACGTCGTCATCGGAGAGCCGGGCGTGAGAATGCAGCGGCAAATACGAAGGCAAAGGCATGGCGCGCTGCCCGACCATCTCGATAAACTCTTCCAGCTTGTGATCCGCGCGTTTGGCATCATACTTCGCCCAATCGGAAAAATTCAAATGCCGGCGGCCGGCGTTGACATGATCGGCCACAAACCAAGAAACCGGCGAGATGTTGCTATACCACGGCCAACTCGTATTGTGCGTATGGCAATCTTGACACGCGCGCTGCAAGAGCGCATCGACATTTGCCGGAACTTGCAAATGCGCTTGCACGGTGCGGTTGGCATCAATGGGCGGGTTGCTCCTTTCCGGACGGAAGAATTGCGCCACAACAAACGCAGCGAGCACGGCATAGCCGGCGAGCTTGAGCCATTTTTTCATCCACATTCCTTTCGGGTGCTTGAGGGTTTCATTTTCACGTTCTGCCAAAACAAGTATAACTTTTCACCAACACGATTGCAAGCGACAAGGTTAGCGTGTACTTCTCTCACAAAGATTTTACATTTCGCTGCTTGCGCAGCCGCCGGAATTTTCTTATACTCCGCCTTCATTTTTTAAACGACGCTTGTTTGCAGCTCAAACCTCCAGCACGTGCAACCTCAGGGAGTCAAACATGTGGAACAGCCTCAGAGCCACCCTCTGCGCGGCCGCCTTTTTGGCGTTTCTGCCCGCAACCTTCTCCAGTTCCTCCAATTCCGAGAGAGTCAAAATTTTTCCCAAGCTCGCCACGGACTCGGTGCGCGTCGATGCCGATGATCCCGCGATCTGGATTCATCCCACGAACGCGGCGAGGTCGGTCATCATCGGCACGGATAAAGATTCCGCGCACGGCGGTTTATATGTTTGGAATCTCAAAGGCGAGCAATTGCAATTTGTGCCGCTCGAGCGCCCGAACAATGTGGATGTGCGCCACGGCATGAAGCTCAAAGACCGCACGATCGACGTTGCGGTCACGCAAGAATGCCGCAAGCGCACGCTGCGCGTTTTTGAGATCGATCCCGCAAACGGCACGTTGACGGATATTACGATTGCCGGGGGCATTCCCACGCCGGAGCTGGAGGCGCCTTATGGTCTATGCCTATATCGCAGACCCGGCGACGGCGCGATATTCGTCATCACCAGCAGTCGCGAAGGCGAATCGGCGAAGCACTTGCACCAATATCAATTATTCGAAAACAAGAATGGAAAAATTCGCGGCAAATACGTTCGCGCTCTCGGCCGCGATTCCATCACGGATAAAGTTGAAGGCCTGGTTGCCGACGATGAGCTGGGCTATGTTTACGCCGGCGATGAAGAGGCCGCGGTGCGGAAATATCACGCCGACCCGGCGAGCGGCAACGAGGCCCAGCTTGCGGAGTTCGCGCTCGACGACGGCATTCAAGGCGATCGTGAAGGCTTGGCGATTTATCGTTGCGATGAAAAGACCGGCTATCTGCTGCTATCAAGCCAGAAAGGAAAAAAATATTCTTCCCTCAAAGTTTATCGCCGGGAAGGCGAGTCGGGCAACCCGCACGAGCACAAGCTTCTCACGACCCTTGACACCATCGGCTCGGAGGAAACCGACGGCTTGGAGGTCACGCATCACGGGGTACACGAACAATTTCCTCATGGCTTGATTGTGAAGCACGATTCGCCCGGCCGGCATTTCAAGATTTATTCGTGGAAAGATTTCATGCTCGGCATGCCGCGGATTTGCGCCGGCCCGAAGGCAATTGCGCGCTAAACAACGGACTAAAGGGAAGTCGGACTTTGCAACCTTGAATGGAATAACCTCCTATTCCTGGTTTGAGTTTTCATTCGAACGCGACGACGCAAAGTCCGACTTGCGCGACCGTTGTGTCCGAAAAAGCCCTTGCATCTCAAGGTGTTTCTTTTATATTCGACCGGCTTGAAAATCAGCCTTTGCTGCTTTGCTCATCTGCCCACGCTTCAAGCCGGTTTATGCTTTATCAAACATTCGTCGCTTTTGCCGGAGTAGAGTTCCTTTGAAAAAACGGTTCGGCGCTGTCGTCGTTATCAGTCTCGCCTTTTTCTTTCCCGCCTCCATCAATACTCAATGGCATACCAATGGTTTCTTAGATTTTCCCGGAACGGTCGTGCTCGAAACCGAGGCGTCCACGGACGGTTTGTGGCCGCAGGAATCCGCTTTGCAAACGCGCGACTATGTTGCCGCCGAGCTCTCCGCCATATCGTTGCCGTGCGCCTCGCCCTCGGGCTTCACTTTCGAAGCGCGCTTCTTTTTAAATGAGGCCGACGCGCCCGTCACGTTGCTCGCGTTGGGCAACAGTGCAGGCAGTAGCCGCGCTTTTCAACTGCGCAAAGAGCACGGCCATGTTTTGGTTGCGGAGTTGATGGCGGCCAACACCACCGTGGCAAAACTTTCTGCCCATAAAATGATCACAGCAGGCGAATGGTTGGAAGTGGCCGTGGTTTATGAGCAGGCTGCAACGGATTCGCGGCGCGCGCGTCTTTATCTCAACGGCGAATTACTAACCGAAGCTTCGCCCACGGCAAATTGGCTTTGGCCCGAGGCCGCGACGTTGCACCTCGGCGGCGTTCCCGGCAGCACAACATTTTCCGGCAAGATGGATGAAGTGCGCCTTTCAACCCTCGCGCGCTATCGTGATGCGTCTTATCCTTTGGCGCAAACGCACGCGGCGGATGAGCACACCATCGGGCTTTGGAATTTCGAGCACGACGTCGCGGTGCCGGCTTTACATGAACACGGGCACAAGCAAGCCAACGGCGCGCGCCTCAGCGAGCTCGCTGCAAACCGCCATCAGCAAGAGTCGATCAGCTTGGAATGGCGCACGGACTTCGAGCGCGGCTTGGAAGGATTCGTGATCGAACGCCGCGAGAGCACGGCCGACGGCAAGTTTGCGCGTTGCGGCTACATGCCCGCGCTGGGAAATTCGCAACGGCCGCAGCATTATCGCTTCGTCGATACTCCGCCAAAGCACGGGGTTTATTATTATCGCCTGGCCGCGATGAATCACAACGGCGATTGCGGCTACTCCAATGAAGTCGCCTGCGATCTTTTTTGAATTGGAGTGCTATGGTTCCATCACTCCAATACTCCATCACTCCATCGTTACAATACTTCATCGCTCAAACAATCCGAGCTTCAACTGAGGATTATTCTCTTGCGAACCTTCCTTCTTCTTCTCGTTAGCTTACTGGCTTTCGGCTGCGGCGATCAAGGCCAAAGCCTCGTCATCTATTCTCCCCACGGCAAAGAGTTGCTCGATGATTTCGCCCAGCGTTTTGAAAAAGATCATCCCGGCGTCAAAGTGCACTGGCTCGACATGGGCGCGCAGGATGCGTTGGATCGCGTGCGCTCGGAGCGCGCGAATCCGCAGGCGGATCTTTGGTGGGGCGCGCCGGCGCCGTTGTTCATGCGCGCCGCGCAGGAGAATCTGCTTGAGCCTTATCGGCCCACGTGGGCCGCGGCCGTGGATTCGAGCTATTACGATGCGCAAAATCGTTGGTATGCCACGTGGATCACGCCCGAAGTGATCATGTACAATTCGCAAACGCTCACCCGCGAGACCGCGCCGCAGGATTGGGAGGACGTGCTCGCCGAAAAGTGGCGCGGCAAGATTGCCCTGCGCGATCCGCTCGCTTCGGGCACGATGCGCGCGATTTTCTTTGCGTTGATCTCGCGCCAATTGCAAAACAGCGGCTCGGTGCATGCGGGTTATGATTGGCTGCGGCAGCTTGAAGCCAACACGAAAACTTATGCGGCGAATCCCACACTGCTCTATCTCGCGCTCTCACGCGGCGAGGCGCAATTCACGCTGTGGAATCATCCCGACGTGCTCTTGCAAAAGCACCAGTATGGCTATCCGTTCGAATACGTCGTGCCCAAGAGCGGCGTGCCGCTCGTGCCCGAAGGCATCGCGCTCGTGGCCGGCGCGAAGAATCTTGCGCTTGCCCAAATTTTTTATGAGTATGTCACCACGCCCGAGTCTTATCTTTACGCGGCAAAGAAGTATTGGCGCATTCCCAGCCGCGGCGATTTGAATTTCGCCGAGTTCTCGCCCGAGACCGATCCGGGCAATTTTCCCGGCATGTCTTTGAATTGGAAATTGTTTGCAGACAGTTCGGAAACGTGGATGAAGTATTGGGACGCGAACATTCGCAATCAAGGCAAAGCCGCGGCGAAGTAAGCGATTAGTCTTGCAACAAATGAAACGACAACGAAAAACTTATGCACCGAATACAGCGGCAACGAATGAACTTTGCAACGAATGATGCGGAAACGAATTTCTTGTTCTGTCACTTGAGCATATTCGCTCCAAGAATTCCCCCCTCGAGGGGGATTAGGGGCGTGTGCTTTAGAATAACGACCTCGTTCAACTTTGTCCTTCTTTGCTTCAATCCTTTGCCCGCCGCGCCTCCCTTTTTAAAAAATGCTACCGATGACACCCCCCCTCGCCCCCCTCAAGGGGGGAATTGTTTGAGGAAATTGAAAGACGATCATGGCGCGCGTCAGACTTGAAAACATTCAAAAAAAATACGGCACGGTGGTCGCCGTGCAGGGCCTCGATCTTGATATTGCCGAGGGCGAATTTTTTAGCCTGCTCGGGCCGAGCGGCTGCGGCAAGACCACGACGTTGCGCATGATTGCCGGCTTTGAAACGCCCGAGCTCGGCCGCATTTATTTCGACGAAGTCGATATTACCACACGAGCACCGAGCCGGCGCAACACTGGCATGGTCTTTCAAAACTACGCGCTCTTTCCTCATCTCACCGTTTTCGAAAACGTCGCGTTCGGCTTGCGCGCGCGCAAAACTCCTCTTTCTGAAATTAAAAACCAAGTAAACGAAGCGCTGCAACTCGTCGAGATGGCGAGCTATGTTGATCGGCTGGTGACGCAGCTTTCCGGCGGGCAACAACAGCGCGTGGCTTTGGCGCGAGCGCTTGCCATCAAGCCGGGCATTTTGCTGTTGGATGAGCCGCTCTCCAATCTCGATGCGCAATTGCGCCGCTCGACGCGCGCGGAGCTGAAGCGTTTGCAGCGCCAGCTCGGGATCACGACGATTTATGTGACGCACGACCAAGAAGAGGCGCTCGCGCTTTCGGATCGCATTGCCGTGTTGCACGCGGGCACGTTGCAGCAAATCGGCTCGCCGCTCGAGATTTACACCGCGCCGAAAAATTTTTTTGTGATGAATTTCATCGGCTCGAGCAATGCGCTCGCGGGAAAAGTGACGGCGCGCACGGCCGAGGTCTTGTCGCTTGCGCTGGAGCACGGGCAGATGCTGCGGTGTGCGGCTGCGAATGCGTCACGCTTCGAGATCGGCGCAGCGGTGCAGATGGCATTTCGCCCGGAGTATGTGAGGGTAATGAGAATGAGTGATAGAGCAACCTCAACATCCCTCTTAATCCCCTCTCAAGGGGCGAATAAATCTCAAACCCAGCAAGAATATTCCCCCCTCGAGGGGGGCGTCCTCCTCAACGGCACATGGCGCACCGCGGAATTTTCGGGTACGCATTGGTTGATGCACTTCATGATCGCGGATTACAAATGCTCCGCACGCATGACATTGGAACAGGCCGTGCAATACCTCGGCAGCGATTTCATCTGCATGGCTCCCGGCGTTGCGATACACGTTGAGATTGCTGCGCATGCGATAGCTGTGTTTGAGGCGTGAAAACCTTTTTGTTCAGCCACGGCTTGGCCGTGGCTTTGATTAAAACAATGGCCAAACCATAGTTGAAGGGTATTCACTCTAAACTGCAAACCACGGCCAAGCCGTAGTTGAACAGTTTACAGCAGCATTCGAAGCGTGAAAGTCTCTCGCTGTTCAGCCACGGCTTGGCCGTGGCTTTCATTATTACTATGGCCAAGCCATAGTTGAGCATTTTACAGCAGCGCTCGAAGCACGAAAGCTTCCCTCTGTTCAGCCACGGTTTGACTGTGGCTTTCATTAAAACTATGGCCAAGCCATAGTTGAGCATACGCAATCCAACCGATAAACCATGTCCAAGCTGTGGTTGAACTTTCCGCATGAGAATCATCGATCATCTCAAACGCCATTGGCCTTCTTGGCTTTCGCTCGCCGGTCTTTTCTTCCTGCTTGCGCTCATCATATATTTGCCATTGCTTGAAATGCTCAAGGAAAGCTTGCGCGAAAACGGGCAATGGTCGTTCGCAAACTTCTCGCGCTTTTTTGATTTCAACAATCCGGCTTACTTGCGCGCGTTGTGGGGCAGCGTTGCGATCTCCGTGCTCACGGTCATCGGTAGTGCGCTCGTGGGCGTGCCGCTCGCGATTCTGTTCTCGCGTTTTCAATTCCCCGGCCGCAAACTCTTCGGCGTGCTCGTGACCTTGCCGGTGCTCTTGCCGCCGCTCGTGGGCGTCATCGCATTTTATTTTTTGATGGGCGAGACCGGCATCATTCCGCGCGTGTTGCAGAAAGCGCTGGGCTTGCCCTCCGCGCCGTTGGTGATGGCCGGCGTGCCCGCGATTTTGCTCGTTCATGTTTATAGCTTCTATGTTTTTTTCTATCTTTTCAGCCGCAATGCGCTCGCGGGGTTGGATCGCTCGTTGGAAGAAGCCGCGAGCGGGTTGGGCGCGAGCCGTTTCATGCTGTGGCGGCGCGTGATTCTGCCGCAACTCAAACCGGCCTTGCTCGGCGCGAGCATGCTGGTGTTCATGAACTCGATGGCGAGCTTCACCGCGCCGTACATGTTCGGCGGGAACTGGCGCTTTCTCTCTTTGGAAATTTATAATGCGAAGTTGAACGGCGACCTTCCGCTTGCAATCACACAAGCCGTTATTCTCGCCGGTATCTCCGTGCTCTTTTTGTTTTTGATGCGCTGGTACGGGCGCGATCATCCCGCGGGCCGCGGCAGCAAAGGCGTGGCAATGCCGCCGCGTTACGTGACGAAGCCGTGGCAAAAAATTCTGCTCGCCGTGTTGGGCAGCGCGCTGATCGTTCTTTTAATGTTGCCGCAACTCACGCTCGTGCTCATCGCGTTCGTGAAGAACAACACCTGGACTTGGCAAATTCTGCCCGAAGAGTTTACGCTCGAAAATTTCGTGCGCCTCTTCACCACGAGCAACGTGGCCGAGCCCTGGCTGAACAGCTTGTGGATGTCCGGTCTCGCAACGGCACTCGGCGTTGTGATTGCGCTGGTAGCGGCACACTTCACCACGCGCACCAGGCAGAGCCGCGCAACCAGCCATGTGATCGACGCGAGCGTGATGTTGCCCTGGGCCGTTCCCGGCACTGTGATTGCGATTGCGTTGATCATTCTATTTGACGAGCCGTATTGGTTCACCGGCGGCAAGGTTTTAATCGGCAGCGCGGCGATTCTTCCGCTCGCCTATTTCATTCGCCATCTTCCCATTCAATTTCGCGCATTGGTCGCAGCTTTCACGCAGCTTGATCCGGCCCTCGATGAAGCCGCGCAAAATCTTGGGGCAAATTGGGCCACGCGATTTCGCCGCATCACCCTCCCTCTCATCTTTCCCGGACTCGTGACCGGCGGCATGATGGCATTCGTCATCGCGCTCGGCGAGTTCGTCTCCTCGATTTTGCTGTATACCTACTCCAATCGCCCTCTTTCCATCGCCATCTTTTCCGAATTAAGATTATTTAATCTAGGCAGTGCCGCGGCTTATTCGGTGCTCTTAATCGTTCTCATCGGGCTGGTCATGTGGTACTCGCAAAAGTGGGCCGGCGGTCAAAATGAAGGCCTTTCCAACTAGACTGTCCAGATTGCCTTGTTCGAAGCACAAATGGCGTGCACGCTGCTTTTTTTTCGAGTCTGCGTCTTCAAACGTGAAATCAAGTTGCTATATACTTGAGTATTTCTAAAGGCAAATCTAAGGAGCGTACAATGTTGACGAGGAAAGACCCCAACGAAATTGATCGCAATAGCGGCGAGCTGAATACGATCATTGGGCGCGGTTCGGTCATTGAAGGCACACTCACGGTGCAAAGCAGCCTGCGAGTTGACGGCAAAATTGTCGGGACGGTACAAGTGGCGGATTCATTGATTGTCGGCAAGGACGGCGAGATCGAAGGTGAAGTGCGGGTGAAGAACGCCGTTATTGGTGGCAAAGTGAAAAACAAAATCATCGCAACCGGCAAAGTGGTGCTGGAAGCGAAGTCCGTAGTTTATGGCGAAGTGAAGACCTCACGTTTGGTCATTGACGAAGGCGCGATTTTTGAAGGCAAGTGTACGATGGGCGAGGACGGCAAATCCCCGCTGATCACGGAAAGCACGGCGAATCGTAGTGGGCGGCCCCTAGGTCTGGGACCGGAAGCAACGAACCGTCAAGAAATGGCGATCTCTCGATGAGGGACATATTCAAAGCAAAACTAGGTGAATTGTTTGGTGGCTCGTCGCCGTCAAATAACAATTCCTCGGAACCGGAAACGGTGTTTGAGCCGCGAACGACCGGCCCTCCTCCGCCAGTCGCACAACCAAGACAGGAGAAAGTCATGGATGATAATACTCGTAGTGGTGACTTAAACACGATTATCGGCAAAGGAACGGTCATAGAGGGCATACTCAAAATACAAAATAGCCTGCGCCTCGATGGGAAGATTACCGGTCAAATCTTAACGACGGATTCGCTCATCGTCGGCAAAGAAGGGGAAATCGAGGGTGAAATTCGCGTGAAGAATGTCGTCGTCGGCGGGCTGGTGAAAGGCCAAATCTTTGCGAGCGGCAAAGTGGTGTTGGAAGCGCGTTCGGTTGTCACCGGCGAAATCAAAACTGCGAAGTTGGCGATTAACGATGGCGCAAAGTTCGAGGGCCACTGCGTGATGACCGAAGAAGCCAGCGTCAAAGCTCTGCCCCAAGGCAACATCGTCGAACCCTCACGCCAGTTAAGCCCGCGCCCAAATCGCTGAGGTCTATCGGCGAGCTTAAAACGCGTCTCGCAATTGAGACATAAAAAGACTGTCAACCCCGACCTCATGCTCTCATGAGCATAAAAGAATCGGGTTTTTTTTTCTGCAAGCAGCGATGAACACCTGCGGGCATGTTCAAAGCACATTTTTGAATTTGCCTGTTCACGAGTGAGACAAAGCCTTAATGCTTTATCTCGCATAAAACAACCCGATTGGCAAATTTTCGCCATTTGGTTGATTATCGTTCGATAAAAACAGCTTATTTATTTCGCATTCACTGCTTGTCAATGACACGGTTGAGTCGATGAAGATTTTTCCATTGATTTGTTGTTGGTGTAATTTCTTTAAAATTCGTGCATGTGATTCCAACAGGCCCGAGATATAGTGTCATCATCGAAATGGCCGCCTTCACTGGCATATGCCTTGCCAATATAAAATCCGTCGTGATTAAAGGATTCGACACGATACCATCAACAACTCAGCACGAAATAGGACGTTAACTCAGCCGGAGGAGTAATGGACAAAGGCACGATACAGTATTTTGGCAATGGCAGCCTCAACACAGTGCAATTAGAGCATCTGTTAGAGGGTGAAGGATACATGCTGCAATGCAGTGAGAACTTGGACGGAGTTCAAGATTTTTCGCTGGAGGACAAACCCGCGGTTTTGATTATCGACTTGGACGAGTTTGGCGATCGCGTGTGGTCGATTTGTCTGGATATTAAAGACGACCTCGCGACGCGCAAAACCGCGCTTATTCTTATTTCATCCAGCACGGATGAAAATCTGCGCGTCAAAGGATTAGAAAGCGGCGCAGACGATATTCTCGCGAAGCCCGTCGGTGCGCGCGAGTTGGCCGCGAGGATTAAAGCAATCGGCCGCCGCTTGACCACCAACGATGTGAAAAAGATTCGCGTGAAGGACATTGAAATCGATTTGGACGAGCATCGGGTCAAGAAATCCGGCAAGCCGATTGATTTAACCTATATTCAGTTCAAGCTTCTCTATCTGCTCGCTTCTCGTAGGAATAATGTGTTTAGTCGTAAGGAAATCCTCGAGAGGGTTTGGGGCAAGAAAGTTTATGTGACCAGCCGGACCGTGGATGTGCACATCAAGAGGCTCAGAGAGAAGCTTGGCGAGAACAAATATCCTTCTCAATATATCGAAACGATTCACGGCACAGGTTATCGTTTCCTCTAATACCTCATTTTTCCTCCCTCCGGGCCCCTGGCGTAAGCTGGGGGCTTTTTTGTTTCCGCACAAAGCATTGCAAATTTTAAATTGCAAATTTGCAATTTAAAATTCTCAATGCTTCGCTTCTTCTCTTCCCAAGCTAATCCTTTTTCTTGATGTACCCCTCCCGCTCCGCATATTCGCGCAAAATTTTTTGCAACTGCCCGCGTGCGCGTGAGAGTCGCGACATCACGGTGCCCATGGGAATGCCGAGAATTTTCGCAATCTCTTTATAGGCAAACTCCTCCACATCGCACAGAATAATCACCAAGCGAAAATCCTCCGAAAGCTTTTGCAAAGCCGCATTCACTTCATCGCCGAAGAGCTCCGCATACTCTCGTGTCGCGCCTTTTGGTTGCGGCGTTAGCGCGCGGGGCGGTTCCGGCGCCACGGCAGCACTCTCAACTTTATCTTCAAACTCCACGTGCAGCGGCGTGCGCGCTCTCTTGCGATAGTTATTGATGAACGTGTTCGTGAGTATCCGAAAAATCCACGCCTTGAAATTCGTGCCCTCTTCAAACTTATCCAAAAAACGAAAAGCGCGCAGATACGCTTCTTGCACCAAATCTTCGGCGTCGCGCGGGCTGCGCGTGAGGCGCAACGCCGTGCTATAAAGCGCATCCATATGGGGATATGCCACCGCTTCGAAGCGCTTGCGCTTTTCTTCCGCCGTCGATTTCTTTCCGATCACAACGAGCCGGCCTTTCGCTTAGGTTATAAGCCTTGCGAAGGTTCAAATCCTCGCAAGATTGGTAAGCAGTGTACGATATGTTTGCAAAAAAAGCAAGCCGGCAGCCGGTGTTAAGTTTTCATGAAGCTAGGTTTCAGGCATTGCAAGAATGCGGCTTCTTGTTTATCTTTTGCCCGGTGGATTGGCGCTTCCGGCAATCCCCCGCAGCCTTTTTTTTCAAACAAATCGCAGCAATAACCTGGCACAACTTGACCGCCATGAAAACGGATAGTCTCCTCGCGCTGGCAGAAAATCTCGCTCTGCCCTCTCATACTTCGCAAAGTTTATTTTTGAATCGCGAGTTAAGCTGGTTGAACTTCGCGCGCCGCGTGCTGGCGTTGGTCGAAGATCGCGAGCAGCCTTTGTTGGAGCGCGTGCGTTTCGCCGGCATCATGGGCATGCTGCACGACGAATTTTTTATGAAGCGCATGAGCGGGCTCAAGCGCATGATCAAACAAGGCGTGGAAAAAGCCTCGCTCGACGGCATGAAGCCGCAGGAGGAAATGAAAGCCTGCCGCAAAGAACTGCTGCACCAAATCGCCGTGCTCGTGCGCGTCATGCAGGAGGAAATCCGGCCGGCTTTGAAAAAAGCCGGGCTTCCGATTTTGGACTATGCGGACTTGAACAAAAAACAAAAGGGGTATTTGGAAGAATACTTTCGCTCTTCGGTGCAACCCATTCTCACCCCTCTCGCCGTGGATGCGCAACATCCCTTCCCTTTTATCAGCAGCCTCGGCCTCAATCTCGCCGTGCAAATTCCGGAAAGGAAAAAAGGCCACAAGCGTTTCATTCGCATCAAAGTGCCGAACAATCGCCCGCGCTGGGTGCCGTTGCCGGATATGGCGGGCTTCGTAACGCTTGAGCAAGTGATTGCTGAAAATCTCCAGCAACTCTTTCTCAATGCCGAGCCGATCAAAACGTATTTGTTCCGGGTCACGCGCGGCGCGGAGGCCGAAGACACCGTGCCGGAAGAACTAGGCGAAAGCGATCCCGACACCCCGCTCATGCCCGGCAGCATCATTCGACAAGTGACCAACGAGTTGAAAGCGCGCCGCTTTGCCGGCGTGGTGCGCTTGCAAGTCGATCCCGAAATGCCGGAGAAGCTGCAAAAATGGCTCGCGGCGCAGCTTCACATTCACGCCGAGGATGTTTATCCCACGGACTATTTCATCGGCTTGCGCGATCTCTCCAGCTTTCAGGCCGAAGAGCACGAGCATCTTTGTTATCCCGCGCATCGACCGGTCACACCTCCGCGTTTGCGCGACCTGGCCGCCGAGAACGGCAAAGCGATCTTTGAAAAAATTCGGCGCGGCGATATTCTGCTGCACCATCCTTATCACAGCTTTGATTCTTCCGTGCTCCATTTCATCCGCTCCGCGGCCGCCGATCCCGACGTGCTCGCGATCAAGCTCACCATCTATCGCACGAGCAAGGATTCGCCCATCGTGCAAGCATTGGCCGAAGCTGCGCGACGCGGCAAGCAAGTCGCGGTGCTCGTCGAGGTCACCGCGCGGTTTGATGAAGCGCCGAATATTCAGTGGGGACAATTATTGGAGCGCGAGGGCGTGCACGTGAGCTATGGCTTGTCGAAGTTGAAGACGCACGTCAAGCTCGCGCTCGTGGTGCGCGAAGAGCGCGGTTTGGTGCGGCGCTATATTCACGCGGGCACCGGCAATTATCATACGGGCACGGCGCGCGTGTATGAAGATTTGGGCATACTCACGTGCGAGCCCGAACTCTGCGAAGACGTTGCCGCGTTGTTCAACGAGCTGACCGGCGCCACGCCTTACGATCATTATCGCCAGCTCATCGTCGCGCCCAAGCACATGCGCTCGCGTTTCGTCGCGATGATTCGCCGCGAGATCGAGCACGCCAAAGCCGGCCGGCCGTGCGGCATTCGCGCGAAGATGAATCAATTGCAAGACCCGGATCTCATTCAAGAATTATATCACGCCAGCCGCGCGGGCGTGCCCATAGCGCTCAACGTGCGCGGATTGAATTGTCTGCGCCCCGGTGTGCCTGGCATGTCCGCGACGATTCGCGTGTTCAGTGTTGTGGGCAGGTTTCTCGAACACAGCCGCATCTATCACTTCGTCAACGGCGGCGCGCACGAGTATTACATCGGGTCCGCGGATTGGATGAAGCGCAATCTCGACGGCCGCGTCGAGACCATCATTCCGGCGTTGCACCCGCAAGTGCAACGTCAACTCGCCGAAATTCTCGAAGTGTATGAACGCGACAATAGTTCAGCGTGGGATTGCCAGCCGGACGGGCGCTATGTTCGCCGCCGCCCGTTGGCCGGGCAGGAAAAAATTTCCGTGCAAGAGAGGTTTATTCA
>Ga0247727_10010379_pt1 | contig 16521 bp, 14 predicted proteins | sample WisWelCaveWW1625_FD_202498 | JGI IMG/M metagenome (GOLD analysis project Ga0247727, IMG submission 202498) | Biofilm microbial communities from Wishing Well Cave, Virginia, United States - WW16-25 | ecosystem: Environmental > Aquatic > Deep subsurface > Groundwater > Cave microbial mat | place... | reverse complement strand
TTCACGAATTCGGCCACAACTTCTGGTATCATCTGCTCGCTTCAAACGAGTTTGAAGAAAGCTGGATGGATGAGGGCATCAACACTTATACCGAAATTCAAATCGTGAACGACAAATACGGGCCGGTCGGAGACATGATTGATTTTCTCGGTATCAAGCTCAACGGGCTGCAGCAGCATCGCGGCTCGTATCTCTTCAGTGCGGATTACGATCCCACCGTGCGCCGGGCGTGGGAATATTATTCGGGAGGGAGTTGGGGCGCCAATTCCTACTCCAGACCGGGCGTGCTGTTGACGACGCTGCAGAATTACCTCGGCAAAGAAACGATGGCGAAGCTGATGCGCGCTTACGTCGAGCGCTGGCGCTTCAAACATCCGCAGACGCGCGATTTTATCAAGGTGGCGAATGAAACTTCCGGCCAAAAGCTCGATTGGTTTTTCGAGCAGGCGCTTTTTTCCAACGCCACGCTGGATTACAGTATCGACCGCGTTTTCACGCGTGAAGTTAAAAAGGGCGAGGGATTTGATTTTGATCTGTCAGCTTTCCGGCCGGATTCAGCGATGACGAACGGAACCAAACACCAATCCGGCGATTCGGCGGAAGCGGCGGGCAAGCCGAAAATGTACGACAGCGGCGTCAATGTGCGCCGCCTCGGCGGTTTCAAATTTCCTGTGGAAGTCGTCGCCATCTTTGCGAACGGCGAGAAAGTTCGCGAGACCTGGGACGGGCAAGAGCTGTGGAAAAAGTTTCGTTATTTAAAACCGGCGAAGCTGGTTTCGGCAACCGTCGATCCGGAAAATAAAATCGCGCTCGATATGAATTTCACCAATAACAGCAAGGCCGTCGAAGCCTCAAGCCTCGGCGTTAACAAGCTGTCGGCGCGCCTGCTGTTCTGGATGCAATTCCTGCTCGATCAACCGGAGTTTGTGAGTTTGTTTACGGGTTTTATCCCCTCATTTTAATCGCCACGGACGGAGGAAAATATGATTTTGCAAAGCTTGCAATCGGGCTGGCAGATGGTGCGCGCCAACAAACGCCTGATCGCGGTTTTTTATCTGGCCAATCTTTCTTTCGGCCTGCTGCTGATGTGGCCGTTGCGCGCGATGTTGAAAGATTTTATCGGCGACAGCATGATGGGCGAAAAACTCGGCGGCGCGCTGGATATGGATTTTCTCTTTGAATTTATCAAACACAACGAGCAGGCAGGCGCGGTATTTTACGGACTCGTGTTTATCGTTCCGGCGGTTGCCTGGCTGTTTACGTTGTTTCTGTCCGGCGGCGCGCTGGCGGTTTTTGCGCAGGGCGAAAAATATGAGCCGGCTCTGTTCTGGGGCGGCGCCGCAAAATATTTCGGCCGCTTTTGCCGCCTGGCGTTGTGGAGTCTGCCGGTTCTGGCGATTCTTTTCTGCCTACAATATCTGGAGTCCGGCGCGCAGCGTTTGTTTTTTGGAAAAGACCCGTATCAAAACATCACCTACTGGGGCAGCTGGATCAAAGTCGGCCTGCGGGCCTTGAGCTTTCTGTTGTTCGGCATGATTCTCGATTACGCCCGGATTCACGCGGTTCTAAATGACGAACGCAAGATGCGCGTGTCGCTGCGCGCGAGTCTCAAGTTCATCGCGCAAAATTTTCTCTCGACGTTCGGGCTGGCGTTGTTGCTGCTCGCCGTCGGCGGCCTCGCATTGGTCGTTTATAATCCGTTGGCGAATGGCCTGGCCGCGCCAAGCGGCGTGGTGATTCTGCTGCTTTTTTTGTTGCAACAATTTTATATGCTTTTTCGCGCGACGCTGCGTTTAACTTTATATGCGAGCCAGTTGCACTTGTATCGCGCGCTGGAATCCGCGCCGGCCCCGGCGGAAATCACGTCCGCCGCAGAGGTTGACATGAATGGATTGACGCCGGCGACGGAATAAAAACTTTTTCTCTTGCTCAAGTCAAACAAGAGTTGGGTATAGAATAAAATGAGGTGGTTGCGCTTTGAATCAATTCAGAAGCTCCGTTCCCACGGTTCAGTTTATTCGCTATTTAAGCGATGTTGATCGATGGCGCCGAGCCCATTATTCCAAACACGGGAAAATTAGCGATTTCTCGGTGCAGGAGATGAAAAAATGACGCGAGAAGAAGCTGTCAACAAAAATCTTGATCTGTCTTTTGAATTTGATCGTTACCTCTTCGAGCACCCCGGATTTGCCGAAAAGATTCCGAATAATGCCGTGGTCGTTCTATTGCCGGAATATGACCCAAAGCTACGCAAATACAATCTTGACGTTGCAAAAAAGAATCGTGAGCCTGAGCAACCGTTGGTATTGGTCGAGATTGCTTCCCTTCGCCCACAAAAATCTCGACTAGTGCGACCCAAATTAACCGTCGCGAATGATTTCAAGCCCGTCGGCGCTCACGTCCGCCGAATTGCAAACGGCCAAAAGATGAAAAAGAAGGCAATCGCACTTTGAGCCAAATGCAATTCGTTGCCGTGCTCGACAACGTTCGCAGTCTGCACAACGTCGGGGCGATTTTTCGCACGGCGGATGCGGCGGGCGTTGGCAAGCTTTATCTCTGCGGCATGACGGGTGCGCCGCCGCGCCATGAGATTCGCAAAGCGGCGCTCGGCGCGGAAGAGGTTGTCGCCTGGGAATATTTTAAGCAAACGAGCGAGACGCTGTTGAAATTAAAAAGCGAAGGCTATTTTTTGCTTGCACTCGAAAGCACGCCGGCCAGCATTGATTATCGCCGCGCCGCCTATCGATTCCCGCTGGCGCTCGTCGTCGGGCATGAGTACAACGGCATCGCGCCGGAGATTTTAGCGCTTTGCGATGCGGCGATTGCGCTGCCGATGCGCGGCATAAAAGTCTCGCTCAATGTCGCCGTGGCGTTCGGCGTCGCGGCGTATGAGATCGCGAATCGAAGCGAAACAAAATTTTAAATTGGAAATGTGAATTTTTTAAGTTAAAATTATTCTGTCGCCGGCGACGGACGGTGAGATTGAAAATAATGTTTCACTTCCAAGTAACTCATTGACCGGCCGCTATAATTCCACCACTTTTTGGTGAATAGACGATTTAAGCGACCGGTCAATATCCGTTGTCCGGAAGTAACGATTGAAAAATTAAAGGACCGTGTTAAAAACAATTTTTACCAGGAAGGCCAACATGATCAAATTTTCCCTCAATTTTCTATTTCTCTTTTTTTCTTTTTTTCGTCTTTCCGCCTTTGCCCAGCCCACCCTCGGCGTTCTCGATTTCGACAACAACAGTCTCGCGGAACGGCAACGATTGGAGCCGTTGCGGCAGGGACTCGCGCAGATGTTCAGCAGCGAGCTGGGCCAACTGTCGGCCCTGAATCTTGTCGAGCGCGCGAGCTTGCACCGCGTCATCGAAGAGATGAAACTCGGCCAGGCCGGTATGATCGACGATAAAACCGCGCAGCAGGTTGGCAAGCTCGCCGGCGCGCAATATCTTTTGCTCGGCAGTTTCATCTATTTGCCCGGCGGCAAGCTGCGCGTCGACACGCGAGTGGTCGAGGTGGAAACCGGCCGCATTTTAAAAGCCGGTGAAGAAACCGGCAAAGAAGGCCAGCTTTTCGATATGGTCAAAGCGCTGAACAAAAAACTCGTCAGAGAACTGGCGCTCAAACTGTCCGCGACCGAGCTGGCGAAGCTGGATAATTTGAAGAGCGTCAAATTCTCCGCCGTGATGTTGTATTCGCAGGGCGTGGCGTGCGAAGATCGCAAAGACCTCAACGGCGCGAAGAAAAAATATCGCGACGCCATTGCCGCCGATGCCAATTTCACACAAGCCAAGCAACGTTTGGCCGCGTTGGAGAAAACCAAATCATGAAGCGTTTTGCTCTTTGCAGTTTGCTCTTTACTTTTTTCTTCACCGCGTGCGCGCCGCCGACGCATTATAAACTTGGCCGCGAAGCGTTGGACAAAGAAGATTATGAGAAAGCGCTGGCCGAGCTGCGATTGGCGGTCAAAGAAAATCCGGCAAATGCGATAGCCGTGCGCGATCTCGGCATCGCGCTGGTGGAGACACAGAATTTCAAAAGCGCGTCGCTGATTTTAGAGAAAGCCGTGCAGCGTTTGCCGCAGGACGGCCTCACCCGACTGTATCTCGGCAGGGCTTATGAAAAAACGGGGCGTCTGGATGATGCGATCAAGCTTTATCGCGGTTACACCGAGATCGATAATCTTGATGATCGTCGCCAAATCGAAGCGCGTTTGGATCAGGCGATTCAGGCTAAACTCCGGCTCGACGCGCGGCAGGCGCTGGCGAACGAGCGCGCGCTGGGCCCGCGCCAGTTGCCGGAGAAATCCATCGCCGTGCTGAACTTTCGCAATCTTGGCGGCAACGCCGGTTTCGATCCGCTGACCAAAGGATTGGCGGATATGGTCATCACCGATCTCAGCCAGGTCAAGGCCTTGACGGTGATCGAGCGCAGCCGCATGCAGGCTTTGATGGAAGAAATGGGCCTCGGCCAGAGCGGACTGGTCGATGAGCAAACGGCGCCGCGCGTCGGCCAGTTGCTCGGCGTGAAAAAAGTTTTGCAGGGCAGCTTTCTCGATCTCGCCGGTGGCCGGCTGCGATTGGATGCGAATCTCGCAGACGCCGCGGCCCGCGCCTCCCTGCCGATTGGCGAAACTTCCGGCGAGTTGGCGCGTTTTTTTCGTCTCGAAAAAAACCTCGTCTTCAAAGTAATTGATGAGCTTGATATTCAATTGACCGAGGCGGAAGAAAAAGCCATTCTCACCATCCCCACCGAAAATCTGCTGGCGTTTCTCGCCTACGGCCGCGGCCTCGAGGCGCGCGATCGCGGCGATTTGGCCGGCGCGCAAAAAGAATTCCAGGAAGCGGTTAAGATCGACCCGAAATTCGATAACGCCAAAACACAGCTTCAACACAGCACGACACAGAAGATTGGGCGCGAGCAGCGCGCCGCCACTCGCCGTCTCACCATTAATTCGCCTTTAACCGTGGCGCAGAAGCGAAAAATAACCCTGCTCCGCGCGGCGTTGAACGGCAATCCGGCGTTTGGTTTTGCGAATAGAAATCTTGCGCCGACGTTATCACGCGGCAGCCTGGAGTCGAATGTCAAAGAGCTGCGCCAGCCGTTGCTCGAAGGCCGCAGCGTTTTTGGCGCGAAGGGGGAACTTATTATTGATCTTAAATTGCCATAAAAGGATTTTATGCGCCCACTCATCAGTTTGTTATTCATCGCGACGATAAGTTTTGGCCAGGGCCCGACCTCGCGCTTCATCAAACGTCCTGCTTTTGAAACGGGATTGATTTTTCAACGCTGGATGAGCAGCGGCGAGCAAACACTTGAAGAAATCGTCGTGCCGTTGCTTCTGCACTATCCCATTAGCGAGCGCTTCAGCGTCAGCGTTTTGAATACGCCGACTCGCGCCCGCTTGCGCAGCGGCAGTGTTTCCTCCGGCTTGACGGCTTTCACCGACACGCGAATTTCGACGGCATGTATTCTCGGCGAAGAACGCGCGTTGTTGAATTTCGGAGTCAGCGCGCCCTCCGGCCGAACCGCGCTCAAGTCCGGTGAAACGCCGGTCGCGCAGCAGATTACTTCACATGCGCTGGCGATGCCGACGAGTTATTTTGGCGGCGGCGTGGACGTCAGCGCGAGCATCGCCGCGGCGACGGAAGCGGGTGGCTGGATTCTGGGCGGCTCGCTCGGCGGCATTTATAAAGGCAGCTTTACACCGACCGCGGGTGCAGCAAAATATTTACCCGGTCCGGAAATCAGCATCTCGCTTGGTTTTGATCGGCCGTTGGACGAACGGCATCGCGTTTTTGGCAACGTTGGCTACACGTGGTACGCGGCCGATAAGCTGGCCGGCGTAAAAATTTTTCAGGCCGACGGCAAAATCAATTTCAGCCTCGCCGGAATTTTCACATCGGAAAAATGGCAGGCTTCTTTCCTGGCCGAGAATCGGTTGAAACGGCAAAGCCCTTTTGCGCTGAACAGCAGCTTCTCGGTGAGCTATGGCCATGAGTTTAGTTTTGCCGCCGAGCTGGCGAGACAGATGAATCGCGACGCGGCCTGGCTCGCTTCGACGAATTTGCGCATTCACGGCAAGAATAATAGCGGCGCCAACGATGCCGTGATCGTCAGCTTCGGCCCCGGCTGGCGCGGCACGATGCTGCCGCCGTTGCAAATGGAAGCCGTGACGCATCTGGCCATTGGCAAGCTCAACGGCAATCGCATTCTTGGCGGCGAAGTGAGGGTGGGATTTATTTATCAATTTTGAATATAGTAGTTTACGAATAATACCAATCAAGGCTTTTCGTTGCGACTTGAAAGTTATATTACATTTTACGTTTTTGCCTCATTATGTCCCTTCACATTCTCATCACCGATGACGACGCCAACATTGGCGCAACGTTGAGCGGCCTGTTGCGCGATCTCGGCCATCAAACGACAACTTGCGACTCCGGCGAACAAGCGCTTGAATTATTGCAGCGTGAAAGTTTTGATCTGATGTTTCTCGACGTGCGCATGTCCGGCATGGATGGCTTGGCCGTTTTGCAACGCTTGCAAGAAACGGGTGCGACGATTCCCACGATCATGATTTCCGGCCATGCTGAAATTGAAACCGCCGTGAAGGCCGTGCGTCTCGGCGCGTACAGTTTTCTCGAAAAGCCGCTGCAGCCGGAGCGCGTCATTCTCGAAGTCAAGAATTTTGCCGAGCGCAAACAGCTCGAGCACGAGCGCAATCAACTGCGCCAGCGCCTCGGCGGCGACAGCGAGATGGTGGGGCAATCCTTTACCATGCAACAACTGCGCGACTCGATTCGGAAAGCCGCGCCCTCCGAAGCGCGCGTTTTGATCACCGGCGAAAACGGCACGGGAAAAGAATTGGTGGCCGAGGCCATTCATCGGCAGAGCAAGCGTTCGACCGCGCCGTTTGTGCGCGTCAACTGTGCCGCGATTCCGCGTGAGTTGATTGAAAGCGAGTTGTTCGGCCACGAGCGCGGCGCGTTCACCGGCGCAATGCGCCGCAAGATCGGCCTCATCGAGCAGGCGCACACCGGCACGATTTTCTTGGATGAAATCGGCGACATGGCGCTCGAAACGCAGGCGAAACTGCTGCGCGTTTTGCAGGAAAACGAATTGCTGCGCGTCGGCGGCACGCAGCCGATTCGCTTCGACGTGCGTGTGATCGCCGCGACCAATAAAAATCTCGAAAAAGAAATTCAGGCCGGAAATTTCCGCGACGACTTGTTTTTTCGCATCGCCGTCATTCCGATTCACGTCCCGCCGCTGCGCGAGCGCCGCGAGGATATTTTAATTTTAGTTAATTATTTTCTCAATCAACTGGCGCAGGCGTACGGCCGCCGCGCCAAACGGATCGCGTTCGAGGCCGGCACGATTTTGGAAAAGTATCACTGGCCCGGCAATGTGCGTGAACTTCGCAACATCGTCGAGCGTTTGATGATTATGGGCGAGGCCGAAATGATCACCGCCGAGCAGGTGCGGCAGGCGTTGCCGGTGTTTGAGTTGCCCGTCGCCTCGACTTCGGTTTTAACCAACAACCACGAGGCGATGGAACAGGCTGCGGAAGCCGACGAAACGCTCTCGCTCCGTGATTGCGTCGAGAATTTTGAGCGGCAGTTATTGTCGCGCGTTTTTCAAAACGTCCGCGGCAATGTCAGCGAAATGGCGCGCCGCCTGCGCACCGACCGCGCCAATCTGCACCGGAAATTGCAGCGGTATAATATAAAGTAACCCCGCAGGCGTAGCCCAGACGGCCTCGTCTGGGTATTTGGGAAATAGCAAAAAATTCACAAAAATTTCGCTATTGCTTTTTAACGTCGATTCCGGTAATTTAAAATGAAATAGGCAAACTGCACCGGTGCTGTAAACAGCCGCGAGGGAAAAATGGCGCAAGATTACGATGTCACGATAAAAAAGTTGGTAAAAAATTTTCCCCAAGACTATGTCCGGTTGGTGTTCAAGAACGCCGCGGCGAAGATCGAGCTGCTCAACATCGAGCTTCCCGCCACCAAGCATTACACCGATGTGTTGGTGAAAGTTACCGTCGCCAACGAGACGTTTATCTTTCATTTGGAGTTCTTCAGTTCTTACGAAAAAGACGCGCCGGCGCGCATGTATGGTTACGCCGCACGGATTGCGGCGCTATATCCCGAGCTTGGAATTTACGGCGTCGTTTTGTATCTTAACGAAGAAGATCGCGACAAGCCGTTTCCGGATTTCTACGAAAAATGGATTTTAGGCGAGCGGCGCAGCTATCACAAATTTGACGTGATCAAAATCTGGGAACTCGCCGCAGACGACGTTTTGCGCCAACACATCATCGGGCTGTTGCCGGTCATCGCCTTGATGAAGCACGAAAAAGACGCGACCGAACAAGTCATCCGCACCGCGATCGACCAAATACAACACAAGGTGGAAGATGCTGGGCTGCGCGCTGAAATGTTTGCGGCGTTGTATTTATTCTCCGGTTTAAAACAACTTCGTGCTCTTGTCACTAAATTACTCAAGGAGGCCAATATGTTGGAACTTCTTAAAAAGTCTGAATCGTATCAAGAAATTTTAGCCGAAGGCGAGGAAAAAGGTCGAGTTAAAGGCCGTCGAGATGGGTTGATTTACTCTATTCGCACTGTTCTTCACGCCCGTTTTGGCGAAATAGAAATTGATGATTTTTTGACGCAATTGCAACCCCTCGAAGATACGAAATTGAGCCGGTTGGTCGATGAAGCGGTGACGGTGGCGAGTTTGGAGGCATTCAAAAAGTTGCTCATGGCGCTTCAGGAACAATACGAGAACGGCAATAAAGAAGATTGAGGCTAAGATGAGCTTTCGAGAGTTGCTCCAAAAATCGGAAACCTATATATAATCAAGAGCAATGCGCCTCGACAATGTTGTTTACCATTCTGCACAACAAAGAATGAAATCGTGAAACGTTTATCTATTCTTCTTGCTGTCGCCATCGTCTTCTTGCTCGCCGCGGTCTTGAATTCGCGCCGCGCCGATCGCATCGAGCGTTATCGCCCCGGCGACTGGGTGAGCTTTGGCGTTACGCGCTATGTCAATGCGGTTGCCGTCGGGCCGCAATACACGTATTTCGGCAGCTCGGAAGGGTTGTTGCGCTATGATTTTTTTCGCAACACGTGGCAGGCGCCTTATACCACCAGCGACGGTCTCGCCGACAATCAAATCATCGCAGTGGCGTATGACGTGGGAACCGGTTTTCTGTGGTGCTCGACGCGCGCCGGCGTGAGCAGCATGCATCCGTCGTCGTATCGCTGGACGAATTATTCCAAATTGATTATCAACATTTCGTCGCAGGATGAAATCGTTTCGATTGGTATCGGCCGGCAATCCGTCTGGTTTGAGACGAACTCGGGACGGCTGTTCAAAGTCGGCAAGCTCGGCAGTATCATCGTTGCAGCCGATAATGCGGCGAATGACGATATCGTGTGGTTTGGCGCGCGCACGGCACGCCCGAAATTATTCCCGCGGTTCTTTGTGCCCGCCGGTTACGTTTTCGATCCGGCCGGTGTGTTTCAGGATTTCCGCCTGCGCCGCGCCGACGTTACCGAATTTGTCCGCGACAAGTTTGACAGCTTCTGGATGGGAACGTGGGGACTCGGCGCCTGGCGGGCCAACGTACACCTCGAGCGCGCCGAGCTGTTGAATTTCGGTCTGGCGCAACGCCGCGTTGATGCGCTCGCTTTTGATGAGCACGGCTTGTGGATTGGCGGCTATAACGAGAAGTTGCCGAACGCCGATAATGAAATTCGCGGCGTCACCTACTGGCGCAATCCCTCGACGGACGCGGTCGGGCCGAATGAATGGCAATATTACGAAGCGCGCTATAATATGGATATGAGCAGCGATGAAATCAACCGCTTCGAAATTTCCGGCGGCAAGGTTTATTGCGCGACGGAAGAGGGCGTCAATATTTACGATTCGAAAAAAGATCGGTGGCGGCGGCTGGCATCGAAGAGCCGTATTCTCTCCGGACGAGTGAATGACGTGGCGCTTTACGATGGCTTTATTTGGGCGGCGACGGATTTCGGTTTGTATCGCATTACCACGCGCAGTTCCAAAGGCAAAGATACTGTTGGCGTCGCCGAAGTTCTGCCGAAGCAATTGCTCAATGTGGCGATTTATGATCTGGAGCGCACGGAAAATTTGCTGTGGATGGGAACGCGGTTCGGCGCGTTTGTTTATGACATGGCCAAAGACACCGGCGGTTTTTTATCTGACACGCAAGGCCCGCATGGCGAACGAACGGTGACGGTATCTGCCAGCGATTCATTGGTCTGGTTTGGGACGACTTACGGCATTGAAGTTTTTGATATTGAAAATAAAGTCTGGCTCAACCCGCCGGCACGCCAGCAGTTTTCCGGTGCGAATATCAATCTCAGCCCGCCGGCGCGCCCGCAATTTTCCAATGCGAACAGCACATCGGCGTGCCAACAGCCTCGCAGCGTAAATATCAATTACGTGCTCGCGCAGCCCGAAGCGGTGTGGGTCGGCACGGATGCGGGCGTTTTTAAATATAATCGCGCGCGCAAAGATTGGCGCCAATTCACCTGCGAAGACGGGCTGATCGACAATCGCGTCAACGCCATCGCGGTGCAAGATGATTGGATCTGGTTCGGCACCCCGAGCGGCCTGACGGCTTTTCGCTGGAATGACCCGCACCGCATCGATTGATTGCACGAAACGTATTGGGGAAATGGCATGATTGCAGAAAAAAACAAAGAAATTTCCCAACGGATAGAAACAACGCAACGGATAAAAATATCTGTTACGGATCGGCCTGTTGATATTTTGTCCAACGACTGAAGCCCGGTGCGGGCTTTTTCTTTTTTACTATTTTTCTTTTCAGCTTTTTTAATCTTGCTATGGATTTGTTTGAACAATCGGCGCGCGAGACAATAGCGCAAACGAAACCGCTGGCGGATCGTATGCGTCCGCAGCGGCTGGAAGATTTTGTCGGGCAGGAGCATTTGCTCGCGCCCGGCAAAGCGTTGTATGAAACGATTCAGAAAAAAGATTTGACCTCGATCATTTTGTGGGGCCCGCCCGGCTGCGGCAAAACGACGCTGGCCAATTTGCTCGCGAAAGCTGTGCAGGCGGATTTTTATACGTTGAGCGCCGTCTCCAGCGGTGTGGCGGAAGTTCGAAAAATTTTGGAGAAAGCCGCAGTCAATCGCCAGCTCGGCAAGCGCACGGTTTTGTTTATTGACGAAATTCATCGTTTCAACAAAGCGCAACAAGATGGGTTGCTGCACAGCGCCGAAGACGGCACGATTACGCTCATCGGCGCGACGACGGAGAATCCTTCGTTTGAAGTGATCGCGCCGTTGCTCTCGCGCTGTCAGGTTTATACGCTCAAACCGTTGAGCGAGGAAGTTTTATTGCGCGTCATTGAGCGGGCGCTCGCCAAAGATGCGCAGCTTCTCAAAGCCAATGCGGAATTGGAAGATGACGCGCGTCGTGCCTTGCTCCAGCTCTCTTCCGGCGATGCGCGCGCCTCGTTGACGGCGTTGGAATTGGCGATAAAACTTGCGCCGGTTGATAAAACCGGCAAGCGCCGTCTCACCGTCGAGCACGTGCGCGAGGCCGTGCAGAAAAAACCGATTCTCTACGATCGCGCCGGTGAGAATCATTACGACACGATCTCGGCATTCATCAAAAGCGTGCGCGGCGGCGACCCGAATGCGGCGCTGCACTATCTGGCGCGAATGATTGAGTCCGGCGAAGATCCGAAATTCATCGCGCGGCGTTTGATTATTCTCGCGAGCGAAGATATCGGCAACGCCGATCCGCTGGGACTCGTCGTTGCGACGTCGGCATTCACGGCGGTCACTTACATCGGCATGCCGGAAGGCGGTCTGGTTTTAGCGCAAGCGACCACTTATTTGGCTTCCGCGCCGAAGAGCAATGCCTCGTTGAAAGCTTTGGCGGCAGCGATTAACGATGTAAAAGAAAAGCCGCTCGGCCCCATCCCGCTGCACATTCGCAACGCCCCGACGCCGCTGATGGCGCAGCAAGGCTACGGGGCGGAGTACAAATATCCGCACGATTACCCGGAAAATTTCGTCGAGCAAAATTATCTGCCGGAGAATTTAAAGGACGCAATATATTATCAGCCGACGGCGAACGGCGCGGAGGCGAGTATGGCGGAGAGATTGCGGAAGTGGTGGGAGAAGTATCGGCGGAAACAATAAATGTAATTGTTGCATTAAATATACGGAGAGAAGTGTATGCCGAAATTATACGAGTATTTTGGCGTGGCAATAAACTTTTTTTCTCGCGAGCATGAGCCAATTCATGTTCATGGTCGGTATCAGGATTGTGAGATGAAGGCCGAAATTTTTATTGATCAAGGGGAAATTGTCAAAATTTTGATCAAGTCTATTCCAAAGAAAAAACCTTTGCCGGAACCGCAACTCTCTGATTTTAAAAAAGTAGTTAATAAGCATGCACAAGATATCGTTCGCAAGTGGGCGGACTATTTTCTCTTTGGCAAGAAAATTGAATGTACGCAGATAAAAAGGAGAATCCAATGAGCATAAGCAAGCCGAAAATAAAAATCACCTACGAACCGATAGATGAATCGAAGCTTGAAATCCTTGATATTGTCCGCGCTGAATATGTTGGCGGATACAAGCTTCATCTCTGGTTCAGTGATGGCAAAAATCATATCGTTGATTTTGAACCGTTTTTGATGAGCGCGCGCAATCCAATGGTGACGCAGTATCGCGATTTGCAAAAGTTTAAACAGTTCCGTATTGTTTATGGTAATTTGGATTGGAACGACTATGAAATGTGTTTTTCAAGGGAAGATTTGTATAATAATGACATCGGTGTTGAGATGAGCATTGAAGATCGACAGAAGCTCGAAAAATTGGCTAAGCAGCTTGGCTATTGTGAATAAATATTTGCTAAAAATTTTTCCCCTCGCCGTACTTTTCCTGTCGCCTTATTTTGCCTCGGCGCAAATTCCCGCCCAACGCGATTCTGCCGCGATTTTCAAAACCGACTCGCTCACACTGGCAATGCCGGACTCCGCCCGCGCCGACTCGACGCGCGAGCAATCCGATTTTGATGCGCCGGTCGATTTCGAGGCGCAGACGGAGGATCATGATCTCGAACAGCGCATCACGTATTTGTACGGCAATGCCAAGGTCAAATACAAAACGATGGTTCTCGAGGCCGGTAAAATCACGGTGAATTGGGACAAGCGTTTGCTCGTTGCCGAGCCGCTGCCGGATTCGCTGCTGACCCGGCAAGGCGGGGCGAACGGCAAGAGCAAAAGCGCGCGTGCCGACAGTCTCGCCAAAGCGGAGAAGGGCTATCCGATTTTTGCGGACGGCGGCGAGCGCATGACCGGCGAAAGGATGGAATACAATTTTGCCACCGAGAAGGGCCGCGTGCTGCGCGGGCGCACGGAATTTCAGGACGGCAAATATTTTGGCTCGCAGATCAAGCGGGCGAACGGCCAGACCTATTATGTTTCAAACGGCAGCTACAGCACCTGCGAGCTTGAGGAAAATCCGCACTTCCATTTTCAGGGCCGCAAAATGAAAGTCACGGTCGGCAAAAACGTCGTGGCGAAGCCGATCGTATTTTATATCGGCAAAATTCCGATGGCGATTTTGCCGTTCGCCTTTTTCCCGACGAACAGCGGCGGCCGGCGTTCCGGTTTGATCATTCCGCGTTTCGGCGCCACTCAGAACGAAGGACGCTATTTGCGCGGGCTGGGTTATTACTGGGCGATGAGCGACTATTATGACGCCAAAGTCACGGCCGACTATTATGATAAAAATTCTGATTGGCTGTTGAATGGCGAGTTTAATTATGCGAAACGCTACCAATTTACCGGCAATATCAGCGGTTCGGTTACGCAAAAAGAGTTTGAGTCACTGGACACCAGCGCACGAAGCTGGGATATTGCTGTGCGGCATAATCAGACTTTCAGCCAGACCGCTTATTTGAATATATCGGGTTCGTTTGCGAGCAGTCCGAATTTTTATCGACGGGTTAGCAGCGATCGCCAAACTCAGCTTCGCCGGACAATCACGTCGCAGGCGACGTTCAGCAAAAGTTTTGGCGGCGCCAGTTTTAGCGCCACCGCCAGCGATTATAAAGATCTCGACGCCGGCTCGTTTCGGCGCTTGTTGCCGAGCGTCAGTCTCAACTTTGGGCAGCGGCAGCTCTTCGGCAAACGCGATCCCGATAAAAAAAAGCCGTCAACCGTCAAGCCGGAAGAACGGCGCTGGTATGAAAATTTTTATTACAGCCTTTCCAGCTCGGCGCAAAACACGCTCTCGAAAGATTCGGACTCGACTCAGGTTAAACGGCTCAGTTCCGCCAATCATAATATCAGCCTTTCGCTCAACGGCATCAAAGCTTTTTTTCCGTGGTTGAGCTTGAATCAAAGCATGCAAGCCACGGAAGATTGGTTCGATCGCGCGACCGATTATTTCATTCAAGCGGATGGCAAGGTTGGAAGCGCCCTCAACAAGGGCTTCACGGCGCGGCATCTGTTTACTTATTCCGCTTCGACTAACACGAAACTTTACGGCACTTTTCAACCGAAACTGGGGCCGGTGCGCGCGCTGCGCCATGTGATGACCCCCAGCGTGGGATTTTCTTTTCGGCCGGATTTTTCCGATTCACGCTGGGGTTATTATCAGCATTTAACGTTCAAGACGGCGCGAGGCGACAGCACGGTGCGGCAAGATCGTTTCGGCGGAACCCCGAGAGGCAAGCAGGCCAGCATGAATTTTTCAGTTGGCAATCTCTTTCAAATGAAAACCGGCCGCGATGACAGTCTCCGAAAGATCGATTTGTTTACGCTCAACTTTGCAACCAACTATAATTTTGCCGCCGACAGCTTCAAGCTATCGGATTTGAGCTCGTCGCTGTTTGCCAATCCCACGCAAAATACTTCCATCAACATCAGCGCGTCGCATAATTTTTATGAATATAAGCGTGGCCGGACGACCAAGAATTTGCTCTATAAGAGCGGTCGCAGCATTTTCAAGAATCAATATTTGCGCCTGACGAATATCAATGCCGGCGCCAGTTTTCGTTTTCAGGGCAAGGGCGGCGCGGCAGCGGCGGGGCGGTTCGGCGCGCTGAATGACGATGACGAGGAATCGCAAGATCGGATACCGAACGTGGTTCAAGATCGCTTCGCGCCGGAGACTTTTTTTACCGACACTAACGTTCCGTGGCAGGCGAGTTTTTCTTTGAGCCTCAACCAGAACCGCAGCAATCCCGCCAAGCCGACGACGACCGCGAATTTGACGTTGGATAACGCCGATCTGCAGTTGAGCAAGAACTGGCGCGTCGGCGTCTATGCGCACTTTGATCTGCGCAAAAAAACGATCGTCGATCAGCGCTACACCATTCATCGCGATTTGCACTGTTGGGAAATGCAATTCTTCTGGACGCCCACCGGTTACAGCAAGGGGTTTTATTTTCGCCTCGGCATCAAAGCGCCGTTGCTGAAAGACATCAAAATCGAAAAACGCGGCGGCCGGTCGAGCGTGTTTGGCGGGTCGTCGTATTTTTGAGCGACGGGCGGAGAGCGGAGGGCATAGAGCAAAGCGCATAGTGCCAAATATTTTACACAACCGCCAGTCCAGAAGTCGCTGTCCAGAAGTTGCTGCTGGTCAGGCGGCGGAAGGACTTTCCACACTGATTTGAGCTGCGCGTATTCGGTCTTGGTAATGGCATATCCATTTTGTGTCTCTGCGTTCAGATCGACATCGCGCAGCAACGCAAAAAACGCCGCTATGTGGTTGGATTGTGTCAACAGAGAATCAGGCGTAATGACAACTTGGGCAAGAGAGAGGGACGACAACTTCAAGATCGCCGCCAAAACTGCCGTTATGATTGTACCTTTATTTTCCATAACCACGCCTATGATGAGAATGTGAAGTCGAACTTGCACAACGAGCGCGGTTATGATTTTTCAAATCTCGTCGAGTGCAAGTCCGGCTTCGCTTTTTTCAAAATTTATGCAAGTTTAATTTGTTCTTAACATTGGCTTAACATCGGTACAGTTGGAATACTTTATTCTGGCATCAAATTCGCAAAATGTAAAAATTTGTAACTATTTTGCTGTTGGTCATTTTAAATTTTACAAAAAAGAAATAATATTAACAAATCACCTCCGCCAAAATTTGAATCGCGTGTCGCGCTTTCCTCCCGGTGGCATGCTCGATTTGATGCCGGCAACTGAACCCATTGGCCTGCAAACAAAAAGGCGATCCCACTTCAGCGGAATCGCCTTTTTCGCTTGTAGACCTTTCTCATCGTGCGCAAGTCGGACTGGCCCATCGAACGCACGTCCCAATTCATGCTTAATTCGGAAGTCGAGAATAAGGAAATTATTCCGGCAGCCGCGGATTGAAATCAGCAAAAACACCATCCGGATTCGGGAGCCACACCCAGGCATGCAGCGTCCACAAGCCGAACGCATCGTTGCGATCCCACTGATCGAAATCGCCGGTA
>Ga0247727_10010378_pt1 | contig 16521 bp, 10 predicted proteins | sample WisWelCaveWW1625_FD_202498 | JGI IMG/M metagenome (GOLD analysis project Ga0247727, IMG submission 202498) | Biofilm microbial communities from Wishing Well Cave, Virginia, United States - WW16-25 | ecosystem: Environmental > Aquatic > Deep subsurface > Groundwater > Cave microbial mat | place... | reverse complement strand
GCCCGCGACACCGGTATTACTTTTTTGGGAATGGGGCCCCGCCGTTTGCGCGCCGAAACCGCCGGCTTAGCCGCCGCCATAAAAATTTTGGCGGCGTTTGGGGAGTTGAGCTAAACGGGCCGGTAAAATTAGCTTCATTATAATTCTCTTGAAGAATGGTCTTATGTTGAAACCAGCAATTTGCCTTTTAATTCTAATCGCGTCATTTTTCATGCCGGGTTTAAAAACTCTGCAAGATTTGAATACGGACGAGAATAATAAAGACGACAGAGCGCCTATCGTCGCCGATTCCTCCTTGCAAAAAATAGAAATATATCATTTATCGCCGCCAGGCTCTAAAAGCATAACGGCTGGCGAAGCCGGCTTAAAAAAATTGAAACGCGCGGAATTTATTTATGATTTAAAAGCCAGGCCCGGCCTGCTTAAAATAGCGCTGCTGTCGTTGCATTCCGAATTTAAGGCGGAGATAGAGAGAATAGATGATTCGACGAACGGTGAAATCAAGTATGGCGGCTCATTCAAGACGCGGGCGGGAGAATTTTTAGAGTCGCTCGAAAAATATACGGACATCGACCCCACGACACACCTCAAAGGTTATTTTCGTTTGTCAGATGAAGGAGAACTGCTGCCGTTGGAATTAGTCGAGATTCGCGAAGAATATCAATTGGAACGAGAAGCGGCTATCGTAAAAAAATTCAAGCCGGAAAAGTTTATGCAGAGAGAAAGAGAGCTTAAGAATAAAATCGATATGAAAGAAAAAATTTTGCGAACCTCCGAGCCCGGCCGCTCCCGTGAAGATTCACTAAAGATAAAAAAGGATATCAGTGATTTATATGCAAAACTCCAGGATGAATACGATAAAGCGCCGCGGGAAAACATGCGTCTGCAGTTTGCCAGGGACAAAATTGTTTTTCATGTCGGCCGTTTCGGCTTCGATTTTTTGGAGAAAGAAGTGGCGGCCGAGATCAAACACCCGGGACATACGCACAGCAACATCGACGCCGCTTTCAATTTTATCTTCAATACGCCGCGGGAAGACTATGGCATGGTTGCGAGCAAAGCGAACTTTCGCACGCTGAGCCCGATAGATTTTTTTAAAATAAATATGTATGCCACGGCAATCGCCGGCCGGCACGCCGTTATGAACTTTCCTTTTGAAGATTTTTTAATAACTGAAATGGATGTTTTAAAACTCCCCGGCAGCCATAAAGTCTTTTACGTTCCAGGCAAAATGAAAATGGCTTCCATAAATAATAGCGGCTTCGTCAAAAATGGCGGCGGCGCAATAGGAACGCTGCGGAGCATGAAAATCGAATTTGATCATTTTAAAATCGTTTATTCCGCAGGCGAGTACCAGATCGAGTGAATCCTGATGAAGCGTTTTATCTACGGCAATAATTTCGCCGGCAAATAAATTCCCTTTTGTTGCAATTTCGCCTGGCTGTCTTTTAAAAACCTGCCGATCTTTTCCGCGCCGACGGCGTAGACGGTTCCGTATTCGATGAGATCATATTCTTCCGCGGTGATGAATGTTAAATCATCGGCGTCGAGAGTTTGTCCGGGCGCCAGTTCCGGCGCCGGCGCGAGGTAGCGCACTTTGCTGACCGGCACGCCGCGAATAATCCCGGCCAGTTCCAGCGCGCCGCCCGGCCGCACGACAAATACCGGCCCTCCCGAAAAACCAAAACGCGCCACGACATCCATTGAAAATGTGCCGGGATATGGCGACGGACTGACGAGTCCCATCGTCAATTGTTTGATCTCGCGCGGATAGCCGAATACAAACGCGAGATCGCCCCACTTCACGTCCTTTTGATAAGAAATTGAATAGGCCATCGGCTCTCCCAAACTTACTGAAGTTTTTATCAGCAACAGACCTAAATCCGTGCGCGGATCCACGTGCAGCACTTCCACTGGCTCCATTTGATTGATCTGGTTGATGACTTGATAGGTCGCGCGCCGCCTCACCGCCCGCGAGGACAGTATTTTCGTCTCTTGACCTTCGGCATTGCGAAAAAAGGTGCGCACCGTATCGGGTGAGTTAACCACATGTTTGCAAGTCAGGGCGAGCGTATGGCGCTCGTCCTGATAAAGAATCACGCCGCCGCCGCTGATCTTTTGAATTCTTTTTGCCGTTTTAATCGCATTCGGGCTTCGCGCCAGGCGATAGCCAGTGGGGCTGCCGGCCTCCGCGACGAACTGGCCGTTGCTCATTTCGTATTCAAAAAATTCAAGACGATAATCGACCACCGTCGAGATGCCGATAACGGAGCTGACGATCGCGCGAACGTTTTTCTGGCTGGTGGGTGAAATCAAACTATGTCCGGAATAATCGATCTGGGGATCATGGCTGGCGCGGCCGCAGGCGAGCGCAAAACCGGCCGCGAAAAATATCAATACAGATTTGCACGAGGAAGGAAATCGCCACGGTGAGGCTGGCGTAAAAATTAAAAAACTCCACCAATCCATTCCTCTGCTACTCCTTTCGGCATTTCGAAACGTGATTTGATGACAAGACCAAATCGGAACGAAAACGTTCAGCCCCCGCATAAAGCCGAAGAGCGGCGGCGCTAAAAATCAACACCGCCGCTCTTCATTTTTAGATCGTGGATAAGGTTCATGCCATGAAGTTAAGCTCGATTTGTCGTTCCAAACATCAAATGAGTTCACCTCAATGACATGAGAAGATGGCAGGAACTAATATGGACGACGTCGGTTGCCGCCATCTCGACCGCCGCGCCCACCACCACCACCACCGCCGCTGCGACGACCACCGCCACCACCGCCACCGCCGCGACGTTCTTCTCGCGGCCTGGCTTCGTTGACAACAAGCGAGCGTCCCATTAATTCGTAGCCGTTGAGCGCCTGCATCGCTGCCAGCGCCTGCGCTTTTGCCGGCATTTCGACAAAGGCAAATCCGCGCGGCTCGCCGCTGAATTTGTCTTTAATCAAGGCGGCTGAAGTGACTTCGCCGTGGGCCTCGAAAGCTTGGCGGAGATCGTCTTCTGTCACCTGGCGCGACAGATTGCCAACATAGAGATTCACGATAGGACTCCTTTGAAAAGAAAGTTAACTGCTGTGTGATTGGTGAGGTGAAGGATTCTCGCTGGAAATTGAGCGTCAAACGATTGCTCCGCCATTTCGCAGTTGTGCTGCCTGCACGGGTCATCAATCACGGCTCTATTAATGATGCTTTCCGTAACGATCATTTCGTTACAGAAAAGAACTGCCGTTTTAAGATAAAACTTTTTTGTCGTTCGATCAACTAAATAATACCTCGATATCTTCCTTCGTCAACCGTTTGAACATGCCGCTGTCGGTCGTTATCAAGCCCGCCACCAGCTCTTTTTTGCGCTCCTGCAATTGCAAAATTTTTTCTTCGACCGAGTCGCGCGTGATCAGCTTATAAGCGAAAACCTGCTTGTCCTGCCCGATGCGATGCGTGCGGTCGATGGCCTGCATTTCCACGGCGGGATTCCACCACGGGTCGTAAACAATCACATAATCGGCGGCGGTGAGATTGAGGCCGAAGCCGCCGGCACGCAGGCTGATGAGAAAAATTTTCATCGCCGGATCGTTCTGAAATTGCTCCACCGGCTGCTGGCGATCCTGGGTGTGGCCGTCAAGATACGCATACGGAATTTTCTGCTCGTCCAGATAACCGCGCATGATTTTCAACATGCGCACGAATTGCGAGAAAATCAAAACTTTGTGATTTTCCGCGAGAATATTTTCGAGAATCTCTTTCAGCGCCTCGAATTTGCCGGAATCGTGATGATACTTTTCCTCGGTCAAATGCGGATGGCAGCAAATCTGCCGTAATCTGGTCAAACCTTCAAGCACGTACATGCGGGATTTTTGCAAGCCGTTCAAATCGATCTGCTGCATCACATGCGCCCGATAATAATCGCGCCAGCGCTGATAAATTTTCTGTTGCTCCTCGCTCATGGCGCAATAATATAAACTTTCAACTTTGGCCGGCAGTTCCTTCGCCACGTCGCCTTTCGTGCGCCGCAAAATGAACGGAAAAATAATTTTGCGCAGCGTCTGCGCCGTGCCCTCGCTCTGCTCTTTTTCAATCGGCTTCGCGAACGCGCCTTTGAAATAATTCAAGCTGCCGAGCAAGCCCGGATTGAGAAAAGCAAACTGGCTCCAGAGCTCCTGCGTGTTGTTTTCAACCGGCGTGCCGGTCAAAATCAGCCGATGATTCGCCTGCAACAGTCTGGCGGCTTTGGCGGTTTGCGACAGCGGATTTTTGATTTTTTGCGACTCGTCCAAAATCACATAATAGAATTGCGCTTGTTGGAGAAATTCAATATCGCGGCGCAGCACGCCGTAGCTGGTGAGCACGACGTCGCAATCTTCAAACTGTTTGAGACGGCGCCGTTCGAGGCCGGCATGCGTCAAAAATTTCAGCTCGGGCGTGAAGCGCTGAATTTCCTTTTCCCAATTGAACAAAACCGAAGTCGGGCAGACGATCAAGCTTGGCGTGGTGATGCCGCGCGCCTTTTCATTTTGCAAAAGCGACAGCGCCTGGATGGTTTTGCCCAATCCCATATCGTCCGCCAAACAGCCGCCGAAGCGAAACTCCTGCAAAAAATAAAGCCAGTTCAATCCCTGCTTTTGATAAGGCCGCAACTCGCCGCGAAAATTTTCCGACGCGGCAATTTCCCGAATGCCGCGGAAATCGCGCAGGCGCTGCAAGTTTTCCTGAAACGCGGCGTCCGTTTCTTTATCCGTGGCTTTCTCAAAAAGCGAATCGATCAACGTCAAATGATGGCGCGAGACTTTGACGCGTTCTTCATTCGCCTCGCCGAGATTGAACAAATAAGAGAATTGTTGCAGCCAATCTTCCGGCAGCAGCGCCGTGCTGCCGTCGCGCAATTTCACGTAACGCGTGCGATGCGACAGCGATTTGCGCAGCTCTTTTAATGAAAGCTGAATGCCGTCGAAATCGACCATGAGTTGCAGGTCGAACCAATCGATTTCACTGCTGACGCTGACTTTGAGCGTGGGCGCGGCGCGGCGAACTTTATGGCGTTTGAGGTTCTCTTCTCCGAAAATTTCAAAACCCTGCGCCGTGAGTTTCGGCAATTCGAATAAGAGCCAATCAACTGCGGCGCTTTCGCGGACGACGAACTCGCCGGTGGAAATCTGGCGCGCCCCGCCGGCAATAAGCTGGCCGCCGGCTTGATGCTCATTTTCCACATCGCGAATCACGCGCAAAAAATTCAAACCTTCGCCGCTGTGCACGAGCAATTCGCGCCGTTCGGATAATCCCGTTAATGCCTCAGTGGGCGGCTCGCATTCAACCTCCTGCGTGCCGTATAAAAATTTTAAACGGATTTTTAAAATTTCGATATTCTCTTCGAGATAAAGACGCTTCGCCTCGAAATGATCGAGCGCCGGCAAATTGTCGCGATTCGGCAGCGAGAAGAATGAAAACAGCGGCGAAGCCGGCGCCAGCGACGCAAAAAAATCGCTCAACTCGGCTTGCGGAATTTTGAGGGGCTGCTGCTGGCGAAGCGTTTGCAAAAAATAAATAAACGGCGGTGTCGCCTGTCCGCTCGAATGCTGTGCGGCCGGCGGTTGATCGAAAGCCGAATTGACAACGGCCGCATTTTCCAGCTTGATAAGCTCGCGCTCGCGCCAAAGCCAAATCGGATCGCTGGTCAATACGTGCGTGTTCTGATCGAATGGGAACTGCTCATCGCCAACGAGCAGCGTCGGCAACAAGTGAACGTCGCCGCTATTTTCCTGCATTCTAATTTCGAAGCGCGCGATTTCGGAGCGGAGGCGCAACGGATGTTGGCGCTGCTGGTCTTCCGCCAAATAAATTTCGCTGTCGCGCAAAAGATCGAAGAGCATGCCGTGACGTTGGCCGTAGGCGACTTGATAGCCGCTGCGATTCATATAAGAAGGAAATGGGTTGGGCTGCTCGATGGAATCCAGCAGCAGCAGCGCGAGTTTTTCCTTTTGTGAAATGTGGAGACGATAATACGGCTGCTCGCGCACGAACGTCGGATATGCCATGCCGTAACTGCCATCCTTGCGGCGACGAGCGCGATAAGGCAGGATCGTCCAATGATTGCGGCCAATTTGCAAAGTGAAATAAATTCCCCACACCGAGCGGTCGCTCAAATACGAAGCAAAGGTTTGTCGTTGTAATTGAGGCGTATTGGGTTTTTGAACCGCATTGATGAATTGCCGCCAATCACCAACTTGCAAGCCGCCGTTGAGATTTTCCGGTTTCGCGGTATTGTTTGCGGATTTTTGCGGAGAAGCAGCGCCGCCATTTTTCTGATAATAATCGCGCGCTTGCAATAACGTGGCAATAATATGCTTGCAAGTGAATTCAAATGGGCAGGTGCAAGCAGTGACGAGGCCGTTGCCGTTGCGATGCACGGTGACCTCGTATTCCCGTTGTCCGCGCACGCGCGCGGTGATGCGATCGGCGCCAACGTGGGTTAGCCGAACCCGGTCATGCTGATAATACTCGGCTCCCCGCTCGTAAATGACCGGCGTCGCGAGTTCTTGAATCTCGCTGCTATCGATTTGCATTTCTGATGAATACTTTAACTGAACAACTCGCTGAGGATTTTTTCAACCTCGGCTTTGAGTATGGGTAAATCTTTTGTCGCTGTAAGCCAGACCTTTTCAATATCGACGCCAAAGTAGTCGTGAATAAGTTTGTTCCGCATGCCTACGATATCTTCCCACGGTAGATTATTCTAAGGTCGCGTTTAATTCTATCGCGGAGATATGGGCTGATCGCGGCTTCGGTTAGCAAATCCACTTTTTTTACCAAGTGCTGTTGAAATTTTTCGTTCCAGCGCCACAAGCATTAGCAAGCTTGTTGGTTTTGAAAATTCCACCAATAAATCAACATCGCTTTCATCGTTAAACTCTCCGCGCGCCATCGAGCCGAACACGCCGATTTTTGCGACATCGTTTTGGCGGCAAATCTCAATCAGTTTGTTTGTGTCAAATGGAAGAATCATTGTCAAGTCGTTGCTTCATCAATATCATTTTGAAAGAATCTTTTTGCAATCCACGACATTACCCGAAATGACATATCCGCAATTTCACTCGATACGATCAGTGACAACCAACTGCTCTTCCCCATCCGCCGCCAGCAGAATCGTCATTTCATACGCCGCCTGCCGAACCATGCACACGCCGCGGGTTTTATCGCAATAATAATAGAGCAATTCCACACGCAGCGCCGTGCCGCCGAAATCCGGCTGCACGTGAAATGGAATCGTCATTTCAGATTTTGGCTCGTTTATAGTCATCAACGCCGATTCAAACACCAACGCGCCGTTGGTCGTGCTGCCAAGAAGTTGCAACGGCGACTCGGCGTTGAATTCACTATCGGCAGGCAATTCGATCTTGAGAATGAGTTGCTTCGCCTCGGGTGACAATGTCTGTCCCGACAAACGCGTTGCGGACGTATTGGCGCTCACCAAATGCTCGACGTGAAGCGCATGATGTTCCGTCGTTGCTTGCGGTTTCAATGTCAACGTCGCCACTTCCTTGCTGCTCAAATCAATAACGCGAATAGCGTGATTGTTAGTATCAGCGACGTACATTTTCTCTTCAAGAAATGTGAGCCCGGAAGGTTCGTAAAAGCGCGCTTCGAATTCACGGCCATTCACATGTCCCGGCTCGCGGCCGCCGAATAAGGTTTTGCACGTGCGGAGATTGGGATCGATCACTTTGATTTTGTGATTGTAGGTATCTGCCAAATAAATTTTGCCGTCGTGAAATGCCACGCCGAGCGGATGCTGCAAACGCACGTTATCGCCCGTGCCGTCCGTATCGCCGTATTGAAACAAATCGCCGCCCACCAGCGTGCCGACTTTTTCACTGCGCCAATCGATTTGCCGCACGCTCGAAATTTCGCTGTCGGCGACAAAGAGTCTCGTCAATTTTTCAGCGACAAGCTCGCCGGTGACACCGCTCGGTTGCGCGAATGCCGCCTCGTGCCGATCACCATCGCGGCGCGCTTCGTGGCCGCTGCCGGCATACGGCTCGACGCGATTCGTCTTCAAATCAATCGTCCAAATTTGATGCGGCCCAGCCATCGCGATGTAGCCGATGTTGCCCACAATAAAAATATCCCACGGCGAGTTGAGCGGTGTTTTCAAACCGCCGCCGCCGCGAGCGCCGGATCGCGCCTGCTCGCCAGTGCCGGCAATTGTCGTCACACTGCGGCTGTTAAAATCAATGCGGCGCAAGCAATGGCTGTCGGTATCGCAAACAATCAAATCTTCGCCATAAAACGCCATGCCCTGCGGATGCGTGAAATGCGCCGTCTCGAAATCGCCGTCATCATGTCCCGGCAAACCGCAGCCAACAATGTCGAGCACTTTTCCATCCGTCGTTGCAATGATAATACGATTGTGATTCGAATCGGCAATCGCCAAATGTTTGGCCGCTGGATCGGCGACGATTTTGCCCGGATAACTCAAAAAGCTGCCGGCCATCTTTGAAATTTCCGGCTTGAACTGAATCGGCGCGAAATTCAGCTTGCTTTCTTTTTCATAAATATCGAGCGCCACTTCGATGTAGTTGTCGATAATCTCGCGATTGCCTTCACCGGAAAAAACGGCGAGAATATAACCGTCCGGATCGATCATCACCAGCGTCGGCCACGCGCGCACGGCGTATTGCTGCCAGACCGTAAAGTCGGAATCCGCCACCACCGGATGCTCGACTTCGTAGCGCAACACCGCCTCGCGAATATTAGCGGTTTCTTTTTCATTGGTGAATTTCGCCGAATGCACGCCGATAACCACGAGCGGCCGGCCGGCATATTTTTCTTCCAAAAATTTTAGATCGGGAATGACGTGCATGCAATTAATGCAGCAATACGTCCAGAAATCCAGCAGCACAATTTTGCCGCGCAGATCGGATAGCGAGAGTTTGCCATTTGTGTTCAACCACGCCAGCTCGGCGGGAAAATCCGGCGCATGAACTTTATGTTTGGTGCGAATATCGAGAATTTTTTCGCGAATCTGCGTTTGCAGAGCGCTGCGATCAGCTTCGGTTTTTATCGGTGCCATAGAATCAACAAAATCTAATAAGTATTACATCATGAACAATTTTAGGCGGCGCTTCCCTATATTTGGAAAGTAGGAAAAATGAATTTCAGAAACAAGAATAATTTGCAAAACCGGTTGCAGGACGCTTTCGTATATTATGAAAAGCAAATTTATCCTGTCGCATGAGGCACAAAATTTGCCTTTAAATAGCATACGAAACCGGCAAGAATTTTGTTCGTATATAAATGAAACAAAATTCGACGAAGTATGTAAGGCAACGCCAGGGTCGAACGACCAATTAATAATGACTTCAGACTAACGTGGCTTTGGACGTCGGACTATTACGCGGTTGTATAAAATATTTTCAGTTGTGCAAATCAGTTTAACCACAGGAGAGATACAGGGATGTTAAAACGGATGTTTTTAATGACGGTTTTTTTAATTGCCGCCTTGCTGTTGGTCAATCAAGTCGTCATACCGCATGTTCGGCGCTCGCGTGGGCATAATGAATTGCGGCATTTATGTTTGCAAAAAGGCCGCGCGATCGTAGCGAAAGCCATCGCCGCTCACGGTGGAATTGAAGCCTGGCGAAACAAAATCGATATCAGCTTCCGCATGAACGACAAATGGAATTCACCGATGGGAGCGGCCTTGCTCGATATGTGGCCGGAGAGAAAAGTTGAAACGCGGCAGCATTATTTGTTACGGCAAAACGCCGGCCGCATCGAAATGGAAACTGCCGCCGGCCATCATATTTGGGGATATAGCAATTTTCATCCGTGGGCTTTGTTGAACGGCCAGGTCGACTCCGAGAATGTCAAGAGCGCCCATTTCACCGTGCCGATGATTAATTATTTGCTCGAGCTGCCGTATCGCTTTCTGGACAACGGCGCGTTTCCGGAATTTGTCAACGAAGTCAAACACGGCGACCGCCTTTATGATCGCGTTCGTGTCACGTTCGGTTTGAATGCCGGCAATTATCCCGCCAACGAATATGTCGCCGATTTCGATCAACAAACCGGCCGGCTGGCATTTCTCGAGCATACCGTCCGCGAGAAACTGCCGAGCTATTTCACATTTCGCGCCGATTTCAATGAGTATCAACAAATCGACGGCATTTGGCTTCCGTCGCAAATCAATTTTCATTTGATCGAGCCGTTGGTTGATTGCGCGCTGCATTCGTGGCAAATTTCCGGCGCGCGTTTTAATACCGGCGTGAATGAAGATTTTTTTGCGCGAAATAATCCGAGACTCAGTCATGCCGGCTCGTGATGATCGCATGATTTGAATACGTTTTTCTCGATTAAATGGAGTCCAGCTTTTAAATGCGGACTCCATTTTTATTCAATCTTTTAAAATGGTGGATTTAAAAATGGCTTTGATTTGAGCCGTAAAATTTTTAAATTCATTTCATGATGATCGACAAATTTTTAATCTCCTGTTTTCACAGCGCCGGCTGGCTTCTCGTCGTAGGCTTTAGCGTCTCCATGTTCATGTGCGGCGACGCCGATTGTTTGACTGGAAACGGCGATGAAAATTGCGCCTCATTGTTGTGTTCGTTGCTGAACAAGCATGACGCCCCCTCGCAAGATGCAGCCAGCAGCGCCAAAGATTGTTCTTGCGTCTGCCACGCGCCGACGATCACAACGTCCACTTTTAGTTTTGCTTATCATCCGAGCTCATACGAAAATGCTTTTACTTTAATCGTCTCAGTTCCATCCGCGCCCAATCGTCTCGTTTATCATCCCCCGGCTCTCGCTTAAACCTCGCTGTTTTATCTCCAAAAATTAACTCCTGGAATTCTGTTCTGTTTTAGAAAGGAACCGGAACGTGTCTCCATTTTTGCCTTCCTGCGGTGCCGCGTTGTTTTTATTTTTACTTTTGATCGAAAACAGCGCCGCGCAGGAGAAGCTTTCTTTGCAACAAGCCGTTGATTTGGCCTTACAGCAGAATCCGCAAATTGTTCTCGCGCAGCAGGAAATTGCCGCAGCGCAAGGACGGAGCGTGCTCGCCAATGCCTTGCCGCCCGCCGAGCTTTTCTCGCGCCTCAATGAAATCAGTTTCGATCTTGCCGCGCCAGATGAAATCGAAATCGGCCTCAGCCAGACCTTTGAATTTCCCGGCAAGCGTAGTGGCCGCAAAGCCGTTGCCAATGCCGGCCGTCAAATCGCCGAATTGCAATTGGCGCGGTTGCGCGCCTTGCTGGCGGCGGAAGTCAAGAAACGCTACTATGAAAATCTTTTGGCCAACGAAAATCTCTCCAGCCAACAATTTGCCGTGCAGCTTCTTGACGACTTGCAACGGTTGCTGACTCAACGCTATCAAGGCGGAGCCGCGAGCTATGTTGATGTCGTGCGCGCACGTATTGAGTTGGGACGTGGCCGAAGTGAATTGGCTGCCGTGCAACAGCAGCAAGTTGTGGCTTTGACAAAACTCAATCTTCTGCTCGGCCGCGAAAGTAATTTGCCTTTGCAATTCAGCGATTCACTCGCTTACGAATCTTTCTCGCTATCGCGCGATTCTCTTTTCGCGCAATCCGTGCGGCAATCCAATTTGCGCCAAATTTTTGCCGTTGCCATCGAACGCCAACGCCGTGCGTTGCAATTGGCGCAACTTATCGGCCGGCCGGATTTTTCTTTCGGTGCTTCGTTTCAGCGCGTCGCGGAAAATCCGCCGTTCACTGCTGCACAACCACAAGGCGAAACGATAAACGCTTTCGGCGTCGAAGCCAGCATCAACCTGCCGCTGTTCAATCGCGCCGCGCCGAAAGGAGAAAAGCAAATTGCTCAAGCCGAATTGAACGCCGCAGAAACACGGTTGGCTTATTTTGAGCAACAGGTACGCCGCAATTTTGAAGTCACCTTCGCTGCCGTTGAAGCGACGGAAAAACAAGCTTTGGAATTTCGCAACGTCGTCTTGCCGGAATCCGAAAATGCCGTGAATGCGGCGGTCGCGGCGTATCAGTCCGGCCAGCTTTCGCTCACGGATTTGCTGGACATTTATCGCACGACGCGGCAAATCCGTTTGGAGAAGAGCCGGATTATTTTTAATTATCTCGCCGCCCGCGCTGATTTGGAGATGATTGGCGAAAAGTTTGAACTCAATCAAAACGAAAACGAGTGAAGTCCGACTTGCGCCGCGAGATTTTGCTAAATTTAAAAAATCGCCGAACGCAAGTCGGACTTCGCCCATCGCCCATTTATATAGGAATAAACCATGAATCGAATTAGCAAATTTGCCTTTGTTCTTTTTACCTTCGCGCTGGCGGCTTGCAGTAAACCAGAAACCGAAGAGCATCCCCACGAAGCCGCTGAAAATCACGATGAAAATGCCACCGTCGTGACATTGACCAAACATCAGCTTTTTCACATTCGCCTCGAATCTGCTGAGGTCACCGAAAGCTCCGTGCCGATTCCGTTAACCTTAACTGGCAAGGTCGTGCTCAATGAACGGCGGCGGGCAGAAATCACCGCCCGTCTTTCGGGTCGCGTGGAAAAAGTTTCCGCGTTTGCTGGTGAACGCGTCGCTGCCGGACAAGTGTTGGCGCAGATTTTCAGCCAAGAGTTTTTGACGATGCAGAGGGAATATCTTCAGGCCATCGAACGCACGCACCGTTTCGGCAATGAAAGCGGCGATCAATCAACCGCGAAAACCATTTCGCTCTCGGCGCGCAGGAAATTGGAAGTCGCCGGATTGAGTGATGCTGATTTGCGTCAATTAGAAACGATCAAAGAACCGATGGGCTTTCTGCCGGTGCGCGCGCCCTTCAGCGGCGCCGTGCTCAATACCGAAATCGTGCAAGGCCAATTCGTCGAGCTGGGCATGCACTTGTTTGAAATTGCCGACCTCTCGACGTTGTGGATTCTCGCCGATATTTATGAGCAGGATTTGCCGCGCATTCACAAGGGTATGAAAGCGCAAGTCGAGGTCACGCCGTATCCGCGCGAAATGTTTCCCGCCACGTTGGCGGAGATTTTCGATGTTGTCGATGCGCAAACCCGCACCGTGAAAGCGCGTCTCGAAGTGCAAAATTCGCAGAGCAAACTGAAGCCCGAAATGTTTGCCAGCGTGCATCTCACTACCGAGCTGGGCGGCAGCACGATCAAAGTTCCGGCCAGCGCCATTCTCGGCGAAACCGAAAAGCATTTTGTCTTTGTGGCCATGAACGACTCGACGTTTGAGAGGCGCGAAGTGCGCACCGGCGCGGAGACACGCGAGATTGTCGAAGTGCTCGACGGCCTCGCCACCGGCGAGCGCATCGTCGTGCGCGGCGGATTCTTTTTAAAATCGGAACTGGCGAAAGAAACCTTTGGAGAAGCACATGGCCACTGAAATGGAAACCATGCTGCGGTATTTGCTTCCCATTTATTTGATGGTCTATCTCGCGTTCGCATTTTTCTGGCGCTCGTTTTTAGTTTGGAAACGAACCGGCGTCAATCCGTACGTGCTGGGCAAAGCTGATAACGCACACGATTTTGTCGGAATGCTCTTTCGCTTGACGATGGTTGCAATCGTCACCGTCGTCATTATCAGCGCCGTTTCGAGCCAGGCGTATCAGTATTTGACTCCGATCGTCTGGCTTGAACGGCAAGCGTTGAAGCACATCGGTTTATTGCTGCTCGCTGTTTCCTTCATTTGGACATTGCTCGCGCAAGCGCAGATGGGAAATTCGTGGCGCATAGGCATTGACGCGAACACACAAACCTCGCTGGTCACTCATGGAGTTTTTCGCATATCACGCAATCCGATTTTCTTGGGTATGCGCGTGACGCTACTCGGATTCTTTCTCATCTTGCCCAATGCGGTTACATTCGTCACGCTTCTATTGGGCGACGCGCTGATGCAAATCCAAGTTCGGCTCGAAGAAGAATATTTGCGCCAAACACATGGCGAGGCGTATCGAAAATATTGTCAACAAACACGCCGCTGGCTTTAAACAGGAAATCCATCATGGCACATTCACATGAGCATCACCATTCCAACAAAAAAGCGCTCACCATCGCTTTGGGCATTACGGCTGCTTTTCTCGCGGCGGAAGTGGTTGGCGGAATTTTAACCAACAGCCTCGCGCTGCTCGCCGACGCGGGGCACATGCTCACCGATGTGGCGTCATTAGTGCTTGCCCTCATCGCCATGAGATTCGCGGCGCGTCCGGCCACGCCGAAGAAGACTTACGGCTATTATCGCGCTGAGATTCTCGCCGCTTTTGTGAATGGGGTAACGTTGGTGCTGATTGCGCTTTACATTTTTTATGAAGCATTCCAGCGTTTCCAAACGCCGCCTGAAGTGAAGAGCTTGCCGATGCTCGTCATTGCCGTATTCGGTTTGCTGGCGAATCTCGCCAGCGCCTACGTTCTCTCGAAATCAGAGGGCGAAAGCTTGAACGTGCGCGGCGCGTTTCTCCACGTTGTCGCGGACGTGCTGGGCTCGGTCGGCGCTATTGTTGCCGGAATTATCATGCTCGCAACACGTTGGTATCTGGCTGATCCTCTCATTAGCATTTTAATCGGCCTGCTTATTTTATTCAGCTCGTGGCGGCTCATCCGCGACTCCATCAACATTCTCATGGAAGGCGTGCCCGCTCGCATCAATGTTGAAGCCATCGAGCAAGCGATAATGAATGTGCCCAATGTCGTGCAAGTCCACGATCTTCACGTTTGGACTTTGACTTCAAGTTTCGACGCTTTAAGCGCGCGTATCATCATTCAAAATGGATTGGACTCGCAACAACATCGCAATATTCTCGATGCGCTCCATGCAGTGGCGCATCAGAATTTTGACATCGAACACACAACGTTTCAACTGGAAGAACAGCTTCTCGTTAAAATCAAAACCAATGAGTAGTCACCGCCCCTTGTGGGCGGTTATTAAAACCATGAATCCGCAATTGCAACAGCGCCCCACAAGGGGGCGGGACTACGCATGCATGTGAAAGCCATTTTTAAATCAACTGAATTTTTCATCGTCAATTTTAAGAAGTCTCTATGATAAATCGTCTCATTCAATTTTCCCTCAAACAGCCGTTACTCATCTTCGGCCTCGTCATTCTCATGGCCGGTCTCGGCTGGTGGGCGCTCACGCACATTCCCATCGACGCATTTCCGGATGTGACCAACGTGCAGGTGCAAATTCTCGCCGAAGCGCCCGGCCTTTCACCAGTTGAAGTCGAGCAGCTCGTCACCTTCCCGATTGAAGTCGCGATGAACGGCTTGCCACGACTCACTGAAGTCCGCTCGATTTCCAAGTTCGGGTTGAGCGTCATCACCGTCGTGTTTGAAGATGACGTTGATATTTATTTTGGCCGGCAGCTCGTGCTCGAACGTTTGCAGAGCGCGCGCGAATCGCTGCCGCCTAACCTGCCGGAGCCGGAAATGGGGCCGATCACTTCGGGGATGGGCGAAATCTATCAATACTTTCTTGAGAGCGACAGCCTCGATTTGATGGAACAGCGCAGCATTCAAGATTGGCTGATCAAGCCGCAACTGCGCACCGTGCCCGGCGTCACCGAAGTCAACAGCTTCGGCGGGCTGGTGAGGCAATATCAAATTCTCGTTGCGCCTGAAAAGTTGTTGAGCTACGGCCTCTCGCTCGCCGAAGTGTTCGCGGCGGTCGAGAACAACAACAGCGTGGTCGGCGGCAATTTCATCGAGCATGCTTCGGAGCAGTACATCATTCGCGGCATTGGTCGCGCGCAGACGATGAGCGACCTGGAAAACATCGTCGTCAAAACGATGAACGGCACGCCAATTTATTTGAAGAACGTCGCCGAAATTACCACCGGCGCGGAAGTGCGGCAAGGCGCGGTGGTGATGCAAGCGCGCGGCGAAGTCACTGCCGCCATCGTGATGATGCTCAAAGGCGAAAATAGTCGCGAGGTGATCAAGCGGGTCAAAGCCAAAATCGAAGAGATCAACAAAACTTTGCCGCGACACGTGAAGATTCATCCGTACTACGATCAAACCGATTTGGTTGAGAAGACGATCAACACCGTGCGCACCAATCTTCTCGAAGGCGGCTTGCTGGTCATCGCGGTGCTCTTTGTTTTTCTCGGCAACATTCGCGCGGCGCTGCTGGTGGCCTCGGTGATTCCGCTGTCAATGCTGTTTGCGTTCATCGGCATGAAGTGGCGCGGCCTCACCGCCAATCTCATGAGCCTCGGCGCGATTGATTTCGGCATGATCGTCGACGGCGCGGTGGTGATGGTCGAAAATATCATGCGGCGGCTCAGCCACGCCAATCCAAATGAAAAGCGCGAGCATGTGATTGAAAGCGCGGCAAAAGAAGTGGCGCGGCCCGTGCTGTTCGGCGTGCTCATCATCATCGCGGTGTATCTACCGATTATCACGTTGCAAGGCATCGAAGGCAAAATGTTCACTCCGATGGCGATGACCGTCGGCTTCGCGCTGCTCGGCTCGCTTTTTCTCGCGCTCACATTTATGCCCGCCGCCGCGCGATTCATTTTGCCGAAAGAAAT
>Ga0247727_10010377_pt1 | contig 16521 bp, 14 predicted proteins | sample WisWelCaveWW1625_FD_202498 | JGI IMG/M metagenome (GOLD analysis project Ga0247727, IMG submission 202498) | Biofilm microbial communities from Wishing Well Cave, Virginia, United States - WW16-25 | ecosystem: Environmental > Aquatic > Deep subsurface > Groundwater > Cave microbial mat | place... | reverse complement strand
GTCATGTTCCCGCCCGTGTTCGGCTACCGTTGATGCCCCCCACGGGCACTGCACCGGCGGATAGTCCTGACTAATGCTTCCTATCGTCGACGTTCGTCCACGCCCTGGCCGCGCCGGCGGTGATGTCCACCTGGCACCGCAACCCGAGTTCGTCACAGAGATCATGCACTCACCCCGACCCTCCCCGAGTACAGGGAAGGGAACCAGACAGCGAGCGCAACGACGGGAGTGCACTCCCATGACCACGCGATCATTCACTCTTGCTCGTCTGCGACGGCATCGGGAAGCGTTCTTGAATCCACGCTTGCCAGAGCGGTGTCTCGCGGGCGACGGTCCCGGCCGCCTGATCGCCGTAGAGGTAGAAACTGATCGTCACCATGACAGCGCCGCCGCAGTTGGCGGCGCCAAGGTCGGCGACGCCCGGCCCGGGCTTGTCGAGGCGTAGCACGGCGTGGTGCGGATAGTGGTCGGCGGGCTCCACCACGCCGCTGAGCGCCGGGACTCCCGCCGGGGCGGTCCAACGCTGCCCGGCGCTCACGCCATTCAGCCCCAATGCCGCGGTCAGCGTTTCCCAGGCCTCCGCTTCGGTACCCGTTGGGAGGACATTCCACTGCATGAGCGCCGAGCGCTGACCGCGGAAGTGGGTGAGATAGAGCCGCAGGATGCGGAAGAAGCCGGGCCAGCCGAATTCGGTGCCTTCGAGTTGACCATCCCAGTCGTCCGTGCTGGCGAAGAGGCTATGCACCACGCGGACGACGCAGACGCCTCCCGCGCGGGCTTCGACGCTCCATTCGGTGGCGATCGGCGGCGAATCCGGGGTCCAGCCCGCGCCTTCGGAAGCGAACAGCCGGGGCGGGTCCCAGGCGGTGACCTCGGAACGGGACTCCATGCCCGGGCCGAAGTTCAACTTCACCGCGACGGGCTTCCCGTCGCGCTCCTCGAACTCAGTCGGCACGAACCAGGACGAAATCCCCGGCCCGGTGGCGATGGCCTGCCAGACTTCCTCCGGCGTGCCGGGGACCTCGACTTCGACCTGGACTGAACGGCGTCCGGAGGCTTCTTTCTTCACGCTCATGATGGCTCCTTGCGATCGGATTTCCGCGGCAGAGGGTGCGCCACGACCACCAGGCGATGCGCGCGGCCGCCGGGGGCGGATTCATCGTGGTACTTCGAAACCAGTTTCGCGATGGCCTCGGTGAGTTCGTTGCTGAAAGCCGCCCGCTCCGTCGCCGACCGGAAGCGAACCTCGGTATCCACAGCAAGGGTCGCCAGGCGTTTGCCCGCCTCTTTCGCACGACGAACAAGATCGCCCACCTCGCGGACGACCCGTGCGCCCAGGGCGATCAGATAGCTCGCGGACAGCCTATCGATTTCCCGCTTCGGATCTGCGGCGACCGGACCCAGGGCGCTCGGCGAAACGACGTAGGAAGCGGCCGTCGCCACGAGCAGCCGTTCCGTCAGCCCGCCCCACTTGCGTTCCTGGGCCAGCCGCACCAGCCCGTGCGCCTCCAGCGCGCGCAGGTGGTAGTTGACTTTCTGCCGAGCCAGGCCAACCCGCGGGGCCAACGTCGCCGCCGAGGCGGGCACGACTAGCTCGGCGAGGAGTCGACTCCGCATGGGATCCAAAGCCACCGTCGCCGCTGCCGGATCATCGATGACTTGGATGTCGAGCACGAGGAGATGGTAGCATTGACAACTTTGATTGTCAAGGAGGTTCAAGGCTTTTTCTTACGAATTTGCAGAGTCGATGTCGTGCCGGAGAATTGTGAAGTTGCGGCGAGGTCTCCTCCTCTGCCCGAGGCGACGACGATTCGACACGCCCGCCGCGAGGAGCAGCCAGCAAGCGGTCTGGCGAAGGTCGTGAATCGAATCTTGGGAAGCCCGGCTTGAGCAAGCATCGGGTGGTACACCTGACGGATGAGATTGGCTCTTGCCGAGATAGGTTCCGGTGTTGGAGCAGAATATCCTTTCCAGCCTGAAGAGCCTTCTCGCCCGCCACTGCGGCTACCGAGTCGCTACGCCCTAATGGAAAACGCTTTAGTCGCCAAGGGTAGCGCTAAGAGCTTGTTGAAAAAGGAGCTTGTTGAGAAAGGCCCGGCGACCGCTCCCTCACGGTCGCGGCTCAGAACACGCTCGTTGATTCGACCGCGTTTACCGAGCCGCGCGCGTCAGCAAGCGGTGCTGCGGCGCCGGCGCTGTTCGGTCTTCGGCTCAGCCCTGATGAGGAACTGCCGCCTTTCTACGTCCGGAACGCCAGCCTGTTCGTCTTCCCGCTGCTCACCGTCTACTTCCTGTGGAAGCGCGGGTCGGCCGGTGCACGCAGCCTCTGGCTGGCGCTGCCCTTCGCGGCCGGGGCTATGTTCGCCAACGTCTTCCCCTTCCGCACGGGCAGCGACACTCAGGTGCTGACCGCTCTGCACTTGCCAATCGCCCTATGGCTGGCCGTCGGCTTCGCGTACGTACGAAGCCGCTGGTTCGCCGACGGTGGGCGCATGGACTTCGTGCGGTTCTCGGGCGAGCTGGCCATCTACTACGTGCTCATCGCGCTCGGCGGGGGAGTCCTCACCGGCTTTACGGTGCTGATGTTCGACGCCATCGGCATGAAGGCTGCGTGGTTCGTAGCGGGCTGGCTGATCCCATGCGGGGCGGCGGGGGCCGTCATCATCGGATCCTGGTTGGTGGAGGCGAAGCAAAGTGTCATTGAGAACATGGCGCCGGTGCTGACCAGGCTGTTCACGCCGCTCTTGACAGTTCTGCTACTGGTGTTTCTGGGGACGATGGTGTGGACAGGCAGCCCCATCAACGTGAAGCGGGAGGAACTTATCGGCTTCGATCTGCTGCTGGTGGTCGTCGTCGGGCTGGTGCTCTACGCCGCCTCCGCGCGCGACCCCCAGGCGCCGCCCGACTTCTTCGACGGCCTGCAACTGCTGCTGGTGGTCAGCGCGCTCGTGGTCGATGGGGTGGCGCTCGCCGCGATCGCAGCCCGCATCTCCGAGTTTGGCTTCACTCCCAATCGAGTGGCGGCTCTTGGCGAGAATCTCATTCTGCTCGTCAACCTGGCGTGGTCGGCGTGGCTCTATGCGCGCTTCCTGCGTCACCGGGGCTCGTTTGCCGACTTGGAGCGATGGCAGATCGCCTATCTGCCCGTGTACGCCGTATGGGCGGCACTGGTAGTTGTCATGTTCCCGCCCGTGTTCGGCTACCGTTGATGCCCCCCACGGGCACTGCACCGGCGGATAGTCCTGACTCGTCGCGAAGGGGCGAGGAATCCTTGGTTGCGTCCGCATATCAGGCGCCAGCCGTCTCGTGGGTCTACCCTACGCCGTTTTCGAGGAGCCATTTCTGCTCAATCGGCTTGCCCGCCCTGGGAAGCACTTCTACGACAAAGCGCTTAAACGAGCACCGAGGGCCCTCGCGTGATTGTCCTTGCCAGAGACGTGGTCACGTCTAAAACCTGAATGATAAACGTACGTAGCTTTGTGTCACAAAGTACTTGACTAAGTGATGAATGCGCTTTATAATACGTCTTGCTTCCGTAGCGTGGAGGAACAAACCGCTTATGAAAACCAAAATGCTGTTCGCGACTTTACTGACACTTGTTTTGGTTACCGCAGGCTACGCGCAGACGCTGGACAAAGCTAAACTCGACCAGCTTTTTGACCGGCTGCTCGAAAAGAACAAGGGCATGGGCAGCCTGGCCCTCGCCAAGGACGGCAACGTTCTTTACACCCGCTCCTTCGGCTACAGCCAGATCAACGGGACCGAAAAGAAACCTTTGACCGCGACAACGAAATACAGGATCGGCTCGATCACAAAAACGTTTACCGCCGTGATGATCTTTCAGCTCGTCGAGGAAGGAAAACTAGAGCTCACCGATACGCTCGACAAATTCTTCCCGCAGATTCCGAACGCCGCCAGAATCACCATCGGGCAGATACTCGCGCACCACAGCGGCATCCACAACATCGAGCCCGATGGTTCATGGGGGAAGCAACCGAGAACAAAGGATGAAGTGGTCGCCCGTATCGCTCAAGGCCAGCCCTATTTTGAGCCGGACGCCAGGCATCTGTACAGCAACGCGGGCTATATCTTGTTGGGTTACATCGTCGAAAAAGTAGGTGGCAAACCGTATCAGGAAGCCCTTAAGGAAAGAATCACTTCCCAGATCGGGCTCAAGGATACTTACCTCGGCGCCGGAAACACGGACCCCCGCAGGAACGAAGCTCTTTCCTATAGGTACATCGGTGGATGGAAAGAGGCAGCCGAACTCGATTTCAGCATTCCAGGCGGCGCGGGCTCCATCCTTTCGACTCCGACGGACATCACGAAATTTATCCAGGCGCTGTTCGATCTGAAGCTGGTCTCTCGCGACAGTCTCAAGCAGATGACAACGATGAGGGACGGCGAGGGTATGGGAATGGAACCCTTCTCGTTCGCCGGCAAGAACCTCTACGGGCACACAGGCGGGAGCGGCAGTTCTGGAGCCTGGCTGGCTTACTTTCCAGACGAGAAGCTCGCCCTCGCCTACACAACGAACGCGAAGATCTACCCGGTTAGGAATATCGTAAGCGGCGTTTTCGACATCTATTGGAATCGACCGTTTCAGATCCCCACCTTGGACGCGTTCGATGTCAGCCCGGAAGTTCTGGACCGATACGTCGGCGTTTACTTGATCCCAGGAACTCCCGCTAAAATGACGGTTACCCGAGATGGAGCGACGCTTTACATTCAAGCCGGGGCCGAGCGATCCGGGGTCCCGCTCGAGGCGACCGCAGAGGACAAATTCAAGATCGATCCTGGGGTCGTCTTCGAATTCGACGCCGCGAAAGGCCAGCTGACGATCAAACGACCCAATGGGGAAAGGGTTTTCACGAAGGAAAAGTAACCATCGCACAAATCAGGGGCAGGTCTTGAGCCTGTCCCTGGCGTGTCGCCACCGGCGTGAACGGTTGTCAGAAGTTAGCTCAAAAAGAGTTCCTCAACAAGACTACGCCATTCATCGTTCCGCGGTTATCGCTGCGTAAAGTGGACCCCGGCCCCATCCCCCATCCCCCAACCCCCGTCCCCTGCTACCATTGTTCCATGCCAATAACCTTCAGGGTGTTTGCTGCTCTTTGTCTTCTCGCCGGGGCTCGGCTCTCCGGCCAAGGCACCACTTCCCGCGCCGTAGGAACCGTCCAGGACCCCAGCGGCGCCGTCGTCGCCAACGCCGCCGTCAGCCTCACCAACCAAGGTACTGGCGCGACCTTCAGCACGACGACCTCCGCCGCTGGAACCTACGTCTTCGAAGCCATCCAGTCCGGCTCCTACACCGTCGCCGTCGAAACCGCTGGCTTCCGGAAGTTCGTCTCCCGCGACAACGCGGTCACCATCGGCCAGCCGATGACCGTCAACGTGCGGCTCGAGGTCGGCGCGGTCGCCGAGTCGGTCGAGGTGGCCGCCTCCTACCAGGAGATCCAGACCTCTACCTCCGGAAACTTCGGCAACCTGCTCAGCGAGCGCCTCATCCGCGACTGGCCCCTGATCACCGGCGCGCGGGGCCGCAACGTGCTCACCCTGCTGGTCCTGCAGCCGGGCGTGGTCTCCGGCTCCAACGCCGGCGGCGGAACGCATGTTCATGGCGCCCGCGACCGGGCCTGGAACTTCACGCTCGACGGCGTCGACATCAACGAAACCAGCGCCAGCGGCTCGAACTTCTCCCCGCTGCGCACCAACCCGGACTCGCTCGCCGAGTTCCGCGTGATCACCAGCAACTTCACCGCCGAGTACGGCCGCAACTCGGGCGGCCAGGTGGCTTTGATCACCCGTTCGGGAACGAATGAGTATCACGGCACCGGCTTCTGGTTCTACCGCACGCCCCGGCTCAACGCCAACGAATGGGAGAACAACATCAACGCCGTCGGCAAGCGCCAATACGTGCAGCACATCTCCGGCGGCAGCGTCGGCGGCCCCATCCTCCGCGACCGCACCTTCTTCTTCACCAACGTGCAGCTCCTGAAGACCTTGCAGACCGGACTCGTCTCGCGCACCGTCTACACCGAGCCGGCCCGGCGCGGCCTGTTCCGCTACGTCCGCGGCGGCCGCAACGGCGCGGCCGGCGGCCCCAATGCTTCGGTGGATTTGAACGGCAATGTCCTGCCCGGCCTCAACGTCGGCGAGTACAACATCGCGCTCAACGACCCCCAACGGCTCGGCCTCGATCGGACCGTTGCGGCGCTCATCGCCCGCACCCCGTCGCCCAACAGCTTCACCGGCGGCGACGGCCTGAACACGGCGCTGTTTCAGTTCACCGACGCAGAAAAGGAAAAGCAGCGCGACTTTGTCTTCAAGATCGATCACATCTTCAACCCCCAGAACACCCTCTACGCCCGCATCGCCTGGGGACGCCAGGACACCGAATGCGACACCGCCAACACCGGCCAGCGTTTCTTCCCCGACACCCCATGTCGTGTGAATACCCAGCGCCACCCGCGCAACCTCGCCTTCAACTGGCGGTGGAATCCCACGCCGCGGCTGACCAACGAGCTCGTGATCGGCCACAACCAGTTCCTGTTCGACTTCCTGATCCCCACCAACGATCTCAACAAGGTCACCCTCGAGGCGCCCGTCACCCTGCCCGAGGCCTTCTATTTCGGCAACCAGCGCTTCTTGCGAACCTTGCAGTTCGTCGACAACCTGGCGTATTTCCGGGGCGCCCATTCCCTGAAGTTCGGAGCCAACATCCGCTACCAGCGGCACACCGACATCCGCGGCTCCATCGCCGGACAGAACGCCGGCGAGATCCTCAATTTCTCGACCGGCGTCAACACCGTCGATCCGGCCACTTTCGGCATCCCGGCCGACATCAACGTCACCTTCGATCGCCCCGTCTTCCAGACCCACATCAACTTCCTGCTCGGCCGCGTCGGATCCATCTCGCGGGGCTTCATCGCCGAGGGCGACCGCTTCGTCCCCAGCCTGTATGATTTCGCGGCCCGCTTCCCGGAGCATGACTTCTACGTCCAGGACACCTGGAAGCTCCGCAAGAACCTGACCGTCGACCTGGGGCTGCGCTGGGAGATCAAGCTCGCCCCCACCGACCCGCTCAACCGCATCAAGCATCCCGATCAGCCCATGACGGCCGGCTCGCCTCCCAGCAATACAATTCGCTGGGTGGACGGCCCCCTCTACGACGACGACTGGAACAGCCTCAGCCCGTCGGTCGGCCTCGCCTGGGATCCCACCGGCCGGGGCAAGACCTCGATCCGCACCAACTACCGTCTGGCCTACGACCGCGTCCAGACATTTGTGTTGTCCTCTGCTGTCTTCCAGAATCTGCCCGGCCTCACGCAGGGTGTGGTGTACCAGGATTACGGGCAGGCGGGCGGCCGCTTGCCGAACGCGCCGCATGTGCCCGCCCCGGCGGTCAAGCCGAGCGAGCTCACGCAGCCGCCTGCGTTTTCCGCCAATTCCATTAACGTCGTCGATCCGGCCCTGCGCTCTCCCGTCACGCACCAGTGGGCCCTGGGCGTGCAGCACGAGATCGCCGGCCGCACCGTTATTGAAGCGACCTACATCGGGCGGCGCGCCTACGGCCTGCTCGGCGCCCACCGGCCCAACCAGGCCGAAATCTTCCGCAACGGGTTTCTCGAGGCCTTCAACGTCGTCAAGGCTGGCGGCAACTCGGACCTGATGAACCGCATCCTGGTCGCCGACTCGCGCCGGCTGACGAATGAGACCGGCTCGCAAATGGTCCGCCGCTTGTTTGCCGGGACGCTCGATCTTAACTCGGTAGGCGCGCTGGCTTCGGCGCTCGGCACCCGCATCCAGAGCGGCCGGTCCGTGACCGATCTGTCCGGCGTTGGGCCGTTCTTGTTCATCCCCTTCCCGCAATTCTCCGGCGGCGTCGTGGTGATCGACTCCAACGATTTCTCCACCTACCACGCGCTGGAGCTGCAATTCCAGCGGCGCCTTTCCCGGGGCATCGCGTACCGCGCCAGCTACACGCTTGCCAAATCCCTCGACACCCGGTCGTTTGATCCGACCTTCGATCTTGCCAATACCGGTAACGCCCAGTCGGCCACCTCGACACCCTTTGATCTCTCCAACCGCAAGCTCAACTACGCCCGCTCGGATTTCGACCGCACGCACGTCCTGCAGTCGGACTGGCTCTGGGAGCTGCCTTTCGGCAAGAGCAGAACGCGCTGGACGGACAAGGTCACCGGCGGTTGGCAGATTATCGGTGTCCTTCGCCTGCAGACCGGCCGCCCGCTCACCGTCTACTCCGGCTCGAACACCGTCAGCAGCAACGTGCAAACTCCCGCCAACTGCGGCGGCTGCCGGAAAACCGACGGTCGCGTCTTTGACGACGCGGCCTCCGGCCTCAAGTGGTACTTGAACCCCGCCGAGCGCGCGCAGTTCTCGACCCCCGGACCCGGCCAGTGGGGCGACACCGGCCGCAACTTCCTCAACGGACCCGGCTTCTTCAACCTGGACCTCGGCGTAATCAAGCGTATCTACTGGAAGGAACGATGGAACGTCGAGCTGCGCGCCGACACCACCAACCTCACGAACTCCCCGTCGTTCGGCTTCCCGACCGCCACCATCACGTCGACGCTGTTCGGCCGCATCCGCGACAGCGTCGCCAGCGGGTCGCGCAAGATCCAGTTGGGGGCGAAGATCAACTTTTAGCCATGGATAGGCCACCGAGACGCAGAGGCATCCAGCAAGCACTTGGTTTTCTTGGTGTCTTGGTGTCTTGGTGGTTAATTCTGCCGCTTGGCGCCGCCGCCGCGCCGCGCCAGCTCGACCGCGTCGAGCGCCTCCTCGAGGAACTTACTAATGCCTACGGGCCCTCCGGGTTCGAAGGCCCGGTACGCAACATCCTCCGCCGCGAGCTCGCTCCGCTGGCAACCTCGATCGAAACCGACGGCCTCGGCTCGCTGATCGCCGTCTCCCGCGGCGCCTCCGAGTCGCCCCGCATCATGCTGGCCGCCCACATGGACGAGCTCGGGATGCTGGTCAAGTCCATCACCCCGGACGGCTTCCTGAAGTTTCAGACCCTGGGCGGCTGGCTCGACCAGGGCCTCATCAACCAGCGTTTTGTTGTCCTCACCCGCAGAGGGCCGGTGCACGGCGTGACGGGTCTCAAGACGCCGCACGTGATGTCCGCCGACGAGCGCGGCCGCGTCGTGGCGCGCGACCGGATCTTCCTCGACGTCGGCGCCGCGAGCCGTCAGGACGCCGAAGAGCGCCTCGGGATCCGCCCCGGCGATCCCATCGCTCCCGACAGCAAGTTCACCGTTCTCAACGACGGCCGGATGTATCTCGCCAAGGCCTGGGACGACCGCGCCGGTCTGGCCGTGATGATCGAGGTGCTGCGCCGACTCAAAGAGAAGCCCGCGCCCGGCGCCGTCTACGCCGTCGGCACCGTCCAGGAAGAGATCGGCCTGCGCGGCGCGCACACCTCGAGCTACCAGGTCAGGCCCGACATTGGTATCAGTATCGAGGTAGGGGTCGCCGCCGACTATCCGGGCATCTCCGTCGACGAGGCCCAGGAACGCCTCGGCGCCGGTCCCGGTATGTTTCTCCACGACAGCTCCATGCTGCCCAACCTGAAGCTGCGCGACTTCGTGATCGACACGGCCCGCGCCATTCGTGTGCCCTTGCAGTTCAACGTTCTCAGCGGCTACAGCCAGGACGGCTCGGAAATGCAGCGCGCTTTCGGCGGGGCGCCGGCCGTCAACCTCACCGTCCCCACGCGCTATCTGCACAACCACAATGGCGTGATCCACCGCGACGACTTCGACCGCGCCGTCGATCTGGTGACAGAGGTCGTGCGGCGCCTGGATGCGGCCGCCGTGCGGCGTCTGAAGACCTTCGACTAATCGAGCGCGCCCGAGAGCCAGCGCAGGATGTTGAGCGCCAGCTGGCGGTTGTCGATGCCGGGGACGTTCATCCCCATCTGGAGCGACTCTTTCCCTGGTATTTGTACGACCTGGGCCGACATCATGGCCGCCTCTCCCAGGACCACCACCCTCCCCTTGCCGTGCCGCATCGCGATTCCCTGGGCGCGGCCCGCGGCGGGCTGCTGCGTTTTGTCCGGCAGCACGTCGATGGCGCTGTCGGCCAACGCCAGAAGGACGGCCGCGCCTTCGGGGCCTCTTAGCGATTGGCCGGTGAAGGTTCTGACGCGGTTGATGCGCTCGGTCGAGTCGCGGCCGCGCGTCATGGGGTGGTCTTTCAGGCGGCCATCCCCGCGGGAAAAGTAGAGCTGGCTGGTGTCGCCGTCGACCGTCCAGCCCTTGCTCATATCTACGCCGAAGCGCTTTCCCAGATTCTCCGCCGCCGCGCCCATCGGGGCGTGATCGGCGATCAGCAGCAGCGCGCCGCCGCCGCCGACCCAGGCCGCCACCGCGTCGCACTCCTCCTCGGTGAACGCCGGGCGGCTCGCTTCCTTGCTTCCCATCGCGGCGGCGCCGAGCGCGTTCGATATCACCAGGACCTGGCGGCCGTCGAGCGACTTGGCCGAGAACTTCTCTTTGTTCGGCGCGACCCGGTAGCCGTCGTTCGCGATCAGGTCGCAGAAGGGCTTGTAGCGGCCGTCACAGGTGTGAAAGTTGAAGTGGGCCTCGTCGAGCAGGACCTTGGGGCCTTCGCCCGCCTTGTAGGCCGGCCGCGCGACCTTGGCGTCGAAGTTGGGATCCGCCTGCTGCTGGGCAAGCGCCGAGACCGCCGCCAGTAAGATGAACACCGCGACACGAGAACGCATCACTAGCTCCTGTTAGTGCTCACGGCGATCCTCCCGCCGCCCTTGCTGCAGACCTCGGCAATCCGGCCGAAGTTTGGATCTTGCGGCTGGGCCAGCACGGCAACCGCCGCGACGAAGACCAGCCGTCATAGGAAGGCGCATGACTAGCTCCTGTCAATGCCCGGAACTGAAGTTGTGGTCAAAACGCCCGCGCAGCACCGGCTCGATGCTCATGGCGAGCCGCCCGCCGCTCTTGCGGAACGCTTCGGGGATGCGGCCGTAGAAAACGAGCGGCCGCGGTGCGAGCTGCGTGGCTGCCTCCGGCAGATCGGTATGCCGCAGGACATTGAGAAAGATGGGGCCCTCGCGGTGCGAGCCGGGCGGATCGAGCAGCATCACCTGGTCGATGGAGCGATCGAGCAGCGCGGCGTACAGGCCGAGCGCGCCGGAAACGCCGCGGCCGAAGACCGTGGTCCGCTCCGGTTTCGCGCCGGCCTGCTCGCGCAGCGCCGCGGCCGCGCGCAGCACGTCCCACAGCCGCATCGAATCGACGGTGCGGCCAAGATGCCTGGCGTTGCGCAGCGTGTCCTTCCAGAAGGTTTTGTCCCAGGGAATGGGGCCGACACCGCGCGGGTGTACGACAAATACACTGATGCTCTTGTTGGGCAGCACGGCGCGCAGCGTGTCGCGGATGGCGGCGCGATCCTCGCCGTCGGAGGCGACGTAGAGGAGCGCCGGCCCGCCCGGTTGGCCGCCGCGCCACAGCGCGTGAATCGTGATTCCTTCCTCGGAAGCGAACTCGATCCGCTGCCAGCCGTCGGCCGGCTCGCCGCTGCGGCGGGTGCTCAACGGCGGCGGCGAGGCGGGAAAGGCGCGAAAAACGCGGTCGCGGAGGGTCTCGACAAAAGCCGCCGCCGGGCGATGTTCCACGTGGAACATTTCGTGCACGCGGTAGTTTTCGGCGTCGGAGGGCGGGCTGCCCCCGAACACCGCCAGCGACTCGACCGGCTCGTTGGCGTAGGCCAGATCCGGCTCGCGCGGCGCGATGTCCTTCAGCCACTTGTCGAACCACTTCACCGCCTCGCCGCGCAGCAGGTCGGAATCGGCGTGACCGGTTTCGACGACGAGATTCCGAAACCGGTCCGGCTGTCCGTAGGAAGTGTACAGGGCGCCGACGCGCCGCTCGAACTCCTCGTAGCCGGGCACGGGAAACAGCAGGTCCTGGCGGCCGTGCATCATGTAGAGCGGCCGCGGGGCGATCAGCGCGCCCTGGGTCATCATGTCGTGCAGGTAGGTGTTGATGGCGAACATGCAGTCGCAGTGTCGCCGCTGGGTGTTGGCCTCCACGTTAGCGGCGTAGGTGGAGTTTCCCATCACCGGCGCGACCACTTTGACGCGCTCGTCGACCGCGGCGGTGAACCAGCTCATGGCCGCGCCGCCGCTGCGCCCGGTCATTCCGAAGCGCTTGGGGTCGGCCTCCGGGCGGGTCTCGAGATAATCGAGCGCCCGCATGGCGTTCCACACCTCGACCCCCGCGGGCGTGTAGCCGCGCGCGTACCAGTCGTACATCTCCTGGTTCATCACGCCGTGGTGGAGCGCGAAGGCCTCGGCGATCTGGATGGGATCGACGACCATGGCGACGTAGCCGTTCTTGGCGAAGGTGATGCCGTGGCGCTGGTACATAGCCTTGGCCCCGTGCGGCGACTGCGAGTGGCCGCAGACGTAGACGATCGCCGGCAGCGGCCCGCTGCGCTTCCTCGGGACGTAAAGGTTGGCGGTGACGTAGAATTTCGGCAGGCTCTCGAAGACGATCTTCTCGACGGTGTACTCGGGCCGCTCGATTTTTCCCGTGAGGCGCGCGTTCAAGGGCGTGCGCGCGGGCAGCGGATGGAGGCCCAGCATGTCGCGCATCTCGCGGCGGCGGGCGTCGCGGACCTTCTCCCACTGCTCGCGCCCGTCGAACTCGGCGGCCGCGCGGTCCGTGACGCGGCGGGCCTCCTTCACAAGGTAGGCGGTCACCTGCTGCTTGGACTCGACCATGCGGCGGAGGCTTTCTTCGGGGGTTTGGGCGGGGATTAACCGCCAAGACGCCAAGACGCCAAGAAAGGCAAAAACAGTTCTGGGTGTCCTTGTTCTCATAGCAAGGCCGCGTCCAGGGTTTCTTCGGGCACAGCGGCCTCGGAGTCCTGACCCTCCAGGTGAGCGAGCAGGCGGTCTCGCGAGCCGCCGAAAAAGTCGAGGGCTACGCGGTCGACGGCCATTTCGAGCGCCGCCCGGCGGGAGATGATGGGACGGTACAGAAACGCCCGGCCCTGTTTGAGCCGCGCGGCCGCGCCTTTGCGCGCCAGCCGGTCGAGCAGCGTCATGACGGTGGTGTACGCCAGCGGGCGCCGCCGGTTCATCTCGGTGTTGACTTCGCGCACCGTGGACTCGCCCAGTTGCCAGAGGGCCTTCATGACCTCGAGCTCGAGCGGGGGAAGCAGGCGCTTGCCGACGGGCGTCATCGTTCTGTCTCGTCCAGGTAGCGAGCCTGCCGGAGCAAGGCGCGCTCGAGCGAAGCGTTGTAGGCGGTCCACTCGCCCTCGATGTTCTGGCCGCTCTCGATGCTCGCCCGCGCGCTCTCGGCCTTGGAATCGAGGTCGTCGAGATAGTGCAGCACCAGCGCCTCCGGAGTCAGCGGCAGCCGCGGCGAGCCGAACTCGTAACGGCCATGATGGCTCAAGATGAGGTGCTTGACAAGCGTCTTCAGCTTCGGCGGAAACTCCGGGATGGCGGCGGCCTTGCGCTCCACCATTTCGACCGCGTAGGTCATGTGTCCCAGGAGCTGGCCCTCAACGGTGTATCCGAAGGAGCGATCGTAGCGGAGCTCGTAGATTTTGCCGACGTCATGCAGGACGGCGCCGGTGATCAATAGGTCGCCGTCGAGAAACGGATAATGCCCGGCGGCGAAGCGGGAGAGGCGCAGCAACGAGACGATGTGCTCGAGCAGGCCGCCGATTCGCGCGTGGTGGAGGGTCTTGGCGGCGGGGGCTATCCGCAGACGACTGGCGATCTCCTCGTCGTCGAGAAACGCCGCGAGCAGCGCGTTGAGATGCGGGTTGGCGACGGCGGCCGCCGTAGCGCGCAATTCCGCCCACATCTCGCCGACGTCCTTCTCGGTACGGGGAAAGTAATCGGCGATCTCGATCTCGCCCGCTTCGACCCGCCGCAGCTTGTGCACGTTCATCTGCGGCCGGTTGCGGTGGAGCTGGACGATTCCCTGGACCTTGACGAAATCGTCCTTCTCGAACGTGGCGGCCACCTCCGCCGCGCCGTCCCACATGCGCGCGTCGAGCGCGCCGGTGCGGTCCCCCAGCACCATCGACAGATACATCTCGCCGGACTTGTTCTGGCGGGCTTCCTTGGCCTGGACCAGGAAAAAGGAAGTGACGGGCTGGTTGGGCTCGATTTCCCGTACGAAATGGGTCTTCAAGTGGCCGTCTCTCGCTGCGCCCGGGAATTCGCTGCAAATTTGCAGCCAATTCGGCAGGCGGCTGCTACTGCGGTTTCTCCGGCGCCGGCGCGGCCGGCTTGGCCTCCGCCTGAGGCTTATCTTTATCCTTGTCTTTTTTCTTGCCGCCGCCGGGCAACGGCATCACCCACAGCAGCCGCCGCTTCTTTTTGGCCGCCTCGGCTTTGGTCGTCACGGCGGGCCTGAACTGCTCGGGATCCTTCCAGGCGGTGTCCTTGCCGGGGGCGGCGCCGCTATCGACGTAGCCCGGACGGATCTCGATGAAGGCGTCCTCGCGCAGCCGGGTCAGATACGTCCGCAACGCCGGCTGCATCTTGGGCATGAACAGGCGCTCATGAATATCCTGCTCGACCTCTTCGAGCGGGGCCTGACCTTCCTGGTGGCGCTCCTCGACGCGCAGGATGAGAAACCCGTTCGGCCGTTTGATCACGTCGGTGGTGGTTCCCCGCCGGGCGGTGAAGACCAGCTCCTCGATCTGCTTGTCGAGCACGCCGCGCTTGAAGAAACCGATGTCGCCGCCGGCCTTGGCGGAATCCGGATTGTCCGATACTTTGCTCGCCACATCCGGAAAGCGCTCGCCCTTGCGCAAGCGCGCCAGCGTGTCGGCGGCCTTCTTTTCGAGCGCCGGGATTTCTTTGGGGTCCTTGCCCTCGGTGGAGATCAGGATCTCGCGCAGCCGCACCTGCTCGGGCCGCACGAACTCCGCCTTGTGCTCCTCGTAATACTTAGCGAGCTCCTCCTTGGCGACGTTGACGCGGGAGCCCACTTCCTGCTGGACGACGCGCTGCGTCAGCATCTGGTTGCGGATCTGCTCTTTGAGATCCTCCCAGGGCATCCCGCTGCGCTCGGCCGCCCATTTCTCGAACTCCTCCATGGAGGCGACGTTGTTCTGGCGGCGCATCTCGTCGAGGTAGCGCAGGAGCTGCGCCTCGACGTTGACGTTCATCTCCTTGCCCTTCTGGGTCAGGAGGCTGGTGTCGATGAGGTCGCGCAGCAGATCCTTCTGGCGTTCGGCCAAGACTTTGTCGAGCTCGGCGCCCGCGGTTTTCTGCCGCACGAGCTCGGCCCGCGCCTCGGCGAGGTTTTTCTCCCACTCCGAGCGGGTGATGATCTCGCCGTTGATCTTGACCAGGATCTCTTCGACGACTTTGAACTCCGGCGCGGGGGCGGACTGCGCGGCAGCCAGGAGGAGAAGGCCCAGTTGGAGCATATTTGTTATTGTAGCGCGGCGGGGCGGCCCAATGGTGCGCCGGTTCACTGCGCCGGCGCAATTGGGCGCGAACGACTCTCGAAGGAAGCGATGAGTTGCTGTTTGCCAACCTTGCCGCCAGCCACGGCGAGGACGAGGTCTACCAGTTCTTCGGCGCTGAAGGTCGGCTCCCAGTCGTTCAAACGCAAAAACGTTATCGCGGCGTTGGCCCCGACGCGCTTGTTGCCGTCCAGGAACGGATGGTTCTGGGTGATGTGGAAGAGGTAGGCGGCTGCCATGGCGGGAATGGTCGCGTAGCTCCGGCAGCAGTGCTCCTCGGAATGGCAAGGGCGGATTCGAGCAAGCCGCCATCCCGCAGCCCGGCAGAGCCGCCGTACAACGCAATCTGCTGCTGATGGATTTCGAGCACTTCGTCGAGCGTCAGGAAAGCCGGCTCCATCGGCCCGGTTCCGGCTTACTCGGCCAGACGCTTGAATGCCCGGCCGTAGTTCTTGTGGGCCCAGGCTTGCGCCTGGTCGAACTTCTTTCGCCGCGAGGAGGCCTCAGCCGGGGATATGATCAGCCGCCTTCCATCGGTAATGATGTGCAGCGGCGTCTCCTGATCGATCTGCAGGAGATCCAGGACCGGCTTGTCAATCACCAGCGCGAGGCTGTTGCCGTGCTTCGTCAGCTTCTTGACCATGGGGCCTCCGTACTTCCAATGTATCACCCTGGAATACCGGGAAGTCCTGCCGCAAATGGCCGAAACCGTCGGCGTGTCACGCAGCGCCATCAGCCGCAAGGCAGTGGAGGCGAGCGTCGGGCAACTCCAACAACTACAGGAACGGCGTTGGGACCAAGTCGAGATTCTGGTGATCTACATCGACGGTCAACGTTTTGGCGCGCATCACATCATTAGCGCCGTGGGAGTGGATGTGGATGGCAGGAAGCACATCCTGGGGCTGGCCGCCGGTGCGACAGAGAATGCGGCAGCGGTCAAAGGGTTGCTGACGCGCCTGCGAGACCAAGGCTTACCCACGGACCGCAAATATCTGTTCATCATCGATGGGGCCAAGGCCTTGCGCGCCGCCA
>Ga0247727_10010376_pt1 | contig 16523 bp, 16 predicted proteins | sample WisWelCaveWW1625_FD_202498 | JGI IMG/M metagenome (GOLD analysis project Ga0247727, IMG submission 202498) | Biofilm microbial communities from Wishing Well Cave, Virginia, United States - WW16-25 | ecosystem: Environmental > Aquatic > Deep subsurface > Groundwater > Cave microbial mat | place... | reverse complement strand
GAAACAGCGATCAAAGCCAGCGAAACCAAACCAGGTAAATACCCGGTGACAGCCGCGCGCCATCGGGATTATCAATTGCGCGTGCTGCCCAAGGGTGAACATCTGCTACGGGCGTCGGTGTGGAGCGGCACAATCCGTTTCACGTCAGGGCGAATGGCCTGGGCAACTCGGCTGCGGCCCTGTTTCTCCACAATCAACATTTCGACTTCAGCGCCAGACCCAACGGCTTATGCGATCAGCCACGCCATAACCGAGGCGGTACAGCACAAGCGGTGCCAATCTGGTGATGATGGTCAGGAGGTAACAATGAAAACTTTTCGTCTGTCTCTCATTCTCTTCGCGGTCTGCGCTCTGCTCATCGGCAGCGCGCTGATGACCGCTCACAACACGTCTGCCTCAGCCGTGGGCGCAAAGGATCTGTCGGCTGCCACATTCCGAGCGCTGGCGCGGGCTCATAGCGCGCCTGCCTCTACCGTTGGCGCAAACGATCTGTCGGCTGCCACGCACCGGGAACTGGCGCGGGCGCGCCGCGCGACCGCCAAGTATCATGACGTCGCGAACGCCGAAGCCGACGGCTACGTCAACATCGACTTGTATATTTCGGGAGAGGGGCACCACTACGTGAACTTTGCGCTGATTGACGCGACCTTCGACCCCGAGAAGCCGGAAGTGCTCCTCTATGCCAATCATCCGGGCGAGTCCGGTCTGAAGTTAGCGGCCGCGGAGTACCTCATCCCTGATTCGCTCCCCGCGCCCGCGGGCTTCACCGGCGACGCCGATGTCTGGCAGTTGGAGCCGCCGTTCCCCGTCTGGGCGCTGAACGCCTGGATCTGGCTGAACAACCCGAACGGCATCTTCACCTTCGGCAACCCGCGCGTGCCGTAGATTGTCGCCGAAGCTAACCGATGGGCTACGGCTCTTGAATCCCACCAACAGCAGTTGGTGGATGGTTCAAGTCCAGCCTACAGAAGGAAGGTGTTCTCCCGAATCCCACCAACGGCAGTTGGTGGATGGTTCAAGTCCAGCCTACAGAAGGAAGGTGTTCTCCCGAATCCCACCAACGGCAGTTGGTGGATGGTTCAAGTCCGACCTTCGACGCGCCAACAACAGACCGATTCAAGGCCCAGGGCTGGCGCCAAGAATTGATGCGCCTCGCCTGCGAATGAGGCTGGACTTGAACCATCCACCAACTGCCGTTGGTGGGATTTAGACCAGAGCGGCGCCCGATAGGTCGGACCTGAACCATCCACCAACTGCCGTTGGTGGGATTCCGACCGACTTCTGAAAACCGCGCCCGTGTCGTACCAAGGAGGTATCGCAATGAAAATGCGCACAATAAAACTTTCGGTTCTTTTGATAATCGTCGTAGGAGTCGTGCTGTTTGCGCTGGCCCCGCGAAGCTCCGCCGATAACAGCGCAGCATTGGATCAACAACTGGAGGCCGCGCTGGCGCAACACGGCTTCACCGGCAGGATCGAGTCCACGCTGGAACAGCGAATCGGACATCGGATAGACAATCAACTCGCCGACCTCGGCAGGCTGCTCTGGTTTGACACTGTCGGAGGGTTGAACAATGACAATAACTGCTCGGGCTGCCATTCGCCGACCACCGGCTTCGGCGACACGCAATCCATCGCTATCGGCGTTGAGAACAACGGCATAGTGGGACCGCATCGCTCCGGCCCGCGCAATCAACGGCGCACGCCGATGATAATCAATTCGGCCTTCTTCCCGAACCTGATGTGGAACTCGCGCTTCGCCTCGCTCTCGAACGATCCGTTCGATAACAGCGCCGGTTTTGTGTTTCCACCGCCGGAGGGGCTGACGCTCTCTTATCTGCCGCACCTGCTGGTCGCCCAGGCTTTCATTCCGCCGACGGAACGGGTTGAGGTGGCAGGCTTCATTTTCCCCGGCGATAATTTCGACATTCGCGCTGAAGTGCTGCGACGCATCAACAACGTCCCTGAGTACCGAAAGCGATTCGGAAAGATATTCCCCTCGGTCGCAGCCGGCGGTCCCATCAATTTCGATATGTTCGGATTGGCGATCGCGGAGTTCGAGTTTGCGCTGACCTTTGCCACCGCGCCGATAGACAGGTTTGCGCGAGGGCAGAAGAACGCCTTGACTGACGAGCAGAAGCGGGGGGCGCTGCTTTTCTTCGGGGCGGCGCGCTGCGTCGAGTGTCACAAAGTATCGGGCGAATCCAACGAGATGTTCAGCGATTTTTCGCCGCACGTCATCGGCGTCCCGCAGATCGCGCCTTTCGTTGGCAATCTGCCATTCGACGGCCCGGGTCAAAACGAGGATTTCGGCCTGGAGCAAATCACCGGCAATCCGAATGACCGTTACAAGTTTCGCACCTCGCCGATCCGCAACGTGGCGCTCCAGCCGACCTTCTTCCACAACGGCGCCTTCACCAGGCTGGAAGACGCTGTGCGGCATCACCTGGATGTTTTTACGTCAGCGCGCAACTACCACCCTGCCATCGCCGGTGTTGATCCTGATCTTATGGCGCCGATGGGGCCTATCGAGCCGGTGCTGGTGCGGATTGATCCCATTCTCGCTGCGCCCATTAACCTGACGGATGATCAGTTCCGCCAGCTTGTTGATTTCGTTCGCAATGGGCTGCTGGATCAGCGGGCGCGGCCAGCCAATCTGCGCAAGCTGATTCCACGGTCAGTCCCCAGCGGTTTTCCTGTGCTCATTTTCGAATAGTCGAATCGAGCATCGGCACGCGCACGCCATCGTTGTGAATCGAAATCCACGAAGCGCCGACCGCCGTGTTGACCAGCGCGTTGAGCAGCGGCCAATCGGCGATCGCGTCCGAGCCGTCAATCATCGCTTCGGTTTCGTGGTACGGCGAAGCGACCGATCCGCTGTCGAGGCGATCGCGGCCAATGACGATGGGCGCGTCGAGCTTGCGGCTGCGAATCATTTGAGCGCGTCGTCTGGGATCCCGAATCCGGCGAAGCACGGGGCGGCGTTAATTGGGCTGATGAAACCGAAGGGAGGTGATCACCTATGGTCGTGATGGTGCTGGAAAAAGCTCCTTATTTTCTACCCATAACCGCCGCTCTCACTGCTTCCAATGCCGAATCCAACTCGCTCACTTTCGATCCGCCGCCCTGCGCAAAATCCGGCTTGCCGCCGCCGCGCCCGCCCAGCTTTTCGCACGCTGCGCGCATCAACACGTTCATATCAGCATTCAAGCTGCCCGGAAGATTTGCCGAACGAGCGAAGACCAGTCGCGCCATCCCGCCTTCTTTCGCCGCCACCAACGCGATCACGCCGTCCGCGTCCACCAGACGATGCGCGAGCAGCTTCAACTCTTCGAAGTCCCGATCTTCAAAGGCTCTCGAAACGATTCTCAATCCATCAATCTCTTCAGTTGCTTCGACCAACTCCTGAGCCTCGACTCGCGCAGCCATCTCCGCCAATTCGCGCACGCGGCGTGAAAGCCGCTTGTTTTCATCGAACAATCGCACGACCGAAGCTTCGGCTTCTTCCCTGCCGACGGTGAATCTGCGCGCAATCGCATCCGCCGTCCTGTTTGCGATTCGATAATCGAGCAAAGCCCGCTTGCCGCAGACGAACTGCACGCGCGTCATCTTCTTCGCCCGTTCCCAACTGCGCACGGCTACAAGGCCGACTTCGCCAGTTCGTTTGGCGTGCGTGCCGCCGCACGGAGACCAGTCGTAGTCGCTGATCTCGACGACGCGGACGCAATCGGCGACGAAGCTCTCCTTTCTGAGCGGCAGCGCGGCAGCTTCTTCCGGCGTGACCTTGTGAGTGCGAATCTCGCGGTTGTCGAAGACGACGCTGTTGGCCAGCTCTTCGGCGCGCGCGACCGCCTGCTCGATCTCGTCGGGATGCGCTTCCAGCGTCAGGTCAATCTCGGTCGAATGGGCGATGATGCGGAAGCCTTTCGTCTCGGCGCCGAAAAGCCGAAAGAAAGCCTGCGAGAGGATGTGCTGGCCGGTGTGCTGTTGGATCATCTCGCGGCGGCGATCCCAATCAACCTCGCAAGCCACTTCATCGCCCACGACGAAAGCGACGTCGCCTTCCAGATGATGCAGGATGCGTCCGTCATCGGCGCTCTCGACTTTGACCACCCGCGCCGAGCCAATCCGTCCGGTGTCGCTCGGCTGTCCGCCGCCTTCGGGGTAAAAAGCCGATTGATCGAGCGTGACCACGCGGTGGCCGTCAGGCTGAAATGTCTCCACCACACGCGCAGTGAAGCGAACCAAATGCGAATCGTTCCAGTAGAGTTTTGTCGTCATTAGCGTGGGGCATAGTAAAAGAGCCGCGCAGGCGCCGCAAGCAGCCGAGCGCGGCAGACAGTAAAGGCAAAGACCAGACGTGGCTTGACAAGCTTCCGCCCGCCCGCTCAGGATAAGCCCGAAATACGGAGACAAGCTATGGGCATCAAGGAACTGTTGCAAGACAAACGCGAGGAGATTCTCCGGCTGGCGGCTCGGCACGGCGCGCTCAACCTGCGCGTCTTCGGCTCGGTGGCGCGCGGAGAGGCCAGACCGGATAGTGACGTGGACTTCCTGGTCGAGTTGGCGCCGGGACGCACGCTGTTCGATCTGGGCGGGCTGCTGATGGATCTTCAGGATTTACTCGGAAGGTCGGTTGACATCGTGACTGAAAAGGGGCTGCACTGGTACATCCGTGATCGCGTGTTGAAGGAGGCCGTGCCACTATGAAAGATGACCGCCTCTATCTGCTTCACATCAGCGACTGCCTCGCGCGAATCGAAAGATACGTGGCTGACGGCCAGGAAGCCTTCGCCAATTCAGAGATCATTCAGGATGCCGTGATACGTAATTTGCAGACGATGGCCGAATCAACTCAAAGACTCTCCGATGCCGCCAGGTCGCGGCGCCCGGAGATCGAGTGGCGCAAGATTGCCGGTTTCCGCAACGTTCTGGCGCACGACTACCTCAGTGTAGACCTGGATAAAGTCTGGGAAATCATCGAGCGTGAGCTTCCCGACCTCAAACGCGCCATCGAAGCCCTGCTGCAATCGTAAGTTATGGCAAAAAAAGGTAACGTCTTAGTCGTTGACGATGAAGAAGTGATGCGCGACGTGCTGGAGAGTCTGCTCTCGCAGGACGGCTATCGCGTTGAACTGGCCCGGACCGGCGAAGAAGGTTTGGCGCGCTTCGGCGAACGCGCTTACGACGCCGTGCTGCTGGACGTTTCGATGCCGGGCATCGGCGGCTTGCGGACGCTCGAAGAGATTTTGAAGCTCGACCGCGAAGCCGCGGTGATTATGATCACAGCTTATGCGACCTTCGACACCGCGATCGCCGCGTGGCAGTTGGGCGCATTCAACTGCATCCGCAAGCCTTTCGACAACGAACAGATTCTCAAAACCGTCGCGGCCGGCATCTCGCGTCGTCGCGGCGACGAAGAGCGTCGCGTGTTGCGTCGTGCTTTGAAGACTTCGGCTGATCGCAGCCAGATCGTCGGCCATTCGGCGGCGATGCGCGAAGTTTACGATCTGATCGAACAGGTCGCTCCCGCGCGTTCGACCGTGCTGGTCACGGGCGAATCGGGCACTGGCAAAGAAGTCGTCGCGCGGACGATCCATTTCTCCAGCCCGCGCGCCGAGACCGGCCAGTTCGTCGCCGTCAATTGCAGCAATATTCCATCCGAGCTGCTCGAATCGGAACTGTTCGGCCACACGAAAGGCGCGTTCACCGGCGCGGTCGCGGCGAAGAAAGGTCTGTTCGAAGTCGCCGACAACGGCTCGATCTTCCTCGATGAGATCAGCACGATCCCGCCTGAAACCCAGGCGCGGTTGCTGCGCGTGATTCAGGAGCGCGAATTCACTCCGCTGGGCGAAACGCAGCCTCATCGGGTTGACGTGCGGATCATCGCGGCGACCAATACCGATTTGCAGCGAGCGGTCAAATCAGGCGATTTCCGCGAGGATTTGTTCTACCGGCTGAACGTGATCAACATTCACCTGCCGCCGCTGCGCAACCGCAAGGAAGACATTCTGCCGCTCGCCCAGCACTTCATCCGTAAATACAACGAAGAGAACGGTCGGTCAATCTCCGAACAGATCGCGCCGGAGGTTTTGACGATGCTCGAAAGCTACGCCTGGCCGGGCAACGTGCGCGAGCTTGAAACGGCGATTGAGCGCGCGGTGATCATCGCGCGCAGCGACGAGGTCACTGCCGATTGTCTGCGCGAAGAGATCGTCAATCCGCCATCGCAATCCGGCGCCGCGGGGAGCATTGCCGAATCGGCGGCCTCGCTCGACATCGCCAGCGGCATCTCGTTTTACGACGAAGTGTCGCGCTTCGAGATCGAGCTGATCCGCCGCGCGCTGGAGATCACCGGCGGACATCAGAGCCGCGCCGCCAAGCTGCTCGGAATGAACAACACCACGCTCAACAGCAAGATCAAGGTCTACAACATAAAAATTTGAACCCTTTGCGAGAGAACGGTGAACACGCGGAAAGAGCGGAACGTGCGGATCACCTGAGAGGCTATCTGCTTGCGGCGGGCGCGGCTGTGCTCTGGGGTTTTTCCGGCGTGGTGACCAAGTTTCTGCTGCGACGGCAAATGCGCCCCGACGAGCTGCTGATCTTTCGCACGATGCTCGCGGCGTTGATTCTGTTCGTCTGGCTCGGACTGAAATCGCCGCAATTGCTCAAAGTCCGTCGCGCCGATCTTCCCTACCTCGCCCTGCTCGGCGGAATCGGATTGGCCGCCAATCAGGGCTTTTACTATCTGTCGCTGACGATGGTCAGCGTCGGCTATTCGCTGTTGCTGCAATATCTCGCGCCGGTTCACCTGCTGATTTACGGCGCGCTGTCGAAAACCGAGCGGATGACCGGCGGCAAGCTGCTGGCAGCGTTCACGGCGATTTGCGGCTGCGCGCTGATGGTCTTGGGGCAGCCGGGCGGGATCGCGCGAGTGTCGCTGGCCGGGACTCTGTGCGCGATTGGGTCGGGCGTCTGCTTCGCGTTCTACACCGCGTATGGCAAACACATCCTGAAAAACTTCGATTCGCGCACGATGATCACTTATGCGTTCCTGACCTCGGGCGTGATCTGGCTGACGATCCGCCCGCCGTGGAAGATTGACTGGGCGAGCTTCGACGTTTCGATGTGGCTCTTCTTCTTCTATCTCGCCGCAGTGGCAACGGTGCTGCCCTTCGCGCTCTATTCGGCCAGCCTGCGTTATCTCGAAGCCAGTCGCAGCTCGCTGACTTCGACGCTCGAACCCGTCGTGGCGACAGTCGTGGCCTGGATGTGGCTGGATGAAAGGATGGAGCTGACGCAGATCGCCGGCGGCGCGGCGGTGATCGCAGGCATTCTGCTGCTGCAGATCGAAAACCTGATGAGACGAAATGGATTCCATAAATCAAGCGCAACCACGGGGATCACGGGGCGCACGGGGAAAACCTGAAAATCCCCGTGTTCCCCGTGGTTGATGTTCTACTTATTCCTTATCCAATTTTTCAACCTTCAGTTCGTTCTTGACCTCGAACAATCCCGAAACGCCTCTGGCTTTGATATTGGCGAGATCGCTGTCGCCTCTGTTCGCCACCACACCCTTCAACGTCAATCGCCCGTTCTTGATGATGATGTGGATGGGCGGAACCGCCTGCTGGCCGTAGCGGAACAGCGGCGAGTTGAAGTTGAACAGCTCGCGGAAAACGGCTCGCCGCAAACGATCGTCGTTCGGCGAGAGCGGCAGGACCTCGATCTGGTTGATCACCCGGTCTACGCCTTCGACCTTTTCCACGCGCCTGCCGGCGTCTTTCTTCAGCGTGGGTCTGGTCACCTGCCCGCGCAGGTAAACAGTCCCGTCAGGCTCGACATTGCCTTCCAGCCAATCGAAGACGCTGAAGTATGGAAGCGTGACCAGCTCTTTGCGAATCTCTTTGGTCAGATAGGCCAGATCGCGGGCTTCGGTCGCGGTGCGCGAAGATTTCGATTCGAGCTTGGCCTTCTTGCCCTTCTTCTGCGGCGACGGCGAAGCGAGGGTCGAAACCGAAGCGAACGTGACGGCGACGATTGCGAACGTCGTGAACAGTACTCTTTTCATAGTTGCTCCTCCCAGAATGAAAAAACGCAATCCAACAACTTGCGCCTCAGAGTACGTACATTCTACCAGTTCGGTTTTCAAATCGCCTGAGAATCAACGAAGCGACAAGCCAGCTACATTCTTCCGCCGCTCGGAAACCCCTAAACGCAAAAACGGGCGAAGCGCTCTTCAGCGCCTCGCCCGAAATATTTTGTGAAGCAATCGGAGCGGGATTACTTCTCGTTGATGCGCTTTTTCTGCACTGGCAGTGGCGGTGGCGGCGGTGGCGGCGGTGGCGCTACCTCCTTGATCGTGTACTCGCTCGGAACCTCGAAGAGCGAAGCGTCCGGCTCGCTGCGACTGATGTTGGTCACGCGATAGGTTGATTCGCCGAAGCGCGGGTCGGTCTGTTTGGTCATGACCATCATCCGCAGCTCGGGCGAGTACCAGCTTTCGCGCACCGTCTCGATCGGGCGCTCGTTGCCGATGGCGCCCGCCGGGATGGTCGTGACCGAGCGCGTGCCCTCGCATTCGACGCCCTCGACCATCTGCTTGCCGAGTTGTTCCGTGTTGGTCGAAAACTTCGTCATCTGTCTGGCGGGATCAAACGGCGGAGCAGCGCCGTCTTTATCCACCAACGTGAAGTTGAAGGTCAGGATGCCCTGGACTTTGACTGGCTTGCCAGTAAGCTCCACGGGTTTGAACTGCCACTGGCGCGCCGCCTGAAGCGCGGCGTCGCGAAGCAGCGGATGGCCGCTGACGACCTCCGCCTCGATAACTCCTCCGGCCTCGCTGATGACTACCTGAATTTGCACTGGGCCTGCGGCTCTTGCCGCTTTTGCGATTGGAGGATAGGGCGGTTGGACTTTCCTGATCGCCGATCCCTGCAAAACGCCGCCGGAGACCATGATCTTCTTCGGCGCCTCTCCGGAGGCCGGCAGATTGGCGGCTGCCGGGTCTGCAGCCGGCACTGGCTGTGCAACGCGGACGAAAGTGGTCATCTTGCCGGCGGTTCTGGTTTCGGGGTCGAGCGTGTAATTCACTCCGTTGACCGGATCGAAGATGGCAATCGTCTGACGCTCGACGTTCGATCCGCCGACACGGAACGTCCTCTCGCTGCGCGTCCGCCCCTGACTGTCGCGGTAGACGTGGCCTTCGGATCGCTGCACGATGCGGTTTCCATCGGGCAGCGTCTGAATCGTTTCGGAAATGGTCTCGGCTGAAAACGGCGCGCCTTTCACCAGCCGGTTGTCGAAGCTCATCTCCTGCGAGAAGAATTGGAAGATGTTATCGCCGCCCTGCTGGCCGCCCGAATTGACCCAAACCCCGTTGAATCCTTCCGGCATACGAACGCCGAACGTGGCGTTCGGGCCATCGCCGGTCTGGACGGTGATGGTCTGCACGCGCTTTTCAATGACGACGGAGCGGTCGGCGCTCTGCCCTGATTTTTCCTGTCCCTTGTCTTGCGCCATCGCGCCGAAGCTGCCCTGAGGGAGCATCGTCAACGCGCAGACGAAAGACAGAAGCGTTCTTTTCCTGTTTGTCATAGCGTCCTCTCTTTCTGTGGTCTTTCTGTGGTCTTTCTGTGGTTGATGGGTTGAAGAATGTTGAAGAATGATGAATCGAAGCTTCGGGTATCCGTTCAACGAACGAACCGAATCGCGCGCGCCAGCCCGTCTTCGCCGACCAGCAGATCGGCTTTGACCGGCACATCGGCGCGCTCGACATTCACCGGCAAGCCGAAAGCGATCAGCGCAGGGCGCGGCATCTGCACGCGAATCAACTGTCCGCTCTCCAAAGGCGCCGAAGCCTCATCGTGCGTCAGCGGGAAGAAATCCGAAGTGACCTCGCTGTCGCCGGCGTAAAGCGTGAGGCCGTCCCTGATGAAAAATCTTTTCGCGCTCGGATTTGATCGTGACGCAGCTTTTTGAAAGCGATTTACGCGGCGCTCCGCAGCGCCGTTGCCGTCCAGCTTGTCATCGACGACTGGTGAGTTGACCTCGCGCTTCTCCCGCTCGGGCGACGGCGTTGCAACCACCACCTGATCATCCCTCTTTCGTTCGGGCTTTCGTTCGGGAGACGTGTTTTGAACCGCGCGATAAACGACGAATCCGATTGCGACCAGGATCATCGCCGCCGCAGCCAACGCCCAACGCGACCATCGAGGCGAGACTGGTTGCCGAACCGGAGGCTGACGAAAAGCCGCCAGGAGCGCAGTCTCGACGCTGGCGGGCGCGACCATTGCTTCATCGCTCGCCGCCAGAGCCTTCAATCCCGCGCTCAGCGCGCGTTCATCGGCCAGTCGCGCCGCGCAGCCACCACAGGCTTCGGCGTGAGCCAGTCCGCGCTCGCGCATCGCAGCGTCAATCATCTTCGCGCGAGCAAGCTCGTTGACTATGTCTTCAAAATCCCGGCAATTCATATCAATTCTCACACGTCTCACACGTCTCACCCGAAACAACTCGCGCTGCCCGCCCGTTCGGCTCCGGCCACCTGATGTACGCGCAGTTTTTCGACCAGCAGCGCCCGCGCCCGGTGCAATCTCGACCTGACCGTTCCCACCGCGCATCCGAGCGCCGCGGCGGTGTCGGCGTAACTCATCTCGTGCAGATCGCACAAGACAACCACTTCACGGTAATGCGGCGGCAACGCCAGCACGGCCTGCCGCACCGAAGCGATCATCTCTTTCCGAGTCAAATCGCCGAGCGGATCGGCAAAGGCAATCAGATTTTCCGGCGTTGGCGAATTCCGATCCTCCTCATCGTTGCAAACTGGCGATAAGAACCGGTCTTTCTCCAACCGCCTCAGCACCTGATTGCGCGCGATGCCGTAAAGATAAGCCGAGAAAGAGCCGCGCGACGAATCGTAACGCCCGTCGCCGCGCATCAGCGTCATAAAAACTTCCTGCGTCACGTCTTCGGCAACGGCCTCCGACCCGCACATTCGCAATGCGAAACGATAGATGCCGCCCTGCCGTCGGCGATAGAGCGTGACAAACGCGCTCTCATCGCCCGTGCGAACCAGCCTCAACAATTCGTCATCACTTAAGCCGGAGTGTGTCGCCATTGCCATTCGAGGTCGCTTTTTACCTGCTGACGCTCGTGATTCGGTTCAGGCGGCCTGAAAGTTCCAGAAAAAACAGTGGGGAGTGGGGAGTGGGGAATCGGGAGTGGGTCAAAGAAGCTACTTCCCCACTCCCGATTCCCCACTCCCCACTCCCCACTCTCTACCGGCGGACTTCGTTTCGCCGCAGCTTCAGCCGAATCTCGAACAGTTTCGGCCAGTATTTGCCGGTCACGAAGAGTCTGTCGGAAGCTTCGTCATAGGCGATGCCATTGAGCACAGCCCCCGGGTCGGTGCGGTCTTCGGGCGAGAGCAGCCCTGCGAGGTTGATCCAGGCGGTCACTCTTCCGCTTTGCGGGTCAACGCGCGCTACACGGTCGGAATACCAGATGTTGGCGTAGATTTCTCCTTTGACGTATTCAAGTTCGTTGAGCTGAGTTATCTCGCGTCCGTTATCTTGAACGTTGATCACGCGCTGGACTTCAAAAGTGTCAGGATTCAGGAAGCGAATCTGGCTCGTCCCGTCACTCATTATCAACGACCGTCCGTTGTGCGTCAGCCCCCAGCCTTCGCCCGAGTATCGGAAACCGCCAACCAGATTGAACGAATCGAGGTCGTAAACAAACCCCTGCTGATTCTGCCAGGTCAGTTGGTACAGACGGCCATTGAAAAGCGCCAAACCTTCAGCGAAGAACTGGGAGGATATTGGAACTATCTTCAAAACCTTCCCGGTCTCAAGCTCGACGCGGCGGAGCGACGACGAGTCGTTCATTCCGGTGCTCTCGTAAAGCAAGCCTTGATGGAAGACCAATCCTTGAGTGAACGCGCCGGGATCGTGCGGGTAGGTGTTGATCACCTCGTAACCGTAAGTCTGGACTCTGGCGGGCGCTGTCATTTGAGTTTGCGATTGCGATTCAGCTTGGGTAGCTACGGGATTGCTCGTGCTGCAAGCGGCGAATGTCAGCAGCAATGAGAACGAAAAAAACGTCTTCGAATTGAGCATCAAACTTACCTCAGTCTACATTTCGGCGACGAAAGTTGCGCCGAAAACAAAATGTGCTAGTATCGGCGCGCATTCAACAGGAGGAATCAATGCCGGACAACAACTGCCTCTTTTGCCGAATCATCGCTGGGGAAATCCCAGCAAACAAAGTTTACGAAGACGACCTGGCGCTGGCTTTCCGCGACATCAATCCGCAGGCGCCAACCCACGTTCTGATCGTTCCGAAAAAGCACATCGCTTCGCTCAGCGAAGCCTCGCAGGATGACCAGGCGTTGCTGGGCAACCTGACGCTGGTTGCGGCAAAACTTGCCAGTCAGTTGGGCATTGACCAGAGCGGGTATCGCACGGTGATCAACACGGGCGCCGGAGCGGGCCAGAGCGTCTGGCATATTCACGTTCACCTGCTCGGCGGGCGCGCGCTGGGCTGGCCTCCGGGTTAAACCGAACCGGCAGGTTTCGAGGGGGGCCTCTCGAATCTCACCACAAATCTCTGCCTAACGATTTGAGCGAATAGAAGACCAGCGCAAGCGCTCCCGCTCCCAGCGCGATCAGCCCGCCGATCACAAAGATCACGAACAGGTAATCGGAGAAACCCGGCTGACGGCGTTCTCGCGCGTATCTTCGGAGCAGATTCAAATTCCATCTGTTCGATTTGATGAAGAAATCGGTCGCATCGCCCACGAGCGGAACTATGCCTAGCAGGTAATCGAAGGCCACGTTCATCGCCATCCGCAGGATGATGATCTTCGGCACTCGGTAGCGGATCGCGCTGCCGATCAGATAGAGCGAGAAGATCGCCGTCGCTGTATCGCCCAGCCCGGGAAGCAGACCCAGAATCGGATCGAGGCCGATGCGGAGGTTGAGAATCGGAATGCGAATCAGGTCGTCGAGGACGCGAACGATGCGCTCCAGGCTTTCAATTTCTGAGCCTTCCCTGCGATCTGCAGACTGAGGTGAGCCGGAGTAAGACTCGATCATCGAATTTGGTCTGCTCATTTCAGCTCCTCAGCAAAGGTGGAACAGACTTTAGTCTGTTCGCACTCTGAACAGACTAAAGTCTGTTCCACCTTTGCATTGTTTCAGGGCGTCGCTCGCGACATGAACGACTCCTTTGGAACTTCGGACGGATCAGAATGGTCTTGCCGCGGTCTTCCCGATCTTCACGAAGACTCGGCCCAGCGCGCGAATCTTCGAGACCGGCGGCGGAACCAGCGTCAGGTCGGGCGCTCCGATGTCTTCGTCGCCCCGCTTCTCTCTCAACCAGCGTTGAAAAAGCCCGCGCACCGATCGCGGGTCTTCTGCCACGGCCTGGAAAGCGTAGCGCAAATGCTCGGGCGTAGCGATGCGAAAGCGATGCGCCGAAAAATAGTTTCGCAGCGCGCTGAAGAACCGCTCGTCGCCAAGCTCTTTGCGCAAGGCGACGAAGAGCAGCGCGCCCTTCGCCTGAACGATGGCCGTGTGCTGCAAAACGTTGCGAAACTCCTTCACTGGCTTGTCAACCTCCATGTCCACGCCGCCCAGCATTCGATAAGCCTGATAAGCTCCGCGCAGTTGTTGGTCAATAACCAGGTCGCCCAGCTTCTTTCCGTAAGCGGCTTCGTGGTAATAGGCGGCGGAATAATTGGCCAACGCTTCATCCAGATAAGGAGTGCGTTCAGAGTCGCCGCCGACCGCCTCGCCCCACCATTGCTTCGCCACGCTATAGGCAATCGTGAATTCAAACGACGACTTGATGATGTCGGACTGTTCGCGCAAAACGCCCGGCAAGCGCGCGGCTTGCGGCGCGTCGAAATCAATGTAGTAGGCCTGCGCCACCGCGGCCAGCGCCGGGAATTTGATGCTGCTGTAACCTGCGGCCAGCGGCAACTCCACGATGTTCAGCAGCCGGTACGGGTAATCGCCGAAAGACTTCGTGTAAGCGTCCATTGCGCCGGCGGCGATGCTGAGCGCCCGTTTGCCGAGGCGTTCATCGGTTTCGTGGAAGTAAGAGACGATGCGCACATGGCCGATCTTCTGTTCAGCGCTCTTCATCTGCTCGATCACCGCAATGGCGAACCCGCGCAGCTTTTCCCCGCGAAAAGTGCGAAGGCTGCGCCGGCCGGAGACGCTGTAATCGGCTGGCAACGTTTTCGATTCGACGCAATCGGCCGAAGCGACGAGAGTCAAATTTTCATCGGTCTTGACCGTCACCTCGTAATCCGCCATTTCGCTGTGGACCAGATTGCCGACGCCGACCGCCAGGTTCTGCTCGATTGGTTGTGGCGGTCGCGGCGCGAGCACCGGAAAGAAGTATCCGAGCATCATCGCCTCTTCGCCGGCGAAGAAGATGTCGCGCGCGTCTTTCGGCTGGCGCTCATCGCTGAGCGCGTCGCTGACCTCCTGAAAAAAATGGGCCAGCAGGCTCGTCTCTTCGCGCTGCACGCGCGGAATGCGAGCGGTGAAATCGAGCGTCAATTCGATGCTTTGACCGGGTTGCAACTTCTGCGGCAGCTCGACTCTGAGCGCGGCGTTGCGCCAACGCAGGCTGTATCGCAATTCCCGCTCGCTGGCAGTGACTCGCTGCAAGGTCAACGACGGAGGGTCGTCCTCCGGCAAGCCGAAGTTGGGATAGAGGTAAAAGCCGAGGCTATCTATATCTTCGCGGGTTGTATTGATGAACCGAACGGTCTCGCGGCCAGCGAAGCTCGCCTTGTGATAGTCGAGATCAATTTCGATGAAGTAATGATTTCGCTGCGATGAGTCGGCGCTCGACTTTGCCACTCGCTCAGGGGCAGTGGCAGTTACGGCAAAGGCGCAGAAAATTGCGACGACCGCGCAACCATGCGCCGCCTGAAACCGCCGAAAGAATCGTAAGTTGAATGATTTCACGAGGCCATTCTACTTGATCTGCTGCCCTTCGATACAGCATCAAGCACTGAACCGAAAATAATCCATTGACAATCTCCGCTCCCAAAATTACCATCCCGTACTTTGAAAAGGCCTTCAAGTTCGCAATTAAAGACCTGAATCAATGCCGCCGTGACTAAATCACATAATGTTCGCCCTCATCGCGGTGTGAAAGGATATTTGATGATGTTTTTTGCATCCTGCTCGCTCTCAATCCCCGGTTCATTCAAATCAGTCCTGCTCTTCAGACGGCTCTTCTCAGAAGCACTTCTCTTGCCCGTCTGTTCAATCTTCGTAATCCTGCTCTTATCCGGTTCCAGTTTGTCTCAATCGCGCCTCTCGGTATCAGGCCGCGTCCTTGACCATAATGGCGCAGCCATCGCCAACGCGACCGTCATGGTGCGACAGGCGGGGACGGGTTTTGAGCTTCCGGCCAGGACGGATTCATCCGGCAGCTACCGGATTGCCGGCCTGCTGCCGGGCGAATATCAGTTGAGCGCCATCGGAGAAGGCTTTTCGCTCTCATCCCAAAAAATCACGTTGAATAATTCCGATTTCAAGCATGACTTCACCCTGCGTCCGGGATCATTGGCTGAAAACGTCAGCGTGATCGCAACCGAGCTCGCCAGCACAGCCGAAGAACAGCGGCGTATTCCGGGAACCATCGAAATCATTGACGCGCGCACGCTGGAGGTTTCGCACCCGTTTAATTTCAACGAGGCGCTGCGCAAAGCGCCCGGCGTTCACGTCCGCGACGAAGAAGGGTTCGGATTGCGCCCGTCAATCGGATTGCGCGGACTCGATCCGAATCGCTCGGCCAAAGTCCTGCTGCTCGAAGACAGCGTGCCTCTGGGCCACGCTCCATACGGCGACACCGACGCCTATTACCACCCGCCAATCGAACGGTATAACGGGATCGAAATTCTGAAAGGATCGAGCCAGATCGCTTACGGCCCGAACACGCTGGGCGGCGTGATCAACTACATCACGCCCCACCCCCCTGAAAAATTCGGCGGCTCGCTGACGCTCCTCGGCGGCAATCGAAATTACTTCAACGGCTACGCCAGCATTGGCGCGACGCTTGGCCGCACGGGGTTGCTCTTCGACGTGCTGCGGAAACAGGGCGAAGGATCGCGCGAAAACATTCGTTCGGAGTTGAACGACATCCTGGTCAAAACTCATACGAAGCTCACGCGCGATGGCGCGCAGACGCTGACGGCCAAATTCAACTACTACGGCGAAGATTCGAACGTCACCTACTCTGGTTTGACGCAGGCCGAACACGACGCCAACCCGCGCTCCAATCCATTCCGCAACGATTTCTTCTATGGCGACCGGTGGGGCGGCGCGCTGATGTACACGAACGCGATCAACAGCCACGCCGTCTTCACGACGACGATCTATGCTGCGAACTTCAACCGCGACTGGTGGCGGCAATCGTCGAATTCCGATCAGCGCCCGAATCGCAGAGGCCAGAACGGGTGCAATGGATTGGCCCAGCTCAACACGCTCTGTGGCA